>Ga0209707_1001853_pt1 | contig 11506 bp, 12 predicted proteins | sample EN4Hudsemesocosm_FD_184630 | JGI IMG/M metagenome (GOLD analysis project Ga0209707, IMG submission 184630) | Methane-oxidizing microbial communities from mesocosms in the Hudson Canyon - EN4B Hudson Canyon (SPAdes) (version 2) | ecosystem: Environmental > Aquatic > Marine > Cold seeps | place... | reverse complement strand
GGACGCAGGACGTACCGGGGCTTACTATTCGCTGCGTAGTGGCTGGATTTTGGGATACGGACGTCCCAAGATTCAGACAGTACGCAATGGCGCGCTGGATCTCTATCGCGCTAAGATAGGCACATTTTCCTGGTGCCTACCGCGGACTAAAAATCATCACTCCGCTATGCTCCGTTTCCCTGATTTTCAGCGTCGGATGTCTCATTTGTTATTAACTTTTGTATTATTAACAATATTCCCCTGTCTCTGTTGTTCTTTAAAATGATATTTTAATTCACGGCGTTTTGTTGAAGTGTCTTTGGCTGATGAACCAATATGGTCTTCTCCACGTTGATTAGCCATTTGTACTTGCATTTCACGTTCTTTAAAACGAGTGAGTTGTTTTGCCGAAACTTTGTGATAACAATGCGGACAGCTTATCCCTTGAATATACTGATCACTTTGTTTCTCCAGCTCTGTAATAGGGTATCGGCAGGCATAACATTGATCATACTGTCCTTTTTGTAAATCGTGATTAACGGCTACACGATTATCAAAAACAAAACATTCACCTTTCCATGTCGATTCTTCAACAGGTATATTTTCTAGATATTTTAAAATTCCACCTTGCAAGTGGTAGACATCATCAAAACCATTTTCTTTTAAGTAAGCGGTCGATTTTTCACAACGAATACCACCAGTGCAGAACATAGCCACTTTTTTGTGTTTAGATGGATCAAGGTTTTCTTTGACATAGCTAGTAAATTCACGAAAAGTTTCTGTTTTTGGATTAACAGCACCCTCAAATGTGCCGATTTGTACTTCATAATCATTACGTGTATCAATTAATAATACTTCAGGGTCAGCTATCAGGGCATTCCAGTTTTCTGGTTTAACATAAGTACCAACAATATGATTTGGATCAATACCATCAACTCCCATAGTCACAATTTCTTTTTTTAGCTTCACCTTACTGCGATAAAAAGGCATGTTTTTCTCAAAAGACTCTTTTGTTTTAATATCAGCAAAACGAGGATCTGATCGTAACCAGGCGAGTATAGAATCAATACCTTTTCTGTCACTGGCAATAGTGCCATTAATACCTTCCTTGGCAAGCAGTAATGTTCCCTTTACCTGATGTTTTTCCATTAGTTCTAATAATGGTTTTTTGAGTGCAGAGAAGTTTTCTAAAGTGACAAACTTATACAATGCGGATACTACAAACTTAGACATAAATAAACCTGTATGCATACTGGAACGTAAAACCAGTGCAAATTATAAAAAAGTAGTTATTTTACCGTAAATTATAGAGTGTTAGCTGTGTAAATAGCCTATAGTAAAAATATGAGCAACTGGGGGCAGAGTAAAATTCAATTATGGCATTGAAACCCAACAAATCATCCAAATCATTGTTGGGCTTCGTTCCTCTTGATTTATACAAGCTCCTATTTACCCATTCACAAATAGATCATTTGAGTTATAAAAAATGATAATTTCAATTTGCACTGAAGATCATCCAGTGGTGGTATTGGAGCATATTCCTTTTGATCTTAAGTTATTGCAATCATTGCCACCCATTTGAATAAATATTAAATTATTTTTCCGAAACCTAGCGTTGTTAATGTGCCAATTTAAATATTTAAAATAACTTGTGGCTGTACATTAAGCCTATGATATTTAAAGTTTATTTTGCAATTAACTTGAGTTTTGTCGCAAATATTTTGTTTTGTGATTGAGTATTTAAAAAAAATAACATTATTTTGATCAATAGGGTTGAAAAAATCCTGTCAAATATGCTAGCTGTGCTATATTTAAAGGTGTGAACTGGTTCAAATTAACATGAGAAAAACTGCAATAGACAGATATTTTATGTTAGTTCAGTTTGCTACATTTTAGGCTAACTTGTGATGACAAGGTGTCTAAATAAATTATTTATTTCAAGGTAATTATAATGAAAAGAAGTTTTGTAATAGCAACAACGATGGTGACAATTTTATTGACTACTGCTAATGTTCAGGCAGAAACTGGAGGTGCTGGAGGTATGCATCAAGTTGTACCAGCAGGTAAAGATACAGCAGGTCATCATCGCCTTAAAGGGTCGTCATTACATGAAAATGCAGCTAATTATCATAAAGTTGCTGCAAAGCATCATAAAATAGCTGCTGCTAAATATCGTAGAGCTAAAGATTTAGTTGCTGCTGATCATGCTATATTAGCTATAGGAGCTTCAGAAAATGCTGCGCGAGCAACTGAAGCGACAAAATCAATTCTACAAAAATAATAATTAAATAAAGGTAGATGTGGGGTGGACTGCAAATTTGTTCACCCTATATGTTATCTTTGCATTAAGAATTTAAAATTCCCCGTTTAACCAATAGTCATTTTTTTAAATTAATTGCTCTTAAAACGAGTAATATTCTCTGAAAAAACAGAGTTACTCATCTGTTATTGTCATTTTTTCACTTCATACGAGCCATCTCATACTAAGTTAGCAAAATCTCCCTGCCAAACACACATAAAATCAATAGGATCAAAACAATGCAAGGTGTCAGGTTGCACGCCATTAAAGGTAATCAATCTATCGGGTTAAAGTCCCTTTGGGGAATTACTCATTCATTCCTGTAGTACTAAGGGAAAGTGCATCAGCTTTATGTTTTGTAAGTTCTGCGAAGACAAAGTGACAGGCCCTAATGTAATGTATTAGTCTGGTTAACCCTCTAAGATTGTCGCCCCTTAGAGCTGAAGAGGAAAAGTACAATTCGCTTATGACTGTATGAGCATATGGGACGATTAATATGAATAGTGCAATTGACCTCAACACCTAGATATTTTGTTACACTGTACTTCACTAAACGCCGTTTATTTTTGACGATAAGGGTAAAAAGGTACTTTATGAATAATTGGGATCAAGATAAATATTTGGAAGCATGGAATTTTGCTTCTGCCATTCATAATAGGCAGAAAATACCTGGAAGCGATATTCCATACATTAACCATCTTGGGCTTGTTGCAATGGAAGCTACAGCAACTATAGTCAATAGCAATATAAACAACCCAAATCTTCTTGTTTTGTGTGCATTGTTACATGATTCAATTGAGGATACTTCAACTTCATATGAAGAACTAAAAAAAGTATTTGGTTGTGAAATTGCCGATGGAGTTTTATCGTTAACTAAAAATAAAGATATACCATCCAAAGCTGAACAAATGCAAGACAGCATTAGTAGAATAAAAAAGCAGCCTAAAGCTGTATGGATGGTTAAATTATGCGATCGAATTACAAATTTACAGCCACCACCAAAACACTGGAATAAAGAAAAAATTGCTAAATATCAAAATGAAGCTCGTTTTATATTAAAGGAGCTTGGCGAAGCAAGTCAGTTTCTTGCGCAAAGGTTAGAAATTAAAATTGATAAGTATGACCAATATTTATAAAAACCATACTCTGACATATGTTTTTCTTGATCTCAATAAAGGGGACTTTTTTGTGTGTTTTTGAAAGGCTGAGGTAGATTAATGTTATTAAAAATAACCCAAATTTCTAGCTCGCTTATTGTGTTAAGTGATTTGGGCCTTGTATGCAAAAAAAAAGAATTAACACCGTAATCCAATGAGCAAAATTATTATCATTTATTCAACTACTGATGGACACACTCGGGAAATATGTTCACGCTTACTCAAGATAATTGAAAAATCGAATAATGAAGTCGTTTCGATTGCACTTGAGGATGAACATAATATTGACCTAAATACATTTGATAAAATAATTATAGGAGCCAGTATTCGTTATGGTAAACATAGCCCTAGAGTTTATGATTTTATAAATCAAAACTTGAAAATTCTTAATCAAAAATCCAATGCTTTTTTCTCCGTTAATGTAGTTGCTCGTAAACCTGGTAAAAATCGACCAGAAACAAATCCGTATTTGAAAAAATTCCTATCCCAAATATTATGGAAACCTAAAGAACTCGCTGTCTTTGCAGGTAAAATTGATTATCAAAAATACAGAATGTTTGATCGTTACATGATAAGAATAATTATGTGGATGACTAAAGGTCCAACACACCCTAAAGCAAACGTTGAATTTACAGACTGGAATCAGGTAAATAAATTTGGACAATTAATATGTGATATGTAAAAGAAATCAAGAGGGGGAGTTCTGCTTGATTTGTAAAAATGATAATTTTTTAACTATTTTCCTCTAATAATTACACTTGCTTGTCCTCAAGGTGTGCTTACTAAGTAACAAAATTGAACGTTTTCAAGTTAAAGGTATCATATATTTTTATTATCATTTGAGAGAGGCTATGGCTAGACCACTTACATATAAAGAGATCGCGGAAGTACTTGGTTTATCAAGTGACAGGGTCAGGCAGATTGAAAGAAAAGCACTGAGCAAAATAAAAGCTCAGCTCTTAAGACAAGGCTTTGAGGCTGACGACTTTATTGATTTAAGAGATTAGGAATACCATGTGGCAACCAGACTGCTTTAATGGCTGAAGTGGTTGATTTTAGGCGGAACCTACCCTTTAGGTTTTTAACTTTTTGAGATTGCACTAAAAAACTGAGAGTTATTCAGAAACTATAAAATGTTACCGATCCATTTTTTGGTTAAATTTAAAGTAGTCTAATACGGTTGTTTTTAAAACTAAATATGGCTATTAATAAACCACAGGTTAAAGAGTTAAATACCAGCAACGGATAAGCAATATTTGAATTATAAGTAGGAGAGGGGGCTATTAGCCTCGACTGTTCTTGTTCAGGTCGCGGCCAATAGGCCCCGCCTACCGATAAGAATAACTTATGAATTTACTGCTTTTATAGAGCCAGGAAACTTAATGGTTATTGATAATCAGTTACAATTAATCCCTTTCCTTTGCCCATATTTTTCCAGTAGGGTCCATAGCCAGTTCCCATTCTTCACCATCACCGTCTACATCGATTTCATATTCAATACGTCCATCAGGATGTTTGATTTTTTCTGCTTTTTCGATGGTTAATTTTTTAAATGTTTGCTTTAGTTTGTTAACCACTGCTTCGGGTAGTTCAGAAATCTCTATATCTTCTTCGTAACCAAAGTATTTGCCTTGTGGGGAGTACAATAGTTCTTGTTTCTTTCCGTTCAGTTTAAATTTAACTTCATAAAGTTTTAAAGTAAAATGAAACTCTTCTTCAACTTTGATTATTTTTGCATCAGGATGTTTTTCTTTTAAACTGTTAAGAACTGCTTTAGGGACTTCTGATAAAGGAAGTCTTCCTGCTTGAGCTGAAAAAACAGGTAAAATAAGAGTCACTATTAAAGATGAAAGTAATATTCTTTTACGCATAATTATGAGTTTTTATTCAGTTAAATAACGTCATTATAAATGAGATTAGAAAAAAATGTGAGGCCAACTCCAATGCCTGATATATAAGTAAATTAACTTTTATATCAGGTTAAACTTTGCTTCATCTTAGCCTTGTCTAGATACATTTTAGCATCAGCAGTATTAATTAAATCATCAAGGCTTACTCCTTGGTCAGGGAATTCTGCTTCACCAGAACTTGTAAATACTTGAAAGGTAAAGCCATCAAGCAAAATAGGTTCAGCAATAACCGTTTTTAGCTTATTAATAAGTGTCTGAATTGCACCATCAGTATCTATGTTGGTCATGAGTACTATAAATTCATCTCCACTAATACGGGCAACCAGGTCAGTTTCACGTATGTTAGATTTCATTCTATTTGCGATAATCTGTAGAACTCTATCTCCGTACATACGACCAAAGTGATCATTAATTGATTTAAAGTCATTTAAATCAAAAAAAAGTATGGCTAGTTTATTGCGAAGTCGTTTAGCAGACGTTTTTGCATAATTAAATTCTTGTTGTAGTTTTAGTTTGTTAGGTAACGCTGTTAGTTCATCATGTTCAGAAAGTCTTTGTTGCTGGATTGATTCATCGTGTTTTTTAGTAATGTCATTGAACATTGCAATATAGTTCTGGATATTACCTTTTGCATCATGAAGTACTTTGATGGTGGCATGTTGTAGGTAGAGTTCACCTGACTTTCGTTTATTGTATATTTCACCTTCCCATTGTCCCTGGGAGATCAATGCGTACCAAAGCTGTTGAAAAAAATTTTTATCATGTTTTCCTGAATTTAATATTCTTGGGTTGAGTCCAATGACTTCATTTTCTGAATAACCCGTTACTCTACTGAAAGTTGAGTTTATTCTTGTTATTTTATTGTCTTTATCTGTGATAACAAGGGCTTGAGGAGATACGCCAGAAAATAAGTTTCCTAAAGTATGTTGACAGTCTCTTTTTACTCGTTCAGAAATATCTACTGCGGATGCCAAGTAGCAATCTCGATTAGCATGTTGAACAGATTGCAGTGTGATTTCGACTGGGTATATTGAGCCGTCTTGTCGTTGGTGAACTGTTTCAAAATTAAGTGAATCAATTTCATTGTTAACCAGAGGTAACAATAATTCTTTAAACTGCTGACTTGAATATAAAGGTTTGATATCCCAGGGAGTTAACTTTAAGGCCTCTAACATTGACACGCCAAGGTTATCGAGCACCGTTTGGTTTACAAACTGAAAATGCATGTCATCTTGGTAAAAAATATAAATTTCAGTTTTAGTGCTATTTATCACTTGGGTCAACACTTTACGTTCATTAACTGAATACGACACAATGTGTGAAACCAATGAAATAGCAACAAAATTAACCCATAATAAAATTAAGTTCTGAGTCATCGAGCTATCAATAAACATCCCTTGATTGTTGATTATCCCCCACACTGCAATGACAAAATATTGAAAGATAATGAATGAAGTTATTAATTGGCAAAATCTTAGTGCTGACCATGCCAAGGGAATGATGAGCAAATATCCACCACCTAAAGTGATAAATGATTCATTATTCACGTTAGTGAAAATTGAAATTGCAATAACTACTGATAAAGCAATTAATATCAAGCATTCAATCAGTTTATTTTCTAATATCTTCTTAATTGAATGCTGGCTAATCATTAATAATAAGGGGGCGAGCAATAAAATGCCTAATGCATCTCCCATCCACCAGTGCATTAATATGTGAAATAAATTACTTGTTGAAATATAACCGGTAATTACTCCAGAACTTACACCAATTGAGGCGCTAGCTATTGCACCTATACTACCTGCAAGAAGTAAAGAAAGGTAGTCTGATAATCGATGGAAGGGTTGTGAAAATGGAAGGAATTTTAAGATATATAATGCTAGTAAGGGCTCAATTGTATTACCAAGCGTAATCATGCCTACATTGAAATATGGTTCACCAACATAAAGGCTCGTTGTAAAAGCTCCTAAGAAAACACCGACAGATGATTTTGCTCCAAAACGAATTAATACGGCTAAGGCAAAGCCCGACGAAGGCCATAACAGTGATGGATTTCCTTCTATTGTTGCAAAATAAAGAGTTATTAAAGCAAGTATGAAATATACGATGCCAATAGAAAGTTGATAAAGAAGTTCAATGATATATTTGTAGGTATTCATTATTTCTTCACATTTTTGTAAAAGTAAGACTTTCGATATTTAACCCAGTAATAAGGTAGAATATAATGTAATCCTAATACTTATTATAGCGGTACTCACTGAATCAACCAATACTTAAAGTACCTATAAGGCAGAAAAATACTTCATTTTTAATGCAGCAATGATATTACATATATAAACGATGTATAAATATGACGACTTTACTTTCAGAGAGTCTAATTTTTATATGTTAGACTGAGTTCTGATGTTAAAACTTTAACTATTTTTGCTTTCGTTAATATCAAACATAGAATTATTATCTAACAAGGTAATAGTCGAAACCAATAAGAAGCATTTTCGAATTTAATATGTGTTGGAAAACTGATGAAAAAAATATGGAATTGGCTATTAATTGAAAATAATAGGAAAGTTCTTTCTTTTCTTGGGTCTGGGCTCATAACGATTGTTGCTGCCTTCTGGACGTATTTTACCTATTTTGATCAAACTGATACTAGATTAAAAAACGATGGGAGTATACAGGCTGCTTTACCTACAACAATAAATATTGGTGCCACCTGGCGTGAGATATACCCAAATCCTGGAAGTATTTCCCAAATCACTCAAGATGGAAATTCATTTAGCTATATAACAGAAGGTGCTATCCAGGGATCTCGCTTCCAATCTTCTGGAAGAGGGATTATTAAAGGTGTATATTTTGAGAGTAGCTATCAGTCGAATATTCCATCTACAGGGAAATGTTCAGGTAGTGTTTCCCCCAACAAATTACAGACTAAATCTACATGCGTGGATTCAGTTTATGGTCAGTTTGAAACGGTTTGGGTAAGACAAAAATGATTGTTGAATGTTGGGATAGATCTCACCCCGCAAGATTAAAGCTTTTAACGCTCAGTTTTACTAAAAATTCCATGTTAAGTTAGGTGTTGCATTAAATCAATGACAATCGAAATAATTGAAGCTGATATTACTAAACTAAAAGTAGATGCAATTGTTAATGCGGCAAACAATTCATTATGTGGTGGTGGCGGTGTTGATGGGGCAATACATGAAGCTGCAGGTGATCAGCTGTTGCAGGCGTGTCGTCAGTTAGATGGCTGTGAAACAGGTTTGTCTAAAATCACAAAAGCTTATAAGCTGCCAGCAAAATACGTAATACATACTGTTGGCCCTGTCTGGTATGGTGGTTACCAAGATGAAGATGAGCTTTTAGCGTCGTGTTATAAAACGAGTTTATTGTTAGCGGCCAGTAAGGGTATAAAATCTATTGCTTATCCTGCTATAAGTTGTGGTGTATATCATTTTCCAATTGATAGAGCTTGTAAAATTGCTATGCAGGAGGTGACTGCATTTTTAAATTCAAGTGATGTCATTGATCATGTTATATTTGCTTGCTTTAATCATCTGGTTAAACAGCAACTTATAAAGGCATATGAAGATAGCTAAACAACTTAAATTGGCTTAGGAAAATTTCACTTATTAATAATCACTTATAGTTGTGATTTCAAAGGCTATTATTTTGTAATCAGCTTAGAATATAAGAAAGTGGTTATATGTCAAAATACATGTGTCATTTAACATAGTTTAATTGCTGGGTAAGTGGAGTGTTTCGGGTATTGGTGGGTTTAATTTAGATTCTAAGATACTGGATCAGACCTTATCTTCCTAACTTTTCAAGAAACCTAAAATGAGAGGGGGTCAGAATAGGTTGCCCGAAAAATGTTGCTATTCTCTGCTATAGAGCACTTAGGATTTAATGTAAATATAGTTTTAGGCTGCTGCTTTTAAATCGGTAAATACATTTTCAAGTAAGTTTGTTACTTTTGCATCGTGTAGATTCTGCTTTGAAAAAAAGTGTCTGGCACCTGCATCAATTGCAGCAAACTGATATTCGATAAGGTTTGAAAAAGAAAAGACCACAACCATTAAATCTGGAAGTAATGCTTTCATTTTTCCTATACATTTCAATCCATTACCATCTGGAAGGTTTATATCTGTGAAAACCAAATCAAATTGTTGAGAGTTTAGTTTACCAAATCCATCTGCACAATTTGAGGCTTCAACAACAGAAATACCTGAGAACTTATTTATTAGCATCTGCTTAAACATTTTTCTGAAAAGTGCGTTGTCTTCAACTAATAGAATTTTAATCACGGTAATCTCCGTTTAAATTTTAATATGTTTTACCAAATAGAATCTGGAGTGATTTTTAATAAAAGAAAACATAAGGTTTTCTATTTAGTAATGCCGATTCTTAAAGATGGTTATAATTTATTATCTAATCTCTTAGAATCATTACTTAAGTCTAAATACCCAAATTACATATTAACTTAAGCATTAACCGTGCCTAGGTGATTAATTAGTAATTATAATTTTGTTTTAACTATAGTTAACCCAAGCCAGTTAAGGTTTAAAGGCATTAATTTTTTTTATAAAACAATGGAGTTTACGGGGCTTTGTAGAAGAGGGTGGAGTAGGTGGATGCAAACCTCTCATTTATGAGAGGCGAAATAACGACTAAACCTCTCATAAATGAGAGGTTTGAATGGGTGTTTAATTTTGTCTTGATTCAGCTATAATTACCATTTAAAAATCAAGTATATATAAACCTCGATTAAGCCATGCCAACTTTTATAATTGAAACTAGTTAATGATAATAAAAACACTAAAAAGCCTTGTCCCTGTCTTTCTTATTTTGTCTTTATCACTTTATGGTTACCAGCAGCATTTAAAGTCCCCAATAGAAATAATCAACACATTGACTTACTTGCCAGCAATATTGGCTTTTTTTGTCGCAGCCTTAGCTTTACATTTCAATCGTAGTTCAATATTTTTTATTGCTGTATTACTGGTCGTTGTTAATGCATTTTTGAATTTTCATTGGCTGCCTACAAAAATGCATTACAGCTTATTGGCTGGGTTTTCCCCTTTATTATTGCTTTGTTTTACGGTTATGCCCGAGCGTAGTTTATTTAGTTTTCGTTCAATTCCACTATATCTGATGACGCTGTCGGTTATTACCTTTTCTATATGGACTGTTTATGAAAAACCCGACTGGGCCAGTCTTTATTTATTAAAGGATTGGGTTCCGGCTCGTTATTTCGATTGGACGCATTTACCACAAACCGTGGTTTTTAATGCTTTATTTGTTCTGTTTTGCTTGTTGTTGATTTGCTTTATAAAGCCATCTCCCTTGAATGCAGTATCGCTTGGTGTTTTATCTATACTTTTAATTGTGCTGCAACTTAAACATAACACTTATTCTTTAAATATCTTTATTGGCACTGCTGTGATGATGTGTTTGTATGCCGTTGTTCAGGAATCATGGCGGATGGCTTATATAGATGAATTAACCGATCTTCCAGGCAGAAGAGCATTAAAAGAAAAGTTTCAATCAATTTCTGGCTTATATACTGTGGGCATGCTTGATGTTGACCACTTTAAAAAATTTAATGATACTTATGGGCATGATACAGGGGATGCTGTATTAAGGATGATTGCCGCAAAAATGAAAAAAGTGACTGGAGGAGGGTTTTCTTATCGTTATGGAGGGGAGGAGTTTACAGTGGTTTTTCCGGGGAAAAGTATAAGCGAGGCAGAGCTTCATTTGGAGAGTTTACGTAAAAGTATTGCCGACATGCCTTTTGTCGTTAATAGGCAAGGGCGTAGAAATAATACTAATAAATCAACTCGAAAAAACCAAAAAACAGTTCAGGTTACTGTATCAATAGGTCTGTCAGACTCAAGAAATAAAAAGGAAAATGCCTGGGGAATTATGAAGCAAGCTGATACAGCTTTATATAGAGCAAAGAAAAATGGTAGAAACCAGTTGGCCAGCTAATTGCAATCTTTGGCTTGTTTAAATGTAGGGCGTTCAGGTATTATACCAATCCCAATAAATAATCACGCTAATAACCGTCATTCCCGAAATCTTTAATCGGGAATCCATCCTCACAGATAGATTCCTGCTAAGAGCCTGCAGGAATGACGATCCCTCAGCTCAAGTAT
>Ga0209707_1001852_pt1 | contig 11509 bp, 11 predicted proteins | sample EN4Hudsemesocosm_FD_184630 | JGI IMG/M metagenome (GOLD analysis project Ga0209707, IMG submission 184630) | Methane-oxidizing microbial communities from mesocosms in the Hudson Canyon - EN4B Hudson Canyon (SPAdes) (version 2) | ecosystem: Environmental > Aquatic > Marine > Cold seeps | place... | reverse complement strand
TCGTTATCACGCCTTATCTCAGCAATATATATTGCACGCTATTGATACCAATAGTCAGCGTAATTTTCCTACTTTAAATGTCGCGCTTAATGCACTGGGGAAAATAGAAGACTTAAACCTGCCTCCTGAATATCTTGATGACACTAAAAACACCATATTACAGCTACGTAGTGGTATTGATCTATACGCACTGCCAACCCCTATGCGACCGGGCGCGTTAATATCGAGTAAATGGCAATTAGCAAGCCCATGGGTGGAAGCACAATGGGATTAAAGATCTTTAAATTTCTACGCACTGGCGCCACACCTTATGCCTTCTTAGGTATATCGTTACTTGCTCTTGCGTATTTACTCAGTGCCGCCACCCAAGATAGTTCGCGTCTCAACGATCTCTTCATTCTTATCCTTGGCCTAGGGATTGCGATATTAGTTCTACTTTTTGCCATCCTGAGTCGAAGTGTCTACCGACTCTATCGAGATTATAAGGAAAAGAAAGAAGGCTCTCGCCTCACCATTCGTCTGGTGAGCTTATTTGCCTTGCTCATCCTTGTTTCGACGACCATCGTATATAGCTTTTCTATCCACTTCTTGCATCGAGGCATTAATAGCTGGTTTGACGTCAAAGTAGAGCAAGCCCTTAATGATTCTTTAGAATTAAGTCGTACTGCATTTGGCATTCGCATGCGTACATTACTCAGACAAACGCGCATGATGACAGGGTTGTTGAGCGAATTGCCAGACAGGGATCTCAATCACAATATTCGTGAACTTACTCAATTAAGTGGCGCCATTGAACTTAGCCTGTGGACAATGGATGGTCAATTAATAACAACGAGCATACAAAACCCCGCTATCAGTATTCCTTCACGCCCCAATGAAGCGATTTTCCATCAATTAGAACAAGAAGAAGACTATATTGGCTTAGATCCTGACCACGACAATCTACAATTACGTGCTGCTGTTCGTTTGCCGATCAAAAATGCATCTCAAGATGAACGATTCTTACAGGTCATATTCCCCGTAAATGCTCATCTTAGTTCACTTGGTAAAACGGTACAAAATGCCTATACGGACTACAAAGAACTCAGCTACCTTCGTAGCCCCTTAATTGGCATATTTACACTTACGCTGAGTTTAATTGTATTGCTAACACTGCTTGCCTCTATCTGGTTTGCAATTTGGATCTCACGTCGTATTGTTGAACCTTTACAGGAGCTTGCTGAAGGTACTCAAGCTGTAGCATCTGGTAATTACAATACTAAGCTTCGTAGTGCATCTGGACATGATGAGATTGGCTTTTTAGTTCGTTCATTTAACCAAATGACTCAACGTCTAACGCAGGCACGCCATGCAACTCAAAATAGTCACCGCCAACTAGAACAACAAACAAATTACTTATCCGCAGTGCTGGGTAGCCTTTCTAGTGGTGTACTCACCATTAATAACCAATACATTATTCAAACAACCAATATTGCGGGCAATAAGATTCTCCACATTGATTTACAACAACATATAGAGAGTGCTGTTGTAAAAATGAGCGAACAACATAAACATCTCCACCCTCTTACCAGCCTTATTGAGCAGCAAATTTCTCTCGGAGACAGCTGGCAACAACAAGTTGAATTACAACAGAAAAAAGGCCTACAAACACTAATGTGTAGAGGCACACTTCTACCTAATAATGCAGGCTGGGTAATTGTCTTTGATGATGTAACCACATTATTGCAAGCTCAACGAAATGCCGCATGGGGTGAAGTAGCCAAACGACTCGCTCATGAAATAAAAAACCCACTCACTCCCATTCAGCTATCGGCTGATCGCTTGCAACATAAATACCTACCGTTAGTACCCGAAGATCAAGCTCATACCTTAACCAAGTTAACAGGTACAATTATTAGCCAAGTTGAGGCCATGAAAGAAATGGTTAATGATTTCTCTGACTACGCTCGAAATCCTGGCCTCCAAATCCAAGCTCAAGCTATTGGCCAACTTATTCGCGAAGTATTGGCACTTTATCAAAGCAATCCAAAACACCAATTCACACTGTTAAACAGCCCTGAAGAAATCACACTTAATATTGATAGCACACGAATCAGACAAGTGCTGCATAATCTATTTAAAAATGCGATTGAGGCAAGTGAAGAAGCAAATCTTGCTGTCGATATTGTCTTAAGCTATCACACGGTAGATGTTGATGAGCAACACTATTTAGAAATAAGTCTACACGATCATGGCCCGGGTATTCCTGATGATATGGTCAACACCTTGTTTGAACCTTATGCTACCAACAAAGTAAAAGGAACAGGGCTTGGACTCGCCATTGTTAAAAAAATAATAGAAGAACATCATGGACATGTCTGGGCAGAAAACACGGAGCCTTCGGGTGCATGTATAATCATTAGACTACCTTTAGAGGAAACAAAACCTTGAGTAATGACAAGCCCCTTATTCTCGTTGTTGATGATGAGCCCGATATTCGTGAGCTTATTCAAGACATCCTTGTCGATGAAGGTTATAAAGTGGCCACCGCCAGCAATGGTGAAGAAGCAAGAACAGCATTTAGCACTCAAAATCCAAGCCTGACATTACTCGATATTTGGATGCCAGATATCGATGGAATAAGCCTACTAAAAGAGTTTAAAAAGAATAATGTTAACGCCAACATTGTCATGATGTCAGGCCATGGCACGATAGAAACGGCTGTAGAGGCAACCCGCCTTGGAGCAAGTGACTTTATTGAAAAGCCACTTTCAATGGCTAAATTATTACGCGGTATTGAGCTCGCTCTAGAAAGCCAGAACAAACATGTCGCCCTTCAGCAGTTACATAGCCAAGAGCCTATTGGTAGAAGCAATCAGATGACGCTATTACGTGAACAATCACAACGTGTAGCTCAACATGAAATGCCCACATTATTACAAGGGGAAGATGGCTCTGGCAAACACTGCTTTGCTCACTATTTACATAGTCTCGGCAAGTATTCTAATGGCAAGTTTATTGAATTAACGGCTGAAAGCTTTCCAACAGACAGCCTAAAATTAACATCACTCGCAGAGAACAACTGCCTATTTATTAATGATGTCGCCTTATTGTCAGATGCGTCTCAAAACCTATTATCACACCTATTGGACGGTCAGAAATTAACGCAATGCCAGCTTATATTTTCGACTCAACACTCTTTAGAAGCGGCGATTAGTCAAGGTACGTTCTTAGAAGGCTTACTCTATCAAATCAACAGTATCTCTTTGACTATTCCAGCACTGCGAAATCATGTAGAAGATATCCCTGAATTAGTACAACACTTTGTCGATGAACAAACCTCTAATTCTGATTTACCTTATCGTCATATTACGGTTGCAGCTCAAAATAGACTTCGCAATTATTCTTGGCCAGGTAACATTTTAGAATTAAAAAACATCATTCAGCGTCTACTCGTATTGGGTGAATCTGAAGATATTGATGTTGCCGATGTTGATAACGCATTACAATTAATGTCTGAACAAACAGGTCCTCTTGGAGACACTGCGGGCATCAATTATGATTTACCTTTACGTGAAGCAAGAGAACAGTTTGAACGCCTTTACCTATTACAAAAACTACAAGAAACTGATGGCAATGTAGGTAAAGCAGCAAAACTAGCAGGCATGGAACGTACGCATTTATATCGTAAGTTGCGGACTTTAGGCATCGATAGTAAACAAGTTAAAGACTAGGCTCTTAAACCTACAAATTAAAGTGACACGGGTATATACATATGAAAATTCTTATTCTTGGTGCAGGGCAGGTTGGTTCATCGGTTGCAGCAACACTTGCTCGCGAAGATGATGATGTCACCGTTGTTGACTCTAATAATGACTTATTGCTTAAACTCCAAGATCACTATGATATTCGCACCATTCACGGTCATGCTTCTCACCCTGATGTATTAGCCAATGCTGGTGCCGAAGATGCGGACTTGATACTGGCCGTTACCAATAATGATGAAACTAATATTGTTGCCTGCCAAATTTGTCAGAATTTATACAAAACGCCGACAAAGATAGCCCGAATCCGCAGTAACGAGTATTTGTCTAAACCTGAACTTTTTAATACGCCTGAATCAACCATTATCGATATGTTGATCAGTCCTGAGCAAATTGTAACGGATTATATTACGCAATTAATCAACCATCCCAATGCCTTGCAAGTGCTCGATTTTGCAGAGGGAAAGGTACAATTAGTCGCAGTAAAAGCATTCCATGGCGGTCCACTTGTGGGTAATCCATTATCCGAATTACGCCAACATATTCCCAAAACAGATACGCGAGTTGCTGCTATTTTTAGGAATGGTTATCCCATCATTCCACATGCTGATACCGTTATTGAAGCTGATGACGAAGTATTCTTTATTGCTGCAAGTAAAGATATTCTCTCTGTTATGGGTGAGTTACGCCGTCTAGATAAGCCCTATAAACGAATTATGCTAGCGGGTGGTGGCCAAATTGGTTCGAGACTAGCAAAAGCCTTAGAAAATGATTATCAGGTGAAGCTTATTGAAGCCAATCCGAAACGAGCAGAGCTACTGTCTGAAGAGTTAACTAATACCATCGTCTTGCTAGGTGATGTTGCCAATGAAGCCCTACTCAAAGAAGAAGATATCGACAATATTGATTTATTCTGCGCCCTCACCAATGATGATGAAGCGAATATCTTGTCAGCCATGTTGGCTAAGCGTTTGGGCGCGCGAAAAGTATTATCACTTATTAACCGTGCCGCCTATGTAGATCTGATTGAAAGTGGCACAGTTGATATCGCCTTATCACCACAACAAGCGACTATTGGTAGTCTATTGGCCCATATTCGTCGCGGTGACATTGTCGCCGTACATTCTCTACGCCGTGGCGCTGCAGAGGCATTAGAAGCGATTGCCCATGGCGATAAAAAGTCATCACTCGTCGTGGGGCGTCGTATTGATGAGATTGGCCTGCCGCCGGGCACAACAATTGGCGCCATTGTACGGGGTGATGACGTTATCATTACACATCATGACACCGTCATTGAAGCTGAAGATCACGTCATACTATTCCTCATTCATAAGAAATATATCACTGAAGTTGAGCGGTTATTCCAAGTGGACTTTAGTTTCTTCTAAATGGAATCATCTCTCCAACATCACTTCCTCATCGCGATGCCCGCATTGGCAGACTCCTTCTTTCATCGATCCGTAGTCTACATTTGTGAGCATGATGAACAGGGTGCAATGGGACTCATCATTAACCGTCCTACACATGTCATGTTAACAGAGCTATTAAGCCATTTAGAGATAGAAAACACCGAGTCAGCCATCAGAACAACACCTGTTCTATTTGGTGGCCCCGTGCAAAAAGGGCAAGGAATGGTCGTACACAATAGTAATGCTACTTGGAAAACAACATTACAACTCTCGGCCGATCTATTTCTCACTACGTCCACAGATATTCTAGAAACTATTGGTTCAGAAAAAGGACCTAAAGACGCGATCGTTACCCTCGGATATTCAGGTTGGGATGCGGGTCAACTTGAGCAAGAAATTGCTGAAAACAGCTGGTTAACGGTTGCAGCGAATGATGATATTTTATTCCACACCCCAGCCGATCAACGTTGGCATGCTGCGGCAAAATTACTCGGCGTTGATATCAACTTAATGTCACAGACAGTAGGGCATGCATGAGTAACCCTCGCACATTTATTGGCTTTGATTACGGTTTAAAAAATATTGGTGTTGCCGTCGGTCAAGACCTTACTAAAACAGCCAGCCCCCTTTCTGTCATAAAGGCACGAGATGGCATTCCAAACTGGGATGACATCCAAAAATTAATAGATGAATGGAAGCCGCAAGTGCTGATTGTTGGCCTACCGCTTAATATGGATGGCACCGAACAAACAATGACCAAAGCTTCCCGAAAGTTTGGCAATCGGCTCAATGGTCGCTTCCAAATCCCTGTTGAATGGCAAGATGAGCGCCTGACAACATTTGAAGCACTCGAACATTTAGGAATTCATAGTAAACTAGACGCCAAACAACGTGAGGATGTTGATCGCATCTCCGCCCAACTTATACTTCAATCATGGTTGAACGAACAATGACAACAGCGACAGATATTCACGCCTTATTAAACTCAATGGCTGATGATATTCGCCAAGAGCTTAGCGATAAAAAGCCTCTACTAGTCGGCATTCATACAGGTGGGATATGGGTTGCCGAGGCACTTTCTGAACTACTTGGTGACGGCTTTTTTGATGCACAAATGGGAACATTAAACATTGCCTATTATCGTGATGACTTCACCCGCATTGGCATGCACCCACAAGTGGCCCCATCTGATCTACCGTTTAGTGTTGATGACCGCCATCTCTTATTAGTGGATGATGTTGTGCACAGTGGCCGCACCGTGCGTGCCGCACTTAATGAATTATTTGATTATGGTCGACCTGCAAGTGTGACACTAGCAGTACTGATTGAGCGTGAAGAGGGCCATGAACTGCCTATTCATGCTGACATTGTTGGCGAATCTGTTAGTCTATCCGCCGATCAGCAAATTAAACTTTCAAATAATGGCAGTCTGCAACTTGAGATCATTACTAGTGGGAGTCACGAATGACCAACAATCAGCTCACTGAAAGCGGCCGTTTAAGGCACTTTCTAACCATTGAAGGTCTCAAACGTCCACTATTAACTGAAATAATGGACCGTGCAGAACAGTTTTCTAGCATCTCCCATCAACAGGTTAAAAAAGTCCCGCTACTTCGTGGAAAAACTATTGTGAACCTGTTCTTTGAGAACAGCACTCGAACACGAACAACGTTTGAACTGGCCGCTAAACGCCTTTCAGCAGATGTGATGAATCTTAATATCAGCACCTCTGCCACATCAAAAGGTGAGAGCCTACTAGATACCTTGCATAACCTAGAGTCTATGCAAAGTGATATGTTTGTTGTCCGTCATAACCAAAGTGGCGCCGCTGAATTTATTGCCCAACATGTTGCCCCTCATGTCAGTGTCATCAATGCGGGGGACGGCTGTCATGCCCATCCAACACAAGCAATGCTGGATATGTTCACCATCCGCCGTCACAAACAATACTTTCCTGACCTACGTGTAGCCATTGTGGGCGATATATTGCATTCACGTGTTGCTCGCTCACAAATTCAAGCACTTTCTATCCTAGGTGTTGGTGAAATTAGGGTTATCGGACCGAAGACATTATTACCTACAGACTGCCAGTCACTCGGGGTTCATGTTTATCATGATATGGAAGAAGGCTTACAAGATGTAGACGTTGTCATTATGCTTCGCCTACAAAATGAACGCATGCAAGGTGCATTGCTACCAAGTGCACGCGAATATTATAAAAGTTATGGCCTAACAGAAGAAAAATTACGCTTTGCAAAACCAGATGCCATTGTCATGCATCCAGGCCCCATAAACCGTGGTGTTGAGATTGCATCAACAGTTGCTGATGGACCACAATCTGTCATCTTAGAACAAGTCACGCACGGCATTGCCGTTCGCATGGCGGTTATGTCAATGACACTAGGATCGCAATCAGAACAAGAGGGCCAGGCATGAAACTTCATATAACTAATGGCCGCGTAATGGACCCTGCTAGCCAGCTTGATGCACAACTCGACATCTTTATTGATAATGGCAAAATAATTGCCATTGCCGAACAGCTTAATGACTTTATTGCCGACCAGACTATTGATGCTTCCAATCATATTGTCTGCCCCGGCCTAGTTGATTTAAGTGCTCGTCTAAGAGAACCCGGACAAGAACAAGCGGCTACGATTGACAGTGAAACACGTGCAGCGGTTAAAGGTGGCATCACCACATTATGTGTACCACCAGATACAGCACCCGTTATTGATACTCCAGCCGTTATCGAGCTAATTGAAGACCGAGCTAAAAAAGCAGGGCGAACAATGGTGCTCACTGTTGGCGCTCTTACACAAAATCTTGAAGGCCAATATCTAAGTGAGATGCTTGCCTTAAAAGAGGCGGGCTGTATTGCCGTCAGTAATGGCTTAAATCCTATTAAAAACACCCTCATTCAACGTAGAGCGATGGAGTATGCCGCCACACTTGATCTGACTCTGTTCATCAATGCATCTGATCCATGGCTTGCATCTCAAGGCTGTGCACATGAAGGTTTAGTCAGTACAAGACTCGGGCTGGGAGGGATTCCTGAAGAAGCAGAAACGACTGCAGTTGCTCGTGACTTACTATTAATTGAAAAGACGGGTGTACGTGCTCACTTCCACAACATTTCTACAGGCAAAGCGGTAGAAATGATTCGGGCAGCAAAAAACAATGGTCTAGATGTCACTGCAGATGTAAGCGCCCATCACCTGCATTTAAGTGAACATGACATTGGCAACTACGACAGTTTAAGCCATGTCCTGCCACCACTTCGTAGCACCCGAGATCGCGAACAGTTACAACAAGCGGTCAGAGAAGGGGTTATCACAGCAATATCTTCTCACCACCAGCCTCTCGATAATGATGCCAAATTAGGTCCTTTTGCAGAAACGGCACCAGGTATTTCAGGTCTAGAAACCTTATTGGCTTTGACCTTGAAACTGGTCGATGATGATGAGCTTACACTACAACAAGCTATTGCCTGCCTAAGCTCTCAACCAGCTGAAATACTCGGCATTGAAGCAGGGCAATTAAAGGTCGGGGCGCCAGCTGATATTTGTATTATCAATACTGATGCTCACCATGACTGCAGACCTGAGAACTTTGTCAGTGCGGGTAAAAACAGTCCTTTTTCTGGCTGGCTATTCAATAATGAAGTTCAAACGACCTTGTTCCACGGTAAAATTGTCTACCAAAAGGGATAAAACGTTTCAGTGTGATGTCTAAATTAGATAACACTAGGAGAACGATCATGAATAAAAAAGCATTAACAGTTTTAATTATCGCCCCTCTATCTTTACTGTTGGTCAGTTGCGCCAGTAATCTGCAAGGTGACACATACTCTCGCGAAGATGCTCGCCAAGTTCAAACTGTTCAATATGGCACGGTTGAGGATGCCCGACTGGTTGTCATTGAAGGAACTAAATCTCCTATTGGCTCAGCGGCTGGTGCAGTCGTAGGCGGCATTGCCGGCAGTAGCATTGGTGATGGCAAGGGCGCTGCAGTTGCGGCGGTCATTGGTGCCGTTGCAGGTGGGTTAGCAGGAAGTGCGGCTGAAGAAGCCATTACCCAATCACAGGGTGTAGAGCTGGTTATTCGCATGAATAACAGTAATAAGATAATCTCTCTAGTCCAACAACATGATCCAGCAAAACCGTTTCATATTGGTGACAGAGTTCGATTAATGACTGTAAACGGTGAAACTAGAGTTTCACAATAATAAATTTATCGGGAAGACACATGACCATCATAAGTAAAATAGTAAGCGGAACTATTGCACTCACCTTTTTAGTATCCATTACAGCATGCTCACCGGAAGTCGGTAGCGAAAAGTGGTGTAACAATATGAAAGAAACACCAAAAGGCGAGTGGTCAATGAATGATGCTGGTGACTTTACTAAACACTGTTTACTGAAATAAAACATGCCTAAAACAAAACTGTATGCGCTCGATTTTGATGGTGTCATCTGCGATAGCGCCATAGAAACAGGTGTGACCGGCTGGAAAGTCGCTCGTCAAATTTGGCAAGGTATGCCAGAACAAACACCTGAAGATATCATCGATTTATTTCGTCAGGTAAGACCTGTGATGGAAACAGGTTATGAAGCCATTCTCATCATGCGTTTACTGTTTGAAGGTATTCCAGCACGAACCTTACTTAATGATTTCTCAGCATCGATTGCAACGATCATTGAGCAAGACAAATTAAGTACTGCAGAGCTAAAAAAGCAATTTGGTGAAACCCGCGATCATTGGATCGCCGATAATATTGATGAATGGATTGAGATGAATCCTTTATTCAATGGCGTTGCCAACAAACTTAAAAGTATCGACGTCAAACAATGCACCATCATCACCACCAAACAAGAACGCTTTGTTAGCCAGATCTTTGCTGCTAATGGCATCTCATTCCCTGCTGAACGAATTTTTGGCCTAGATAGACAGCTAAGCAAACAACAAGTCCTTAACGATCTCTCAGAGCAACACCCTGATGATGACGTTTTATTTGTTGAGGATAGATTGCCAACATTGCATAACGTCATTAATGATGACCGTTTAAGCCATATAAAGTGCTTGTTCGCAGACTGGGGATACAATACAGATCAAGATAAAGCTGATGCGAAACAAAAAGTCGAAATAACGACGATTAATCTCTCAGAATTTATTGATTTGTAATCCGTATTTAAGAAAATAAATACAAAAAGAAAATTGGCGGAGCGGACGGGACTCGAACCCGCGACCTCCGGCGTGACAGGCCAGCATTCTAACCAGCTGAACTACCGCTCCACACCACTTCAAGTAAAGTTAGAAACTAACCGGAAACTTGAAGAAGCGAGAAGAATACAGTAAATCAAACAAAGGTGTTAGTGTTATTTTTTACAATACTCCACACCCCAAATTAATACCCTATCTTACAAAGACTTAGCTATTCTATCGAGTTGTTATCCGATAAAAAGTAGGATAAGCTTCAGTCCACAAACGGAAAGCATTTATGGATAAATATTTCCCGGTTTTCTCTTGGTTATCGTATTACTAGGAAATTAAGTCCGTATATGTATAAGAATTACAGGAAAACTGTCTTCCCGTTAGCAGGGAGTAATCATTGAGTTTAATGGCATCAGTATTTATCGCTACTAATCAATGGAGTCAGACTCGATTTGTTCCTCTCATTTTCTAGCTTGGATGTCGAAATCAATGCGAAATCAATGGGGTCAGGCTCGATTGATTTCTCTAATTATGTAGCTTGGCTCTTTAACCAAACAAGCTGGATTAAAACCCACCTATAAACAAGTATTTAAAACTACTTCCAGTTAGCCTGCTTAGCTTTTTGCAATTTTTCATAACCTTCGAGCAATGCAGTGTGTCGTTCAAATCCCTGTAAACTTAACCCTGGACAGTGGAGATTATGGAATAAGGCTTCACCTTCGACGATTTTAATGCCATCAATCACTGTTTGCTGACCATACATCAATGCTAAGCCGTGTTCATAATCGGCATAGTCACGTTCATCATCCCATTTTATTTCTAATAGGGCTTTTAAACATAAGTTATGTCTTCTTGCTGCATCATCAGCTTGATCCAATGATAAACACCACTCAATCCAATCGATAGCTTCTTCATCTTGCAGGGCAAGGCATAGCATGGCTTTAATTTCACCTAGGCGAATACTAGACCATAAGGTATTAGGATCGGGAGCTAAGCCTATAAATGGTGCGGCTAACGTTTGGTCGTTATAGCCACCATCATCTAGGCGTTCTAGAACATCTCGCCACTGTGCTTTATTACCTTGTGCAAGCGTTAAGAAGTCTTCGCGAAACAAAGCACCTTCATTATTGTTTTCCCATACAAGTT
>Ga0209707_1001849_pt1 | contig 11521 bp, 10 predicted proteins | sample EN4Hudsemesocosm_FD_184630 | JGI IMG/M metagenome (GOLD analysis project Ga0209707, IMG submission 184630) | Methane-oxidizing microbial communities from mesocosms in the Hudson Canyon - EN4B Hudson Canyon (SPAdes) (version 2) | ecosystem: Environmental > Aquatic > Marine > Cold seeps | place... | reverse complement strand
CCCATTTACTTCTCTCAGTAATCTGATTTCTTTAATAGCATGATTTTCATTATCTAATACAATTTTATTAAGATGACGTAGCTTTAATGAGCCCGTTAGCAGGTTATTAGTCCATTCTGGTATCGCGTTACCAGAATATTGAATAAGGCCACTAGGTGCAATTGAGGGAACATACGTTTTAATCGGTTGTTCCATGCCTTCAAATGCAGTTCCTTGTCCGACAGGCAAGTCTTTATTGTATTCCATGCCATAGGATATCTCTGGCCAACCATAGTTATGAGCAGGCTGTATTAGGTTGATTTCATCACCACCTCTGGGTCCATGCTCTATAGCCCATAGTTGTTGTGTCTGTTTATTATAAAATAGGCCTTGAGGGTTACGGTGTCCATAAGTCCATATTTCGGATAAAGCATCGATATTGCCTATATAGGGATTGTCAGTAGGGAGGCTGCCATCAAGATTTAGCCGTAATATAGAGCCAGCATGATTATTCAGATTTTGAGCATTGGCACGGACACCTCTTTCTCCAACAGATATAAATACATGGCCATAATTATCAAATGCAATACGTCCACCATAATGAACATTGGTTTTTGTTGTTGATTCTGTGATTAGCAAATCTTGCCAGTTTAGTAGTTCATTATTACTAATCTTTGCCCGACTAAGGGTCGTAGCACCTTGGCCTTTAATATCTTTACTATAGCTGAAGTAAACCCATTTAGTAGATTCATAATTAGGAGCTAAGGCAATATCAAATAAGCCTCCCTGACCTTTAACTTTTATTTTAGGTAATCCACGGATAGAGACTAGCTTTCCATTATTTAAGTCTAATTTACTTAGGATTCCTTCACGTTGGGTGATAAGCATCGTGTTATCAGGAAGTAATGCCATTCCCCAAGGCACACCTAGCTTGCTAGCAATTGTTTGTATTTCGAGAGGTGTTTTATTATCTTGGGCAGAAATGCTATTGGAATAGAGAGTAAAAAAAACTAACCCAAGAGACAGGGCATACTTTGTTAGAGACATATCATTCTCCACGTTAATGATTGATAATCAGCTTACCATGAAGAGTGTTGTTCTTTAGAGAAAGAAATGATGGGGGAGATATTGTGTGGTTAGCTAAACATGTACATTTTGTTTGGTGCTTTGTTTACCGGGTTTGTGAGAACCTTCAGGATCTGAAAGATACTCTAAAGCACGAAGTACATTCTGACGTGTAATAGTACCAACCAAACGGTTATCCATAACTACTGGAAATCGTTTGTAGGAGCCAACTAGGAAGCGTTCAGCAACATCAAGAATAGGTGTTTCAACATCAATAGTATCAACACTAGGAGACATGAATTCTGAAACACGGCCTGCAGCGCCGTCTTGTTGGTATGCAGCATTGAGTGCAACTTGCATGCAGTCTTTTTCTGATAAAAACCCGACCATATTGCCATGTTCATCGATCACTGGTGCACCAGAAATTCGGGATTCAAGCATTTTATGAATTGCACGCAAGATGTCCATGTCAGGAGTAAACGTACATTTGTTTACTGCCATATAGTCTTTAACTTTTAATGATGCGAGCATTGTCTATCTCCGATTATTCGTTATGTTATTTATCTAAGTCCACTTTACGTTTCGCACAAATTTCTTTTTCTTCACTTGAACATGCACCACTGCAACTGCCAGCCAAACCAACTTGGTTTAAGCCGCCACAGCTTCCTTTGATTGCAGGTCTGCCAAGAAGTACACCAATAGCCATGCCAATAACGGCAATAGCAATGATGATAAATGTTGCAATGAAAGTAGACATTAGCCAAAGTCATCAAGGAAGATGTTATCGCGTTCTACACCAAGATCTTCAAGCATATTGATTACCGCTGAGTTCATCATTGGTGGACCACACATATAGTATTCACAGTCTTCAGGAGCTGCATGATCTTTTAATAGGTTGTCGCGTAGCACATTGTGAATGAAACCAGTGTAGCCGGTCCAATTATCTTCTTCCATCGGATCGGATAGGGCCACATGCCATTCAAAGTTGTCATTTTCATCTTGTAAGGTATCAAAATCTTCAACATAGAACATTTCACGCTTACTTCGAGCGCCATACCAGAAAGATATTTTTCGTTTACTGTTTAGTCGACGAAGTTGGTCAAAGATATGAGAACGCATTGGTGCCATACCTGCACCACCGCCAATGAATACCATTTCTTTATCAGTGTCTTTGGCAAAAAACTCACCAAAAGGACCAGAAATGGTGACTTTATCACCTTCTTTTAGGTTGAAGATAAATGAAGACATTTGACCTGGAGGTACATCATCATCAGCACCTGGTGGCGGTGATGCGATACGTACGTTCAGCATGATAATGCCTTCTTCTTCTGGATAGTTTGCCATTGAATAAGCACGAATAACATCACTTTTTACAGTTGATGTGTAACGCCACATATCAAAGCGGTCCCAATCTTCACGATACTCATCACCAATATCGAATGTTTTGTATTCACTCACATGGGCTGGTGCTTCAATTTGAATAAAACCACCGGCTTGAAAGTTTACGTTCTCACCAGAGGGTAATTCTAAAACCAACTCTTTGATGAATGTAGCCACATTATCGTTGGAGCGAACTGTACATTCCCATTTTTTAACACCAAATACTTCTTCAGGCACTTGGATTTTCATATCTTGTTTTACAGCAACTTGGCAGGCAAGACGTTCGCCCTCAGCTGCTTCGCGTTTAGTGATATGGGTTAGTTCTGTAGGTAAAATAGAACCACCGCCATCAAACACTTTAACTTTACATTGACCGCATGTTCCACCGCCACCACAGGCTGATGAAACAAACATTTCTGAGTCTGCAAGCGCCCCTAGCAGCTTACCACCAGCACCACAGCTGATTGTTTTCTCATCATTAATGTTGATTGCAACATCACCAGTAGATACTAGCTTTGAACGTGCAGCAAGAATGATAAATACCAAGGCCATAATGATGACCGTGAATAGGACAATACCGAGTATTATTTCCATTACAGTTGAATCCCCGAGAATGCCATAAAGCCGAGAGCCATAAGACCTGCAGTAATAAAGGTAATACCAAGACCTTGTAGGCCATCTGGTACATCAGAATATTTAAGTTTTTCGCGGATACCAGCAATTGCCGTGATTGCTAACGCCCAACCGAGACCACTTCCGACACCATAGACAGCACTTTCAGCGAGATTATAGTCGCGTTCAACCATGAATAATGTTCCACCTAAAATGGCACAGTTTACGGTGATAAGTGGTAAGAAAATGCCTAAGGCGTTGTAGAGTGCTGGCGTAAATTTATCCATGGCCATTTCAAGGATTTGAACCATGGCAGCGATAACACCGATAAAACTGATTAGACCTAAAAAGCTTAAATCAACATCAGGATAGCCAGCCCAAGCAAGTGCACCATCTTTAAGTAAGAATTGATAGATTAAGTTATTAGCAGGGACGGTAATCATTTGCACCAGAATAACGGCAATACCTAGACCTAATGCCGTTTCAATTTTCTTAGAAACAGCTAAAAAGGTACACATACCTAAGAAGAAGGATAGGGCCAGATTCTCAATAAATATTGAGCGGATAAAGAGGCTTAGATAATGTTCCATCTATAGTACCTCCGTCCGATGAACCTGATGAATCTGGTAATCGGCAGGTTCAACTTGTTCTTTCTTAATGCTTCGAATTAACCAAATAAGCAGACCAATTACAAAAAAGGCACTAGGAGGTAATAACATTAAGCCATTAGGAACGTACCAACCTCCATCATTAGCGACAGGAATGATGGTATGGCCAAATAATTTACCCGTACCTAATAACTCACGGAAAAATGCGACAGCCATTAAAATCAAACTATAACCAAGACCATTACCTATACCATCAAGGAAACTCATCGCCGGTGGGTTTTTCATTGCATATGCTTCGGCACGACCTAATACAATACAGTTAGTGATGATTAAGCCAACAAATACTGAAAGTTGTTTGCTTGCTTCATAGGCATACGCTTTGAGTAATTGATCTACGATAATTACCAGTGATGCAATTATCGTCATTTGCACAATAATACGAATGCTTGAAGGAATATGGTTTCGAATTGAACTGATAATGGCACTTGCAAACGCTGTCACCGTTGTTAATGCGATACTCATGATCAGCGCTGCCATCATATTGGTTGTTACAGCTAAGGCTGAACATACACCTAATACTTGTAGCGTGATCGGGTTGTTATCAATAAGAGGATCGTATACTGCTGCTTTTATTTCGCTTGCCATGGTTATTTCTCCGCCTCAGCACTCATATTTTTTAGATAAGGACCAAAGCCGTGGTCGCCTAACCAATAATTAACCAAGTTTGATACACCTGTACTCGTTAGTGTCGCTCCAGATAAACCATCAACTTGATGCTCGGCACCTGCAACTTTAAAGTCGACAAAGCCTCGAACAACTTCGATCTTTAGTTCACCTTGGTCATTAAATGCTTTCTTACCTTGCCATAGCTTGCGCCATTTAGGATTATCAACTTCACCACCTAAGCCCGGTGTTTCAGCATGAGCATAAAACTGAAGCCCACCAATCGTATTAAAATCACCTTCAAATGAGATAAAGCCATATAAGGTAGACCATAGACCATAACCATGAATCGGCAAAACAACTTGAGATGTTTGACCACCTTCTTTCAATAAGTAAATTTTAGCGAGTTTTGCACGACGTCCAATGCTGGCAATATCTTGTTCGGCAGTTAGTGCAACGCTTTGGCTGGGATCACCTGCCGCTTTATATTGGTCGTATGTTGCAGGATCAATATCAGAATATTGTCCGGTTTCAAGATCAATGATTTTGACTTCAAACTGCTTAAATATCTCACTTACGTCAGCATCTTCAGTCAGTAAGCCTGTTACACCTAAGATGTTTTTCTTAATATCTGCTTCTTTATTAGCAATCTGCTGGGGTTTAAACGTAACAGCAGAGATTGATACTAGGATCGAACAAACCAAGCATAATAATGCTGCAACAATAATTGTTTTTTTAGGATCATCATTGGGCAAATTGAGAATTTTGCCAATAAACCCTGGGTTTTTAGTATTTTCAGTCATAGTGTCAGCTTCGCTCTAATCGACGTTTAATATTTGCTTGCACGACAAAGTAGTCAATCAACGGTGCAAAGAGGTTGGCAAATAGAATGGCCAACATGATGCCCTCTGGGAATGCTGGATTAATGACACGAATAATAACGGTCATAAAGCCGATTAATGCACCGTAAATCCAACGTCCTTTATTGGTCATCGCAGCAGATACAGGATCGGTTGCCATAAAGATCATACCGAAAGCAAAACCACCCAAAGTTAAATGCCAATACCACGGTAGGGCAAACATAGGGTTAGTATCACTGCCGATTAGGTTGAAAAGTAAGGTAGTAGCAACCATACCAAAGAACACACCAAAAATGATTCTGTATGAGGCGACTCTGGTATACAGTAAGAATGCAGCACCAAATAAACAGGCAAGCGTTGATACCTCACCCATTGAGCCTTGCATTGAACCTAGGAATGTTTGTGTCCAAGTAAAACCTGCATCGGTGATAGCTTCTAAACCACCTTGAGCACCTAAAGACAATGGTGTTGCGCCTGAAAAGCCATCAATCGCTGTCCAAACACCATCACCTGACATTGAAGCGGGGTAGGCAAAATATAAAAATGCACGACCTGTTAATGCAGGATTCAAGAAGTTTTTACCGGTTCCACCAAATACTTCTTTACCTAAAACAACACCAAATATAATACCTAATGCAACTTGCCATAATGGCGTTGATGCAGGGAGTATCAACGTGTAAAGCATTGATGTTACGAGGAATCCTTCATTTACTTCATGGTTACGTACAGCAGCAAATAATACTTCAAAGGTGCCACCGGCAATCAGTGTCGTTAGATAGATCGGTAGGAAATAGAGCAGTCCATGAATCATACTAGCCGCGATGTTATTAGGATCGAAACCTACTCCAATAGATCCAATAATGGTGCCTCTCCAACCATCCAATGCTGTCATGCCTAATTCGGCCATAGCACTATTAGCTTGATGTCCTGTATTCCATAACATCATCAAGATGACTGGAAATGTTGCGATAACAACATAGGTCATCAATCGTTTTAGATCGATACCATCACGAACATGTGGCGAACCACGTGTATTATCGGCTGGCGAGTATAGGAATGTGTCAATCATTTCAAAGACAGCAAACCACTTATGATATGGTCCGCCTTTTTGGAATAAAGGTTCCTTCTTATCAAGGAAACGTCGTAAACGCGACATAGTTACCCTTCTTTTTCTATTTGAGTGAGGTTAGCTCGTAGTATCGGACCGTAGTCAAATTTTCCGCTGCATACGAAAGAGCAAAGAGCGAGATCTTCTTCATCGAGTTCTAAACAACCGAGCGCTTGGGCGGCATCAGTGTCTTTAACGACTAAAGCTCGTAATAATTGTGTAGGTAAGATATCAAGCGGCATAACCGTCTCAAATACACCTACAGGCACCATAGCGCGAGGGCTACCGTTTTGTGACGTTGTTAGATTAAGGTTCTTTTTGCCCATCAATTTAGAAATAAACACGTTCAATGCTGAGAATTTATTTTTACCGACAGGTTTTATCCAACCAAAGAACTCACGTTCTTCTGTTTCTTCAATAACTGAAATTTGGCTGTGGAAGCGACCTAGATAGCCCGCCCAGTTTGTTGCTGTATGGCCGTGTAAAACTGAACCCGAAATAACACGAGATTGCACATGCTGAACTTCATCACGAACTAAATCTTCAGTATTAGCGCCTAAACGAGTACGTAATAAACGTGGTTTATGCACTAATGGGCCAGCAAGTGAAATAACTCGTTCTACGGATAGATGTCCGGTTGTGAAAAGTTTACCTACAGCGATGACATCTTGATAATTAATTTGCCATACTTCTTTTTTAGCACTAACAGGGTCAAGAAGATGAATATGAGTACTGGCCAATCCTGTTGGATGCGGACCAGAGAAGGTATGTACTTCTACATTATTGGCAGTATTAGTGACTGTTGCTGAACCTTCAGCTTGGCAAACAAACACTTTTCCATCAGTAAGGTGACTTAATACCGTTAAACCATTGGCATAATCAGTTACAGAGGCCTGAATAACCACATTAGCATCGGCTGCTAGCGGGCTAGAATCCATTGCGGTAACAAAAATAGAATGAGGACTTGATTCAGGATTAGCTGATTTACTATATGGGCGGGTACGAAGTGCTGTCCATAAACCTGATTCTATTAAATTCGTCTTTACATTTTCACGACTTAATGAAGCTAATTGTGATTGCTCATACTGCTGGAAAGTGACTTCATCATTACCTTCTAAGTCAATGATGATGGACTGTAATACTCGTTTTGCACCACGATTAATGGCTCTAATTGTGCCAGCACCAGGAGAGGTAAACTGTACTCCGGGTGTTTTTTTGTCTGTAAACAAGGCTTGTCCAAGTTTAACCTGCTGACCTTCTTCAACCAGCATGGTTGGCTTCATGCCGACATATTCATTCCCTAATACTGCAACTGATTTGACAGTATTTGCGTCATGAATAGTCTGTTCGGGATTACCCGCTATGGGCAAGTCAAGCCCTTTTTGTATAGAAAAATGCATAGATGCTTGGTTGGTGATAGCAGAACACTCTGCTTCCCTTCCGAACTCCTTTTATCTGAGATTTGCGCTAGTATATACCTAAACTGTATGGAAATACACGCTTCAGCGAGAGAAGAAGTTATTAGATTCTAGGCATTAAAACCGTAGAATTAGTTATTCTAATTTTAGGTTTTATAACAACGAAGCTAATGGCTTCTCCTCTCGCCCTTTGGGAGATAATTCCTTGTGCCAGAGCAGCGTTATAATATTTGAAAAGGAATTGTCATTTCCTGCATATTATGCCTTACTCTAACACAAGGAATTAACTCTGAAGCCTGTATTTCCATGCAGTTTAGGTATTAGTGTTAAGCCATATGTGAAGCGGATATCACAACTTAATTGTGAAGCGGATCTTTTAACCAGCGTAATCCAATAAAAAATGCGATTAATGTGGCTAATGCAGCCATGCTAAATGTTGCTGTTGGTCCAGGTGATAACCAAAAATAACCACTAAACAAACTACCGATTGCCCCCCCAAGCCCGAAACCAATACTGCTATATAAAGCTTGGCCTCTACCCTGGTTTTTACCCGTGAAATAGTGATGAATCCAGGTTATTGCAGCAGCATGAAATGAACCAAAACTGGCTGCATGCAGACATTGAGCGAAGATTAGTAAGGACATCGAATCGGGATAAAAGCCAATAATAAGCCAACGAAGCGTGCTGAGTAATAAGCTGATAAGTAATACTAGACGAAGTCCAAAACGTGGCAGCCAGCGGTGCATAAATAAAAAAACAATAATTTCAGCGATAACACCTAAGGCCCATAGTTGGCCAATTAGGCTGCGGCTATAACTATGTTGTTCTAGATAAATCGTATAAAAGGTGTAGTAAGGACCGTGACTAATTTGCACTAAAATGCAGATGGATAAGAAAGCGATAACTTCAGGGCGTTTCAATATGGCTAGAAGAGGCTGATGATCTAAGCTTAGGTGGCGTGAAGATGACTCCGGTACCGTTAAGCTAACCAGCCAGATAGCAAAAAGGCTAAGTAGCATGACATAAGGGACAATGCTGGCATCATAATATTCAAGCAGTAAGCCTAATCCAACAACGATGACAATAAAGCCTACGGAGCCCCAGAGCCTAATTTTACTGTAGTGATGGCTGTGTTCACCAAGATGTTGCAATGTCGTTGCTTCAAACTGAGGTAGTGAAGCATTCCAAAAGAAACTAAAAACTAATAGAACAGTTGCAATCCAGACATAACTATTACTTAATAAGATAGCCGAAAAGGCAAGAGCACCGACAAAGCTAGCGAGGCGGACAATAGACATCCGCTGACCACGATGGTCGGCAATCCAGCCCCAAATATTGGGGGCAACAATACGAGTCGCTAATAAGATGGCGGTTAATTCACCAATCTCGCGGGCAGAAAAACCTTCCCATTGCAGGTAAAGTCCCCAATAGGGAACAAGTACAGCTAGAGAGGCAAAATAAAAAAAGTAAAAGCCTGATAATCGCCAATAAGGCGTGTTTTTTAAAGGCACGCCTTACTAGGCTTGAGCTGGAATAACAGGTGTTCCTGAATTTACATCCATATTTTGTGCGCGATGACGAAGCATATGGTCCATTAAAACAATGGCAAGCATAGCTTCAGCAATTGGAGTTGCACGGATGCCTACACAAGGATCATGACGACCTTTGGTAACAACTTCTACAGGCTCGCCTTCAGTATTTACACTGCGACCAGGAATGCTCAAGCTAGATGTAGCTTTCAGCGCCATACTAACTAGAATATCTTGACCACTTGATATGCCACCTAAAATACCACCGGCATTATTACTCAAGAAACCTTCAGGGGTAATTTCATCTCGATGTTCTGTACCTTTCTGGGTGACAGAGTCAAACCCCGCACCAATTTCCACACCTTTAACAGCGTTAATGCTCATCATTGCATGAGCAATTTCAGCATCAAGGCGATCAAAAATAGGTTCACCTAAGCCAGGAGGTACATTGGTAGCGATAACATTAACCCGAGCACCAATAGAGTCACCTTTTAAGGCTTTCATATAATCTTCTAGTTGTTTTTCTTTATCAGCATCAGGGCAGAAAAAAGCACTTTTTTCTAATTGTTCCCAATCAAGCTTTTCGATAACAATAGGGCCAAGTTGTGCTAAATAACCTGTAATTTCGATGCCGAACTGTTCACGTAAGTATTTTTTAGCAATGCCACCAGCTGCAACCCGCATCGCTGTTTCACGTGCTGAAGAGCGGCCACCACCACGGTAATCACGGAAACCATATTTTTGATGATAGGTGTAATCGGCATGAGCAGGTCGGAACTGATGCATGATATTGCCGTAGTCTTTAGACCGTTGATCGGTATTTTCGATCATCATGGCAATAGGGGTACCGGTTGTTTTGCCTTCAAACACACCAGACAGGATTTTGACTTGGTCTAATTCCTGACGTTGCGTTACAAAACGTGTTTTACCAGGACGACGACGATCTAGGTCTCCTTGTAAATCAGCTTCGCTTAGTTCAATTCCTGGAGGGCAACCATCAACAATACAACCAATGGCGGGGCCATGGCTTTCACCAAAGCTGGTGACTGTGAATAATTTTCCGAAGCTGTTGCCTGACATAATGGAGTCTCAATAAATTCAAATATTAACGAATAACTAAATTGTACAGTAACTGCTCAGATTGCCGTGAGAATTTGCCAGTTTGAGGCTGGAAATGTGAGTTTACTAGTGTAATTGATCATTTTCGAACGAAGAAATGGTGAGTTTTCACGGTTAGCTGGGTAGTTACACGATGAATAGGGTAGCAAATCCTAGAAATGCCATAAATCCCACAACATCTGTAACTGTCGTAAGTAGTACGCCACCGGATAAGGCGGGATCAATACCAAAGCGTTTGAGAGCCACGGGAATAGTAACGCCAGCAAGTGCTGCAGCGACAAGATTAATAATGATTGCAGCGCCAATTAAAAGACCTAATTCAATACTGCTAAACCAGAAGCTGGTGACAATTGCGATAGCAATTGCCCAAATCAAACCGTTGCTAGCTCCGACGGCAATCTCTTTACGAAGCAACCAACGTTGGTTTTTTTCATTAAGTTGCCCAAGCGCCATAGAACGAATAACAAGGGTTAAGGTTTGACTTCCCGCCACCCCACCCATACTGGCAACAATCGGCATTAATATCGCTAAGGCAACTTGTTTTTCAAGTGTCGTTTCAAATAGACCAATAACCCATGCGGCTAGAAAGGCGGTCAATAAATTAACGCCTAACCATAATGACCGACGGTGGATACTTTTCCCAACGGGAGCAAAGGTATCTTCATCTTCCCCTAAACCCGCCATACTTAACATAGTATGTTCGGCATCATCGCGGATAACGTCAACCACATCATCGATAGTAATACGACCTAATAGATGATTGTCTTTATCAACAACCGGAGCGGAAATAAGATCATGTTTTTCAAAGCGGAGTGCGACATCACTTTCATCTGTATTGGCATGGATTGCCTCAATTTGATGTGACATGACCTGACTAACAGTTAATGAGCGACTACGGCTAACGACCTGTGTAAGCGCTAAGGTACCGATGTAGTGATCCTGATGATCAACCACATAAAGACTGTCTGTATTAGGGGGTAAGGTTGTATCAAGTAAGCGTAAATAACGTAAGACGACCTCAAGCGTGATGTCAGAGCGTACGGTGACCACGTCAGTGTTCATTAAACCACCCGCCGTATCTTCATCGTAAGCGAGTACCGCTTCAACGCGACGACGGTGCTGACTATCCATTACTCGAAGTACTTCTTGAGTAACATGGTCGGGTAAGTTCTGCAGAATA
>Ga0209707_1001837_pt1 | contig 11561 bp, 9 predicted proteins | sample EN4Hudsemesocosm_FD_184630 | JGI IMG/M metagenome (GOLD analysis project Ga0209707, IMG submission 184630) | Methane-oxidizing microbial communities from mesocosms in the Hudson Canyon - EN4B Hudson Canyon (SPAdes) (version 2) | ecosystem: Environmental > Aquatic > Marine > Cold seeps | place... | reverse complement strand
AACATTTAAAAATTAGTATTACTGATTACTTAGAAGGTGAATTAATCAGTGAGATAAAACATGAGTTCATTAACGGTGATGTGTATGCCATGGCTAGTGCAAAGCGAGCGCATAATCTTGTTGGGGGGAATTTGTTTGCAGCTTTGCATCATTATTTGCGAGGTACTCCCTGTAGAGTTTTTGGTTCTGATATGAAAGTAGGCATTCAAACTGCATCAGATGATTTATTCTATTACCCAGATTTACATGTAAGTTGTGAAAAATCCAATAACGAGCACTTTAACAGCGAGCCAAAACTAATTATAGAAGTTCTTTCTGATTCAACTGAACGCAAAGATCGGGCTGAAAAATTTTATAACTACCGTAAAATAGAAAGCTTACAAGACTATGTATTAGTGGCTCAAGACTGCCAGCGAGTAGAAATTTATAGTCGCTCTCAAGCTTGGGAATTAACTTTATTTACTCAAGAAGCAGATCAATTCAGTTTTGATTCTGTAGGGCTAAATTTAACCCTGGAAGAAATTTATCAAGATGTTGAGTTTGATTAAAGTGGTAGTTCAGATTAGCAAAGTACGGTAGGTTGGGCTGACGACAGGAAGCCCAACAATCGCATCGGATTGAAAGACATCTCTCCAAATGAATCCACCGCCTTACAACTCATACCCGCACCCCAATTTTCATTCAAAATCCCCGCGCTTATAAACCGGTGAATGCTTGAATATTGCCAATCAACGGCTCGTTCAACATAAACATGTTTCACCGGATTGAAATGAATATAATCAATGTGTCGTGCAAAACCATTATCGTCACGAATGAGATGCTCCCAATAGCATTTTTGCCAAATACCCCGTTCTCGTTTTTATAACTTGGCAATCAACTTGCCTTTATTCTTCTAATGCAAAGTACAGTGGCATGCATAGTCCTGACGCTGAACACAGCAAGTTATTTAATGGTTATAAGCTCAATATAATCAGTACATTGAAAGAACCTCTTTAAAAGACTACAATGTAATACAAAGTATTTTTTGTAGGATTTGTTATGGGTGTCACAAGTGTAAGGCTACAACCTGAAATAGAAAGTCCTCTTGAAGAATTATCAAAAAAGCTTGATAGAAGCAAGAGTTACCTCATTAATCAAGCAATTAAGGAGTTTCTATCTAGAAAATTTCTCGAGGAACAGCGATGGGTTGAAACTCTTGAAGCCATTGATTCTGTCAAATCTGGTAAATTGATTGAAGAAAAAGAAGTCAATGATTGGCTTGAAAGCTGGGGTACGGAAAATGAGCTTAAACCACCAAGTTTATGAGAATTTCATACACGCCAGAATCAATAGGTGATTTAAAAAGGCTTAGAAAATTCATTGACGAAAAAAAACCATTAGCTGCTCAACGTGTAGCGACCTCAATATTAAAAGGAATAAGCCAACTAAAAACGTTTCCATATATAGGCGTTGAGGTACAACAAGCACCAAACCCAGAAATAGTTCGAGATCTAATCATTGGTAATTATATTGCTCGTTACTTAATTCATTCTAAGAAAATAGAGATTTTGAGGGTATGGCATCATAAAGAAGACCGCTTATAATCGGGTAAGAGAGGTGCGGGGTCAGGCCTTACATTTGACATTACCTGTAGTTGGTTAGAGTTATGGTATTAAAAATGCTGAAGTACTAAAGTAAAGAAGGCTGTTAAATTATATGAAAAAAACTATTAAGAATGTGATTTGTAAGGCCTGACCCGAATGGCATTCGCTGATCACCTTTTTGCATTTTGGGTCAAGGACGAGCCTGAACCCAAAAAGGTGAGCAATGGCGCGCTAACGCACCTTCCAAATTAACTGAAGCTCATGGATAACCAGGATAATCTATGTTTTGGTGTGAGGTTTTAGCCTTGTTGAGTCGGCGAAGTTAAAGTCTCAGTTCTAATGGTGGGTAGGTTTAAAGAAACGCACTATTTATACAATTTGCTAAATAAGCGATTAAATAATCTGTTAAAATCAACAGATTATAAATTTTGTAAGGGCTAATAATGCTAGAGCAATACCGTGAACATGTTGCAGAACGTGCTGCTGATGGAATCGTTCCTCAACCTTTAAATGCTGAACAAGTGTCTGGGTTAGTTGAACTTATTAAACAACCACCAGCGGGTGAAGAAGCATTTATCCTTGATCTGTTAATAAATCGTGTTCCTGCAGGTGTTGATGAAGCAGCTTATGTAAAAGCTGGTTTTCTTGCGGCAGTGGCTAAAGGAGAGGTGAGTTCTCCAATTTTAGATGCGGCTAAAGCAACCGAGCTGCTAGGTACCATGCTAGGTGGCTATAATATTACGCCTTTAATCGATTTGTTAGACAACAATGAATTGGCACCGATTGTGGTTAAAGCTTTGTCTCATACTTTACTAGTATTTGATGCTTTTCATGATGTTAAAGAAAAAGCCGATGAAGGCAATGGTTTTGCCAAACAAATAATCCAGTCGTGGGCGGATGCTGAATGGTTTACCAGTAAACCTGAAGTAGCTGAAAAAATGACGGTGACAGTCTTTAAAGTCACAGGTGAAACCAATACGGATGATTTGTCTCCAGCACCTGATGCCTGGTCAAGACCTGATATTCCTCTACATGCTAAAGCAATGTTAAAAATTGCCAGAGATGGAATCACAGACGCTGAGCAACAAATTGAAGATTTAAAACAAAAGGGCTTTCCTGTTGCTTATGTGGGTGATGTTGTGGGTACAGGGTCTTCACGTAAATCGGCGACCAATTCAGTGCTTTGGTACACAGGGGATGACATTCCTTTTGTGCCTAACAAAAGAGGCGGTGGTATTTGTATTGGCGGAAAAATCGCGCCTATTTTCTTTAATACCATGGAAGACTCTGGTGCATTACCGTTTGAATGTGATGTAGAAAACATGGCTATGGGAGATGTGATTGATATATTCCCATACCAAGGCGTTGTTAAACGTCATGATAGTGAGGAAGTGGTTTCTGAATTTAGTTTAAAAACTAATGTCATTCTTGATGAAGTGAGAGCCGGTGGTCGAATTCCACTTATTATTGGTCGTGGCTTAACCGACAGAGCCAGAGAAGCATTAGCTCTGGACGCATCAGATGTGTTTGAACGACCTGCTGATAAAGCCGAGAGTAATAAAGGCTATACACTGGCTCAAAAAATTGTGGGTAAGGCTTGTGGAGTTGCAGGTGTGCGACCTGATACTTATTGCGAACCTAAAATGACGACAGTTGGGTCTCAAGATACTACAGGGCCAATGACTCGTGATGAATTAAAAGATTTGGCTTGTTTAGGTTTTTCTGCTGATTTAGTGATGCAGTCTTTTTGTCATACTGCCGCTTACCCAAAACCGATTGATGTTGAAATGCAGCATACCCTACCTGATTTTATTATGAATCGTGGTGGTGTGGCTTTACGTCCTGGGGATGGCATTATCCATTCCTGGTTAAACCGTATGTTATTACCTGATACTGTGGGTACAGGTGGAGATTCACACACCCGTTTTCCTATGGGGATTTCATTTCCAGCAGGTTCTGGATTAGTGGCCTTTGCTGCTGCAACCGGAGTTATGCCTTTAGATATGCCTGAATCAGTTCTGGTTCGTTTTAAAGGTGAAATGCAAGCAGGTATCACTTTACGTGACTTAGTTAATGCGATTCCTCTAGCAGCGATTGATAAAGGATTGTTAACGGTTGAGAAGAAAGGCAAGAAAAATGTCTTCTCTGGCCGTATCCTGGAAATTGAAGGCTTACCTGAACTAAAAGTTGAACAGGCTTTTGAGTTGTCTGATGCATCAGCTGAACGTTCTGCAGCAGGCTGTACTATCCGCTTAGATGAAGCGCCAATACGTGAATATATTAATTCAAATATCACTATGTTGCAGTGGATGGTGGCTGAAGGCTATGGCGATGCCAGAACCATTAACCGTCGTATTGAACAAATGCAAGCATGGTTAGCCAAACCAGAATTGATGGAGCCTGATGCCGATGCTGAGTATTTTGAAATCATCGAAATTGACCTAAATGATATTAAAGAGCCTATTATGGCTTGCCCGAATGATCCTGATGATGTGAAAACATTGTCTGATCTAGCTGGCACAAAAATTGACGAAGTGTTCTTAGGTTCTTGTATGACCAATATTGGTCATTTCCGTGCAGCGGGTAAATTGCTAGAAAAACATGAAGGTCGTTTACCGACTCAGCTTTGGGTGTCGCCTCCAACAAAAATGGATCAGGCACAATTGACTGAAGAAGGTTATTACAGTACTTTTGGTAAATCAGGTGCACGTATGGAAATGCCGGGTTGTTCTTTATGTATGGGGAATCAGGCGCGTGTAGCAGACAATGCAACCGTAGTTTCAACCTCAACAAGAAATTTCCCTAATCGCTTAGGTAATAATGCCAATGTCTATTTGAGTTCAGCTGAATTAGCTTCAGTCTGTTCAATTTTAGGTAAGATCCCGACATTTGATGAATATATCGCTTATTTTGAACAAATTAATGCCACAGCGGATGATACTTATCGTTATTTGAATTTTGATAAAATCGAAAAGTATCAACAAGCATAAAGAAAGTTAGATAATGTAGGGTGGGCAAAGCGATAGCGTGCCCACCTTTTTAAATCAGCTAAGGAAAATTAATGACTAATAACGATGTTTTACGTCGTATACGGTACACCTTCAATTTTGAAGACTCTAAAATGATCGCTATTTTTGCTCAGGCGGATTGCGTAGTGACCCGTGAGCAGGTAAGTAACTGGTTAAAAAAAGATGATGACGAAGCGTTTCAGGAATGCGGCGATGAACAGTTAGCCACGTTTTTGAATGGTTTAATTAATGATAAACGCGGTAAAAAAGAAGGTGCGCAACCCGAACCTGAAAAGCGTCTGACTAATAATATTATTTTTAAGAAATTAAAAATTGCCTTAAATTTGAAAGAGGATGATATTCTTGAGATTTTTGGTTTCGCGGAGTTTGATTTAAGTCGACACGAGCTAAGTGCTTTTTTCCGTAAAAAAGGTCATAAAAACTACCGTGTCTGTAACGACCAGATTATGCGTAACTTTTTACAAGGTGTGCAGTTTAAATACCGAGATAATGTTTATACAAAGACGGGTGAAAATAAATAACGACAGCATGTGCATAAAATAATGGCATAACATGGAGCTGAGGGCTTAATTCTAGGGAACTATATCTTGTTCCCATGCTCCTGCGTCACTGCCATTAAGTTAAGAGAAATACAATGTGGGGCGCAGTGCTTTAGCCTGCTATTTTTAGCTATGAATGCAGGCTAAAGCACTGCGCCCCTACAGCTACCCCTTTAACTTAATGGCAGTGATGCTCCTGCGTGGGAATACATACCTGACTTGGATCACAGCACGCCATGTATTCCCACCGAATACAGCCACTGCCGTTAAGTGTGGAATTTTAATTTACTTTGCCTTGCTCTTAAGTCCTCCCCCCTACGGAGATGTAAGGAACCTTAAAAGAATGAACTTACCCGCTTTAAAGCTCCACTACCATTAAGTTTAAAAGTAATGGTTGTGGAGCGCAGTGCTTTAGCCTGCATTAGGCACCTCGCAATAAATAAACCATTACTCATCGTTCCTACGTTTCAGCGTAGGAATGCAGCTTGTGATGCTCCAGCGTCACGGAACGCTGGAGCGTTCAGTAATGAATTCCCACGCAGAGCATCACTGCCATTAAGTTAAGAATTTATTATTTAATAATCAATGGATTACACTGTAGGCTGGGTTAGATTTTTTAGCGCAGCGAAAAAACGTAACCCAACAACTCGCTGATTTATGGGGAATTGTTGGGTTACGTTATCGTGCTTTGCTTGATAAGCTAACCCAACCTACAATATAAGTTATTGTTTAACATATGTTTATCTCTTAAGTTAATGGCAGTGACGCAGAGCATGGGAATTATTTTGGTCGTTTATTTATTTCGAGTTACCTTAGTAGACTAAAATAGCAGTGCTAAAGCACCAGCGCCCCGATAAGCTTATTTTTATAGTCAAATTATCATGATTGGGTATGAATATTTTTATGATATCCCTAAGTAAGTAGAGCAATGCAGGAGCAATTGCCGAGAAGGTTGGGGAGAGGAGAAAATAAAGGGTATCCAATTCATTACATCTTGATTAACAAGAGAATATTGAAGAAGAGAATTGTTTTATTTCTCCTCACCCCTCCCTCTCCATCAGGAGAGGGTTTTAAGAGCGAGTTCATCTTATTGAATTCCATTTTTCAACACTTAACGGTGACATAGCCTTAAAAAAAGGTGGATTACGCTATCGCTCATCCACCCTCAAGCAGTATTAATGCCTCAATTCCCCCATAACTACTTTATTTTCAGTGACTTTTTGTACCACATCCTGATAATAATCAGCTCTAAATTCAGCGATCACTTTTTCTGCATCCTGGTTATTAAGTCCATTGCATAATAAAACCTCTTCAGAAAGCCGTAAACTGATTTCCAAGGTTTCAGATACCGTGGTGCTGACACCTTGATTAATTAAATCAGCACAATGTTGTCTGTCTATTGCACGGGTATGAATAGGGATGTTTGGATAATGTTGTCGTATAAGAGGAACCATGCGATCAATATTTTTAGGCTTATCCAAGGCAATAACAATCATTTTTGCACGTTCAACTCCCGCTGAACGCAGTACTTTTACATTGCAGGCATCACCATAAAAAACGGGAAAGCCCTGGGCTCGTGCTGCTTTAATACGTTTTTGGTCCATATCAATAGCAATATAAGAAACCCCCGCAGCATTTAAAATAGCGCCTATTCTGGCTCCGACCCTACCAAAACCCGCTAAAATAATATGTTGTTGATTATTTTCAATAAATTCCTCTTGATGGTATTCAGTGATATCAGGAGTGTATAGCTTAAGCAGCAAACTGTTAGCAATCCTAACCACGAAAGGGGTGAAAATCATGCTCAAGGTAATCGTCAGGATGAGTATCTGACCGATGTATGGATCTAAAATACCTGATGCCGCTGCAAAAGCAAACATCACAAACCCAAATTCGCCACTTTGAGAGAGTAGCACTGCGGTTTGAATGGCAATATCATTACGGGTATTATTTATTCTGGCAAGTACATATATTACAGATGCTTTTATCAGCATTAAGGTGAGGGTTAATGCAATAATATTAGCTAAGTTGCCCCATAGTAAACCAAGATCAACGCCCATGCCGACGGTCATGAAAAATAAGCCGAGTAAAATACCACGAAAAGGCAGTATGTCTGCTTCTATTTGATGACGATAGTGAGATTCAGCCAGCATTAAGCCAGCCAGGAATGCACCTAAAGCCATGGATAAGCCAACAAACTCCATAATCCAGGCTACACCAAGAACCAATAATACTGCAACAGCAATAAAGACTTCAGGGTCTTGGCTGGCGACAATTTTATCTAACACAGGGTTAAGTAAATATCGACCTATTAATAATAAGGTGCAGATAGCCGTTATTGCATGCAGTAAATTCATGCCTGACTCTGCAGCATTTACTTCACCGCCAGCCAGCATGGATGTTAAGGCTAATAAAGGGACGACAGCTATATCTTGAAATAACAAAATAGCAAAGGACATTTTGCCCATAATAGTTGTTATTCCACCGCGTTCCGCCAATAAATTTAAACAGAATGCGGTAGATGATAAGGCCAGTCCAAAGCCTATGATAATAGACTCATTGACTGAAACTCCCAGAACTATAGAAACAATAAACAGTATTGCGGCTGTGATTAATAATTGTCCCGCGCCTAAACCTAAAACCAGTTTGCGCATCTGCCATAATTTGTCAGGTTTAAGTTCAATTCCTAGTACAAAAAGCAGGAAGATAACACCAAACTCAGCTAAATGACGAATTTCCTCAACTTCTGTAATAATGCCTAAGCCCCAAGGGCCTAGAATAATACCTGCAGCAAGATATCCCAATATAGCGCCTAGACGTATTGCATGAAATGTAGGGACAATAATCACTGTAGCAAGTAACAGTGCTAAGATGTCTGACAAATAATGGGAACCTGTTTCTTCCATAGTAATTGTTTCCGTTTAGAGTTAAAGTTTTTCAGTTTGGTTAGTGTTTAAAAAAGGGATCTAACTCTTGCAATATAGCACTCAGGTATTAAATTTGTAAGGTAAAAGAATGCAAAAAAGTGATGTTGTAATTATTGGTGCAGGTGCATCAGGATTAATGTGTGCAATTGAAGCGGGTAAACGAGGTCGTAGTGTGACCGTGTTAGATTCGGCCAATAAAGCAGGCAAGAAAATTTTAATGTCGGGCGGCGGTCGTTGTAACTTCAGCAATTATTCAGTGGATGCAGAAAACTTTATTTCCAATAACCCTCATTTTTGTAAATCTGCTTTAAGTCGCTTTACTCAGTGGGATTTTTTAGCATTAATTGATCAATATCAAATACCTTTTCACGAACGAGATCATGGTCAGTTATTTTGTAATGACAGTGCTAAAGATATTTTAAATATGTTGTTAGCTGAATGTGAAAAGGTTGCTGTTAATATTCAGCTTAATTGCAAAATACAACAGATAAAAAAAATTGCAGATAATGATTTTTATATCAGTACGGCTAAACACAGTATTCAATGTCAATCTGTTGTCGTTGCAACAGGAGGATTATCAATTCCAAAGATGGGAGCAAGTCCATTTGGGTATCAAATTGCTGAGCAGTTTAATATTAATATAATACCGACTCAGGCAGCTTTAGTGCCTTTTACTCTGCAACCTGTCGACAAAGAAAAATATTCAGCTTTATCAGGTATTGCTGTTCCCTGTGTAGTGAGTAATGCCAGGCAAGATTTTAAAGAAAATATATTATTTACTCATAGGGGATTAAGTGGCCCGGCCATTCTACAGATTTCATCATATTGGCGAGCTGGAGAAGAGATTTCAGTAGATTTTTTGCCAGAAATGAATGTTGTGGAAGCATTACAGGAGAAACGTAGTCAGCATATTAAGATGCAATTAAACACTATTTTGGCTGACTGGTTGCCTAAGAGATTAATCGCTGTACTAATTGACCCCAGGTTATTAGCGCTTTCTATACAAGATATTTCTGATAAACAAATACACGAAATTTCCAGTGCCATTCAACAATGGCAGATTAAACCCAATGCTACAGAAGGTTATAGAACGGCAGAAGTCACTTTAGGCGGTGTTGATTGTTCGGAAATATCCTCCAAGACCATGGAAAGTAGCGCAGTCTCTGGACTGTATTTTGTGGGGGAGGTGCTAGATGTTACCGGTTGGCTGGGAGGTTACAACTTTCAGTGGGCCTGGGCCTCAGGCTGGAGTGCAGGGCAGTACGTTTAAATAATTTGTAGTTAACGGCTTTGACTGTATGTTTTATTGATGAAAATTTGCTACGCGCACAAAAAAGGCCCGTAACGAAAAACGCTACAGGCCTTTAGAATATGGAGCTGGTGATGGGACTCGAACCCGCGACCGGTTGATTACAAATCAACTGCTCTACCAACTGAGCTACACCAGCGCTGTTGATCCAACTATTATACACAAAGAAAAACCGAGTGTGTAAATTTTCTTTTTAAACTATTTCAGATGCGCTGCAGGGCTTGATTATTTCTTGGGCAGTTTTTTTGTGAGTTGACTGAAGATAAGAAAAAAGTATAGCGCTTGTCTGCGCAAAAGGTGTTGTCTTGTCTTTATAATTCGACTGACTCTACGCCACTTTCATAAGAGTGTTTAAGTATTGTTAGTGTCGCTCTAGATCTGCAGCTATTTGCCGCAGGTTAAATTCAAAAAAAACACCTTCTGTGCCGTTGCAGGTTAAATCATAAAACATTGAATATCAAATGTAAGGCCTGGCCCCGTTGGTTCGCTCCCTATAACTCAGGAAATAATAAAGAGACTGGGATGATAGGAGGTTCCATGGTGGCCTATCAGATTCATGTATAATCAAATGAATAAAACAATAAGTATTGGATAATTATGACTGTAAAACTGGATAGCAGGTTGAGTATTGGAGTGCCTGAAATTGATGCTGAACATAGATACTTGATTGCCTTAGTAAACAACCTTATTGAGACGTATCATTCGAACAAATTGGAAACAAATCTTGCGAAAGTGTTTGTTCACTTAATGAATTATGCCGAAAAGCATTTTAAAAATGAAGAAGCGTTAATGAGTGCTGCTGGTTATCCATTGCTCGAAAAACATAAACAACAACATGAATTATTAGAAGATAAGACCTCTGAATTAGCCGAGATGTTTTTATCGGGAGAGCAAAGTCTTTCCTTAGGTACACTAAAGTTTTTAAAGGGCTGGGTAGTCGATCATATATTGCTAGAAGATAAAAAAATAGCTACCTTTCTGGCCAAAAAAAATGAGCCCTATGATTGGGATTACACCCCTGCATTTTCAAAAGCGAATAGTGCCTATTTCAAAGAATGTACCTTTTGTGATAAAAAATGGAAATCATTTGACGAGTTAGCAAAAGATAAAAATAAAACTGCATTGAATTACATGACTGATAAAAGCAATCACTTTTACAATTTGATTTTGTTTAATTGTTCATGTGGAACAACTTTGGCCATTCAGCTTATAGAATTTATTAACCGATCTGGTGTGCCATTCAATCTTGAAGAACGAAATAACCTTGGGGATAAGCCAAATTATTGTCTAAATACAGGAAAATCTGCCACCTGCCTCAGCAAGTGTGCCTGTAAATACACCGCTAATATAATGAAATTACTCAAATAACTCTGCAAAGATGCCAGTTATGGGGAATAGTAAGGGCTATAGCCGAACAAGTTCTATAATTGTAGATATACAAGTTTCCGTTCTGCTTAAGCAACCCTATCAATATAACCATTAGCAAACGTAAAGCTTGGGGTCAGGCCCAATGCCATTAAGTTAAGAGGATTTATCTTTTGTAGGGTGGATAAGCGCTAGCGTTATCCACCATTTTTCAAAGACTTGCTGGGTTACGCTGCCACTAACCCAGCCTACATTTTCCTTAACTTAACGAGATTGGGGCAGGCCTTACAAATCACCTTCTGAATAGTTTTTCCTATAATTTAACAGCTTTCTTTACTTTAGCATTTTTAATACCATAACTCTAACCAACTTCAGGTAATATCAAATGTAAGGCCTGCCCCCTATATCCCAAGTTGGCAGACCTCATGATTTTCTTTTAATTATATTCGTACTTTCTGTACTCGCAAGTAAAGATTGATTGTTGCCTACCTTAGACATTAGTCTAAGAGAGTCTCTAAGTAATAGTAGCTTTGGAGATCTAGCTTTTAGCAACCATAATAATAAAATAGAGGTAGGGCTAATGGATCAAATAAGTATATCCAATACATTATCTGCTGATGATTGTCAGCAAGTACTGATAAGTATTGCTTTGATGTGGTTACACTATTTAAGTGAGCAATATCCATGTGGTTAAATGACAATAAAATAAACGAAACTGAGATACGTACTTATCGAGAGTCTTTATTGCGCGCTACCCCAAATTATATTGTGATTGATAACTTATTTAATGAAGAAAAACTTAACGAAGT
>Ga0209707_1001836_pt1 | contig 11561 bp, 10 predicted proteins | sample EN4Hudsemesocosm_FD_184630 | JGI IMG/M metagenome (GOLD analysis project Ga0209707, IMG submission 184630) | Methane-oxidizing microbial communities from mesocosms in the Hudson Canyon - EN4B Hudson Canyon (SPAdes) (version 2) | ecosystem: Environmental > Aquatic > Marine > Cold seeps | place... | reverse complement strand
TGTCCAATCAAATTTGATTGTGTGAAGGTTGTAATTTTTTCGACGGTATCTATCACTTACAGATTTTATTTGAATGAGGAATGGGGATTATTTTATCACTGAATCCTAAATTGAGAATTGCTGGATTGTGAGTCCCCCCCCCAAAAAAAAAGAAAAAGTAAATGAGGGTTATACGAAGAGAACAAGAAAATTAAGTAACCGTCAAAATTTAGCCGTGCTATCCATTTTTTTAATAGTAGGTGTTTTAGGTTGCTTACTATGTATTTCTGAATTAATTTAAAGCTATAAAGAGATAATATTTGAGTATGATTTTAATGTATTTGAACAGGCGGTGGGGCAGATTTTTAAGCAATATATTGATAACAGTCCATTTGAATAAAAAATCATTATGATAATGAATCTACATTTAAAATCAGAAAGCATCCGGAGGAAAAGGCATCATATATTGTCCCATTCTTACATTTTTATCTTGTGGTAAACTAATGCCTATTTTGATGAATCTATTAGATTTAGAGTATAAAATGAAAAAATATCAATTACCGGCCCAACTATTATCCTTGACCATTTTTATGGTATTGGCACTGTTAATATGGCAAGGCAATAAAGGCTTCAACCTATGGGATGAAGGTTTTCTTTGGTATGGTGTTCAGCGTGTAATGCTCGGTGAAGTGCCGATTCGCGATTTCATGGCTTACGATCCCGGTCGTTACTATTGGTCGGCTTCGCTCATGAGTTTATGGGGTGATAACGGTATTATCGCCCTTCGCAGTGCCGTGGTAGCATTTCAGGCTATGGGTTTATTTGTTGGATTGTTGCTGATCGCTCGTACTGTAAAAAAACAGAATTTCTTATATTTACTTCTTTCTGCCGTGACGTTGACTGTATGGATGTTTCCTCGCCATAAACTGTTTGATATCGCACTGTCTATTTTATTGATTGGTGTGTTGACTTTTCTTATCCAAAGCCCGACAAACCGACGTTATTTTTTTGCAGGCCTGTGTGTCGGCTTGGTTGCTGTTTTTGGGCGTAATCACGGCATGTACGGAGTTGCGGGTAGTATCGGGGTTATGTTTTGGTTGAATATACAAAGATCTGAAGGTCCAGGATTAATCAAGGGAATTGTCCTTTGGGGATTGGGAGTTACTTCTGGTTATAGCCCTATACTTTTCATGGCGTTGCTGGTATCTAACTTTGCCCCCCCTTTTTTGGACAGTATTCGCTTTTTATTTGAAGTTAAAGCCACAAACCTTCCTCTTCCGGTTCCTTGGCCTTGGCTAGTGAACATTAATTCAGAGCCACTTGGCGAGGCGATTCGAGGCGTACTGGTAGGCCTGTTTTTTATTGGCATTATTATTTTTGGCGTGCTGTCTATTGTATGGGTATTTTGGCAACGATATCAGAACAAGCATGTTTCATCGGCACTAGTAGCCACGTCATTCTTAGCGCTTCCTTATGCACACTATGCGTATTCCCGAGCTGATGTTGGTCACCTTGCACAGGGGATCTTTCCACTGCTAGTCGGGTGCCTAGTTATTTTGTCCTCGCAGCCCGCCAAGATTAAGTGGCCTCTAGCACTCGTGTTATGTACAGCAAGCCTTTGGGTAATGCACGTATTTCACCCAGGTTGGAGATGTCATATTAGCAATAAATGTGTAAATGTCACAATTTCTGGTAGTAACCTCCAAGTTAATCCTGGCACGGCAAACGATATCAGGTTGCTCCGAAATTTAGCGGATGAATATGCCCCAGAGGATCAAAGTTTTATCGCCACACCCTTCTGGCCAGGAGCATATGCTCTGCTCGAACGCAAATCTCCCATGTGGGAAATTTATGCACTATTCCCCCGTTCACAAGACTTTGAGAAAGCTGAAATCGAACGTATAAAAACAGCAAAGCCTAAGTTTTCTTTCGTTTTTGATCTGCCACTTGACGGACGGGATGAATTACGTTTTCAAAATACACATCCATTAATTCACCAATATATTCTTGATAATTTTGAACTACTCCCAAACTCACCTAAACCATCCTATCAAATCTATAAAGAAAGAGTCGGTACACAATGAAAAAAATAGCAATCCTACAATCAAACTACATACCTTGGAAAGGCTACTTTGACATGGTCGCCGCAGTAGATGAGTTTGTTCTTTATGATGATATGCAATATACACGGCGTGATTGGCGAAACCGTAATAAGATAAAAACACCTAAAGGATTGCAGTGGCTGACTGTACCCGTACAGGTTAAGGGGAAGTATCATCAAACCATTAGAGAAACAGAATTGGATTCACAAGATTGGAGTAAAAAACATTGGGGCGCATTGCTTCAAAACTATAAAGATACACCCTATTACAAAGAAATATTAGGGATCTTAGAGCCGATTTATTTACAGGAGCAACATACTCACTTGTCGCTCCTTAATAGGAGTCTGATCGAAGTTATTTGTGCTTATTTAAATATAACAACAAAAATAACAAGCTCTTCAGATTATCAGCTTATTGATGGAAAAACAGAACGGCTTGTTGACCTGTGTGCTCAAGCGGGCGCTACAGAGTATATTTCAGGCCCTGCTGCCAAAGATTATGCTGAACCAAGCCTATTTGAAGATAAGGCAATTAAATTATCTTGGTTTGATTACTCTGGCTATAATGAATACCCACAACTTTGGGGTGACTTTGAACACGGCGTCACGATTTTAGACTTACTATTTAACTGTGGCAAAGATGCATACAAATACATGAAATACGTAAACCTATGAAGCTTTCCATAGTAGCAACACTTTATCAATCTGCTCCGTACATCAAAGAATTTCATCAGCGCGCAAGCGCAGCGGCAAAACAGTTAGTGGGTGATGATTACGAAATTGTTCTAGTTAATGATGGCTCACCTGATAACAGTCTCGATCTTGCTGTACAGCTAACCGAACATGATAGTCATGTTGTCGTCGTTGACCTTTCCAGAAACTTTGGACACCACAAAGCCATGATGACAGGGCTTTCTCATGCAAAATGGGATCAAATATTCCTGATAGACAGTGACCTTGAAGAAGAGCCAGAGCTTTTAATTCCGTTTGCAAAGCAAATGCAGTATGAATCATGTGATGTTGTGTATGGTGTCCAAGAGCAACGTAAAGGTCATCGATTTGAACGCTGGAGTGGACATTTATTTTACGCTTTATTCAAAGCGGTTACTGGTTTAACTCTCCCAGAGAATGTCATTACTGCGCGATTAATGAGTCGCCGTTATGTAGATGCTTTATTACGCCATAAAGAAAGAGAGGTTTTCTTGGCGGGGCTATGGCATATCACAGGTTTTAATCAATCTCCGAAAATTGTAAAAAAACACAATACGAGCAAGACCACTTATACTTTAAGTAGAAAAATATCTTTATTGGTCAATTCAGTTACATCCTTCAGCAATGCACCATTGATTAGTATTTTTCATATTGGACTATCTATTTCTGCAATAGCTGTTTTTTATATAGCATATCTAGGAGTTAACTGGTTATATCTTTCCAGCCCTCTTAGTGGTTGGACATCTATAATGGCATCAGTATGGCTTCTAGGGGGAATGATAATCTCTTTTATTGGCGTAATTGGCATCTATCTATCAAAAATATTTTCTGAGACAAAGCAGCGTCCCTATACTATCGTGAGACAGGTTTATGGAAAGTAATAAAACTGACTTGCTGACTGAAGTTGCGGAGTACTATACATCCAAACTGACTGAGCATGGAGAAACTCCTAAGGGTGTTGATTGGAATGGCGAAGAAAGCCAAACGATACGATTTCAGCAGCTATGTGAAATAATAGATACGCAGCATACTTTTTCAATAAATGATCTGGGCTGTGGTTATGGCGCACTCTATGACTTCCTTGTACACAAGTACAAAGATTTCTCGTATTTAGGAGTTGATGTGTCCGAAGATATGATTAGAGCATCTATGCAACGCTATCAAGGTAAAAGTAATGCACGCTTTGATCATGCCGACAAACCCGATAAAATAGCAGATTATGGCATTGCGAGTGGTATCTTTAATGTCCAAATGGGTAGATCAGATGAGGAATGGCGAACTTATCTTGAAGCGACTCTGGATATACTCGACAGAACTAGCCGAGTTGGCTTTGCCTTCAACTGCCTAACATCCTATTCCGATGCCGATAAGATGCGTGATTATCTTTATTACGCAGATCCTTATTGGTTGTTTGATCTTTGCAAGCGTCGTTATTCACGTAATGTAGCTCTGCTTCATGATTACGATCTATATGAGTTCACAATCCTAGTAAGGAAACAGTTATGAAAAAACCGCTAGTAATCTTTGGTACAGGTGACATTGCCCAACTTGCACACTTTTATTTCAGTACCGACTCGGAATATGAGGTGGTTGCTTTTACAGTAGATGCCGCTTATAGAACGGAAACAACATTTCTCGACTTACCAGTTATTACTTTTGAGGAAGTGTCTAAACACTACGCGCCAGAGCAATGCGATATTTTTGTTGCACTCAGTTACTCTAAACTTAATACAGTACGGAAGGAAAAATATTTAGCAGCCAAAGCACTGGGTTACAGAGTAGCTAGTTTTATTAGCTCTCATGCAACGGTTCTAAATGAAGGCCGTATCGGCGAGAACTGCTTTATTTTTGAAGATAATACCATTCAGCCATTTGTTACTATCGGTAATAATGTCACATTATGGAGTGGCAATCACATTGGGCATCACTCGATAATTAAAGACCACTGCTTTATCGCTTCGCATGTGGTTGTTTCAGGCGGTGTGGAAATTGGCGAACAATGCTTTATCGGTGTAAATGCAACGCTTCGTGATCATATAAAGGTGAGTGAAAAATGCGTGATTGGTGCAGGTGCATTACTTCTGACTGATGCTGAGCCAAAAGGTGTTTATATTGGTACGGCTACTGAGCGCTCAAAAGTACCGAGTACAAGACTGAGGAATATCTAAAATATATGCAAGTATGGAGAAAGTTAGGTAAAGTATTTGAGCCAAAATCTAATTCTGATTGGATGGTATCCCATGCTTCTGTTCCTTTCGTGGGGGAGATTTCTGAAGATAATATAAAAATTTTTTTCAGCACAAGGAGTTGTGATCAGGAGTCTTCTATTGGATGCGTTGATTTTAATATTGATACGCTTGATATTAATAGCGTATCAGAGATGCCATTATTACAGAAAGGCGAGCTTGGCTGCTTTGATGATAGTGGTGTAATGGGTTGTTGCATTATTGGCATTGGCAGGTCAAAAGAATGTATTACATAGGATGGAATCTTGGCGTGTCAGTTCCCTTCCGTAATTCTATTGGTATTGCTGAGTCCAAGGATGGTGGAAAAACATTTGAAAAACCTTACGCTGGTCCTATTATTGACAGAATAAAAGACGAGCCACATTTTGTTGCAAGTAACTGTGTAATTTACGATAAAGGCCTGTATAGAATATGGTATTTGTCATGTACGGGTTGGTTTCGAGATGAAACAGGTAAGGTGATGCATAAGTATCATATTAAATATGCTGAATCAGCAGATGGCATTGAATGGGAAAGAAAAGGCATTATTGCAATTGATTACTTGGATGAGTATGAATATGCTATTTCTGTACCTAGAGTTTTAAAAGATCAAGATGGTTTGTATCGCATGTGGTTTTCTTCGCGGGCAACAAAAGAAACTCCTTCTTATCGTATAAGATATGCTGAATCAATAGATGGTATAACTTGGGTAAGAAAAAATAAAGAAGTCGGATTGGATGTGTCTGATGATGGCTGGGATTCGGAAATGGTTTGCTATCCTTTTATCTTTGATCATAAAGGCCGGCGGTACATGTTGTACAACGGTAACGGGTACGGCAAAACAGGATTTGGTTTAGCAGTGTTGGAGAAAAGTTAATGTTACGTCTTCCGGATTATTTATATATTTTCGCAACGATAGGCTTTACAGTTTATGGACAACTGATTCTTAAGTGGCGCATCGCAAGTTTTGGCCCACTTCCAGCAGATACAGTTGATAAGTTGAGGTTTTTGATTTCACTTCTTTTTGACCCCGCAATTTTTTCTGGCTTTGCCGCTGCATTCCTAGCTTCACTCGCATGGATGGCTGCGATGACCAAGTTCGATTTAAGTCATGCCTATCCGTTTATGAGCCTCAATTTTGTGGTGGTTCTGTCGTTGAGTAGCTGGTTATTGAACGAACCGGTGACGTTTCAAAAAGTGCTAGGTATCATATTGATTGTGCTCGGTACGCTGGTGGCTGCTCGTGGTTAAGTATGAGTCAATGGGTAAACTGCGGCTAGCAAATATCAGTTTAATTCTTGGTTCCTTTGCCGTTGCATCAATTTTCGTGTTTTTGTTGTGCTTTCTATTCAATCCAATGTGGGAGACTAATGATGATGTTGGAATGTCGATGGTCGCTCACGGCTATGGTATAGCAACGGCCGGAACACCTAATTTGATTTTTTCCAACGTCCTCTGGGGATATTTGATTCGTTTTATTCCTGAAGTAAATGGAGTATTGGGTTATTCCATAGCTACGCTTGGAGTTCTTGTCATCGTCGGTACAGTGTTGTTCTATGGTTTTTACAGACTCGGTCTTGGTTATATTGCATCATTTTCAGCTATGGCCTTAATACTGGTTCGTCCAGTTCTTTTTCCTCAGTTTACCATCAATGCTGGCTTGCTTATGGTGGGTGCGATTATCTGCTGGCACTTGTTCGCTCGACAAAACGATAGGCGAGCGCTGGCAATTGGTTGTCTTCTTGCCTTTTTCAGTTTTATGGTACGTAGCCAAGAGTTTTTATTGGTTCTTATTGTGGCATTACCATTGTTGACAGGACGAGATCTGCTGCAACAACGCACTTTTCAAATTGCTTTATTAATGCTTATTTCGGCAATAATAGTCTCAATAGCTATCGATCATCAAGCATATCAAGGAGGCGAATGGAATGCTTTCAAAGAGTTAAAGCCAGCTATTAGTTCAATCGTTGATTTCGGTGCAGGAGAATATCTAAAACTACGACCAGATATACTGGACCGGTATGGCTACAGCATAAATGACATTGACCTATTAAAGCGGTGGTTCTTCGTTGATCCGACTATCGCCAATCCGGAAAAGCTGAAAGGAATGCTTGATGAATTAGGTCCTTTACCCACCCAATCTAACTCCCTAGCCAATGCATTGAGAGGTGTAACGATTTTATGGCATCCCATTCAGATCACAACTTTTCTTGCTGCATTACTAGTAGCAGTGCTTCGCCCAAGTTGGCGGCTCTTAATGGTATGGGTATTATGTGTTTTAGCTCTTTTTATTCTAGGTTTGTTGGGACGGCCTGGGATTTTGAGGATTTATGTACCATTGGTTTCTTTGCTAGTGGTCGCACCATTCTTAAGGGAGAATATTTCAATATGGCGCAATCACTTTGCAACAGGTATTTTGCTTGTTGTTGCAATACTCAATATGCATAATACTTTCTCTGATGCCCAAAAATATCAAGTTAGTGCAGAACAAACACGACAAGACCTAATGACTTTTCCGAATTATCCGATAGTCATCTGGGGAGGGGGGTTCCCCTATGAAAATATCTACCCAGTATTGAGAGTATGGCCCTCTGCAATGCAGTATAATATTGTTAGCTTAGGAGGGTTTACGCTAGCTCCTTTTGCTAATTCCTATGTAGAACAGCAGCAGGGTAGGGGGGTGATAGAGATGTTAATTAAAGAAAATGGGGTATATAGCATTGCTAATGAGCAGTGGTATGCATACCTCGAAATTTATTGTAGAAAGCATTTGCATGGAAAACTTAAGAATTTATCATCTAAAAGATATGGGGTAATTACATTGAACCAGCACAGCTGTCTGTTTGAAGAATGAAGTTAAGTCACCTTCCTCATATCGGTATGAAAATCATACTATCTCTGGAAGGAATCTTAATATAGTTATCTAAATGGCAATCTGCACAAGCGCAACCTCTCATGCACAAAATATAGTCATTAATGGAACCTAAAGTAAGATGAAAAGTAAATGTATTCGATTTAACACCTCCCATCTGCTCATAAAATGCAGGAGCATAGTGTGTGTTCTTAAGGAGGCCTTAAATAATTTCAGTAACTTCTACTCTGTTGCTATTAAGTATGAAAAATTATTGGCATTTTTTCTGGCATCAGCGCTATTTATGTTATTGCATCAAGTTACCAATGCTTTAACGTTTCCTTATGACTCTGGGCAGTACTGGTCTCTTGCCGAGCCTTCCACTTTTTTTAATTTCCCTGTAGATATAAGAGGTTATTTTTATCCGCTTTTGCTACTGCCAGCTCACTATATAGCTAATGTTGGTGGCGAATTATCGTTCTATGTATTCAGAATATATTCGTCATTAGCATATGCGTTCGCTTTGACGATTGTTTTACCCTCATTCTATATAACCGCCTTCGGCGGTAAGATCACACTTATTAGACGGATGGTAGTGCCTCTATTGGTGGCTGTACTCTTTCCAGGGGTGATTATTTATCCATTGAGTGATCTGCCTGCATTTATTCTCATAATTGCTAGCGTAAATTTCTTGCTCAACATCAACGCTAGTGAAAAATGGTCATTACAGGCAGTACTACGCCTCTTGTTCAGTGGTTTTCTAGCTTACGCTGCCTATAACACTCGAACGATCTACATGTTCCCGCTATTATTCATTCTCATGTGCGTGCCTTTCATATCTTACAAAGGCCGTTTACTTATAACTAAAATACTCGCGACAGCCATATTCATCACCGGCATGGCTTTAGCTTCGCTACCTCAGACGGTGATTAACTTTAATACAACGAATCGCATTACACCACTGGTAATTTCACAAATTTCTGACAAATCGCTTTTTGCATTACAGCTAATGTGGGGTATTACCATACAGCGATATTCAACGAATATCGGACCAAATGCATCACCAGGTCAATACTTTATGGATGGTGCTGGAATGCGGCTTTTTGAGTCTGAAAAACTTACAAGAGACAATGTCAGTATCGCAACCTATTTGGCTTTGGTTGCCAACAATCCGATGCATTTTATCGGAACATATACTAGGCATGTTATTAATGGCATGGATCTTCGCGATGGTGAGGTCTACATACAAAATGCAAAAAAATCTCGTACTCATAATATTCTCTCGGCAATAAACTTCATTGTGCTTTTTTGTGGGCTATGGGTTCTTTATATTAGGCGAATCAAATTAGTGAATGTCACACCTAAGTATCCAGCAGACTCATCCAGAGAATTTTCCGTAGTTAGGACTGCCGCTAACCGTTCTTGGGGACTTTGGTTAGCAGTACTTTTTCTGCCCATTTTAGCTATCGTTCCTGGGGCAATAGAAACACGATTTTTCTTACCTTTTCATGTCCTGATTTATTGCACTATAGCTTTTAACTGTTCGATTAATGAATTAAAAGATCATTTTTATTCATACACACGTATGATATTTTTCATATTCATTGTATTATTTAGTTTGTACTGTGCAATATCACTAAGCACAATGGCCTCACATCAAGATGGAATAAATCTTAAGTATAAATTCGTTAAATAATTAGGGCACCCTATTGCATATTGGTCGGAATTTTATTCGCTTATATGCTTAACTTGATTTTCGTATTCAAAACACCACCTTCCTTCAGGAAAATTGTTAAGTACCCCTTAATATACGTCGTACAATATATGCTTGGAGCAGGATTAATGTACCTTTTGTTAGATGTATTTAGTTTTCCTAACGCAGCCCCCCTTATAGTAACTGCTCTATTATTATCGGTTTCGTACGTAATGAACAAAAAAATATTGGTTGATTAATTAGGGACTGAGTAAAACTGGTCAAAGAGGAGTTTAATATTATGAAAGAAGGCGGAATTCCATTTAACTGGCCGCATATGACCGGCAAGGAATTGTATTATATAGCCGAAGCCCACTTCAATGGTCGCTTAGCTGGCGATGGCCCATTCACTCAACGATGCCATAGTTGGCTTGAGGCGCGTACGGGCTGCAGTAAAGCCTTATTGACACATTCCTGTACAGCTGCTTTGGAAATGGCTGCGTTGTTGCTGGATATTCAGCCAGGAGATGAGATAATCATGCCCTCATATACATTTGTATCTACAGCAAATGCATTTGTGTTGAGAGGTGGTGTACCAGTTTTCGTGGATATCAGAGCAGATACGCTGAACCTTGATGAAAGTTTAATCGAAGCTGCTATTACGCCTCGTACTCGGGCAGTTGTTCCTGTTCACTATGCAGGTGTGTCTTGTGAAATGGATGTAATCATGGCTATTGCTAAACGCCACAATCTAAAAGTAGTTGAAGACGCAGCTCAAGGTGTGATGGCAAGTTATAAAGGACGTGCGTTGGGTAGCATTGCCGACCTTGGCACCTATAGTTTCCATGAGACAAAGAATGTAATCTCAGGTGAAGGCGGAGCATTACTGATCAACGATCCTAAACTGGCTTTGCGAGCCGAAGTCATTCGAGAAAAAGGTACCGACCGCAGCCGCTTTTTCCGAGGTGAAGTAGATAAATACACATGGCAAGAAGTTGGCTCCTCTTTTCTACCAGGAGAATTGATTGCCGCTTTTCTTGCAGCACAGTTAGAGGAGGCTGATCGCATCACGCAAGATCGTCTGGCGAGTTGGCAACGTTATCACGAGATGCTTGAGCCACTGGAATCCAAAGGGATCATTCGTCGCCCCATTGTGCCCGATGATTGTCAGCATAATGCGCACATGTACTATGTACTGTTGGCACCAGAGGTTGATAGACAGAAGGTGCTAGATGAGTTTAAGCGAAACGACATCAGTTCTGTTTTTCATTATGTGCCTCTGCACTCGTCGCCTGCAGGTAAACGCTATGGTAAAGTACATGGAGAGCTAGTGGTTACCAATATGCAATCTGAAAGATTGGTGCGCCTACCTCTTTGGGTAGGGCTAACGGAGCAACAGCAGGATAGGATTGGCAGGTCACTAGTCTTATCGACACGCTAATTGTACTGGAATGGTTTAATGATTCAGAGCACTTGTCTTCGCGGTGAGATGTAAAAAAATAGGGGGCAGACCATAATATAATCCCCAATAATTTCGTGTCCATAAAAGTGTTGACACATCAAGATGCCTTATTCCAGTCACCGTAAAATGATCTAAAAATTGGAGTATGACATGAGCAAAAAAGAACGGTTTATAGTGCTGAGTTTAAAAGCAAACTTGTCCTAGAACTCTTAAAAAATGAAAAAACAGTCGCTGAAATAGCCAGTGCTAATAATATTACGCCTCAAAATCTCAATAACTGGAAAAAGATATTCCTGGATAACGCTGTGATTGCGATGGAGCCTTCAAAAGTAATAAAAGAGTATAAAGAAGAGCTGGCACAGGCTCGGGACGATAATGAAATGCTCATGAAATTAGTGATAAAGTAACGGTTGAAAAGTAAGCGTCAATTCTTCCCACCTAGACGCACGGCCCCATTTACTTTAAAGACTGAATTTTTTCAGCAACGACCCAAGGTAAAAATTGATCTAAGGCGTCAGGTTCGTAATGCCTACCCAGTT
>Ga0209707_1001834_pt1 | contig 11573 bp, 13 predicted proteins | sample EN4Hudsemesocosm_FD_184630 | JGI IMG/M metagenome (GOLD analysis project Ga0209707, IMG submission 184630) | Methane-oxidizing microbial communities from mesocosms in the Hudson Canyon - EN4B Hudson Canyon (SPAdes) (version 2) | ecosystem: Environmental > Aquatic > Marine > Cold seeps | place... | reverse complement strand
GAATATTTGATTCGCAAATAATATGGCGCACATCACTTAGTTTTTGGTTCTGATGAACAGTAACAACCTCTGAGGACATAATTTTTGAGATCGCTTCGTTTTTTTTCATGATGTTTAATTTCCTTAACAATGGATATTATTACAAATTAAAGGCAAGCAGAATACCTAGTATGCTTGCCTTTATTGCATTATTGAAATGTGGACTGTGATGCCTGAATATGTCACAACGCAAAAATAACCCCGTAGTTAGTGGGTTGATTTTATTGCACACAAGTTTACAGTTAAGACAATTAAACTGATTCAGAAACCATAAGTTTCTGTTCAAATGCCTTACTAGTCCAAGATGAGATAGATTATTTTTGTCTTAGCATTGCGATTATTTTTTGCAATTTAATAACCTACAGGGTCTCCGTCAGTTAGTACGAACTTATCCGGACAGAGATTGATGAACACAAATAACCTTAGTATATGACCTATAAAAACTTACAACTCAAAGCACATAACCAAAACATGTCTTCTTTAGAAGCATTAAAGTCGGTTTTCCGCTTCGTTAACTAAGCTCTATTTATAGTGTTATAAACGCAGGATATAAATACTTCACTTCTAGTGAGTATTCTTCATTGCATGCTCAGGGGCTTGTGTAGTCGGCTGAGTATTTTGCATAGTATGCTCAGGAGCTACATACGTACTTTGTTTTGCAACTGGCTGTGTATTTTTCATCGTATGCTTTATAGGCGCAGCTGTTACTCGAGCAGTAGTAGATACTGGCACCACTACATTATTGTAATCTTTCGCGTTTTTATACAATTCTGCTTCTTGTTGAACAGATGTATTTTCACCGTAATTTAAATGTTCTGTTTCTCTTGCTTTTAATATTGAAACAAGCCCAATCACAAGAAATGAGCATACGCCAACTATAAGAAAGAATGTTTTGTTATCTTTTTTTTCTATTGTCATTTTTAAAACCCTAATTGTTATTATTAATGTACTCAAAAGATATTTAGCACTTTTGATTAGTAAGTCTTAGCAAGTCAATGTGTACTATATAGGTATAACATTACAATACAATACAATACACTTCAATTACTTCCTTCATAGATCGCTTTCGGCAGCTCGACTTCCCATTTAGGGTTCGTTACTTTCAGTCTCTACTTTACAGTAGGTTTTGCATTTCGTTCTTTCTATACTTAAGGTATACGCTTATTAAAACAAGATAACAACTGAGTATTTTTGTCAAGAATAGGAACTTTAATTTATAAATAATTGAGGTAGAAGTAAAACTAATTATCAGTCTCTTTTGCATTGTATTTGAGCATCCGCTCTTGGCTGTTTTGAGACGCTCAATTAACCCTTTGCTTCCAGAAATTACTACTTTATCGAATCAAGTTTGAGCCAATACACGCAACAATATCACTCAATCTCTAAAAATAATGCACACTTTAGCCCCGCCTAAATAACTTTTTGATAGCGTTAATTCACCACTGTAGGATTGCACAATATTCTTTACAATAGAAACCTCGTAAGCCAGATGCGTAGGCTGGAATAGCCTACGCGCTTTCCGGCGTATTGTTTGCCACTGGTGTCATGGGTTGCTTCCGGTGGTGGAAAACGCTAACGCTATTCCACTCTACGTGCTGTGATTCGATTTATTTTTACGTGGGTATAAACGAAAAATGGCTTTTAAGCACCATTGCGGTAGTGCTTAAAAGCCATACTAGATTGAAAGGGTGTAGCAGATTCTAATCAGCTAAGATCATCGTGAAAAACAACGATGCTGAATGGTTTAGCTGGAATTTAGAATTGCCTTGATGTTGCTTATTGCTTCTGATGCCGTACCTCCTTTTTTCGCTTTGATAATGGATGAATCAATAACGAGGTCAATTTTAGCTTTTGCTCTGCTGAGTGATTTACGCTCTTTTTTTCTTGTTCTCGCAGCTGCCTTGTCTCGTTCGTATTTAAGCCGGCCACCTAAGCCAAAGATTGTGAATATTTTTTTATTAATCGTTCTAATTGCCGCATAACCTTTATACGTTGCATCCTTTAGTTTTTCGCATAAAGGATAAACGGTAAGTAATGCCGATGCGACTAAATCAGCTACCGCCCTTTCTGTACGCCTGAGCGTTAGACTGCACTTCTCAGCAATAAACGGCATGGTAATACCTTTAAAGGACTGATCAGCTTGAGGTATTCCTACGCGTAGCGTTGCTAAGTCTAGGTAATGCACCAAACATCCCAGAACTGAAACACAAGCCTCGCGTCGTTCACTGCGTTGCTGCCGATCTGATCCGTTAGATAAATTAAGCGATGGTAGTAAAACAGCCGGCTCTTTGTAATAACCTTTTATACCATCAATCAGCGATTTAATTATGTGCGGGCGTGTGTGCTTCTCTGGTGGTTCAAACCAACGAGGTACATTTGGGCTATGTCCGCAATTATTGCCATTCATCAAAAGAACATAGCAGAATAGTAAATTATAAAAATGTGACAAAGTACCGTGCTTTTTAAAACATAGTACTTTTTATGTAATACTCCATAAAAATAAGTTATATGCCTTATTTTCATAGGCTTATAAGTGGAGAAAACTTGAAAAATATTTTTACAGCGGCAAGTATTGCCGATAAGCTAAATCTGTATAAAGTTTGTACAATCTAATGCTCAGCCTTTGTTTGCAAAGGGTTGAGAGAGTTACGCAAAAACAACGCACAAAGTTATCCACAGAAAATGTGAGTAACTGTCATTTAACTGTAATAAGTACCTGTGTTTAACGCTGTTTAAGTCTGATTTATCCCCAAATAACGCCAAGGAATTACACAGCTTTGTTTTGTGTGTAGGATGCTTTGATGTGTGAGTTTAACGAGGTTATCCAGTGAAAAGATGGTGCTTAATAGTAATTATTAGTGCTTATAACCCGCCAGTTTTTCAAGTTTTCCTGACTTTGAGTCATATTAATCCTGAAGCATGGGTTTTATGATTCGCATAACGGGTCTTATGTAAAATTGGGGTGGAGAAATAGCGAAATGAGCATTTTCCGGTAGCGACCCATGTGCTCTGTCGAGAAATTACTTTTACAAGAAATAGGGCACAAATAATATGACATTACCAGATAAATAAATAAATAAATAAATAAATAAAACTCATTATTTCATTATATTACCTTGTGATTGCAAAACGTTTCCATTTGAATCCTTTAGAATAAACAATAGCTTGTGATAAGAATTAGGAGGGGTAGAAAAACTTGAATCTAATAAAACAAAAGATGCCAGTGCTTTGCCTTGTGCAATACTGGATCTAGGATCAGCCACTACCTTTGTTCTGGAGATAGGAACCCTACGAATACATGATTGATACACTGGCTGATACTTAGTACCTGAAATACACCTCCCACTGACACTTAAACTTGCGCAGGAATCGAAAACAGGCGTATTAACTACCCCAGAAACACATTCCATTTCAATATATATTTCTACACGGGAAGACACATTAAAACGAAATGTTGTTTCAACAAATAAAACATCAAGCTTAATGCCAGAAATACCCCTGCTATCTTTTAAATTAAGGGCGAGCGGCTTAACTAGATCACCACCAAATTGTTTCCATATTTCCTGTAATAACTCCTGCTGACGAACTTTATCTCTTTTTTGAATTACCTTCTCTAGCACCTCTAAAATAATCGTGATTGATACATAAGGCTTCCCATTAAGTCGTACTACTTTGACAGGAACACTTAACCGATAATCAAATCGCCCTTTTTGGTTAATTAATTTGTGGGATATTTTATCTACAATTGGATTTATAAATTTCTGAAGTTTCTTTAATTCTTGATCTTTATGTATTTCTGGGTCAGCCGAAAATTTATAAGGGGCTAATTTCACAAAAATGTTTTTATCAGAGGTTCTGACTTTAACGATCTTGTCATCATAACCATTTTTTCGAAACAGAACGCGTTTTATCGACTGCTCACTATGAAATTTTGCCTTGTAAATAAGAGGGGTTTTACCAATAGGAGTTGTTCTAGTACCATTTTTTATAAAAACGTCAGCATTAGTTGGGGTGGATTTAATAACAATCTGCTTGTTTAAAGCTGCTTCTACAAAAGACGGGGCAAGAACTAAGGAAAAAATAATAGTATAGAGATACCGATAAGGGGTATTTTCAAGATTCATAACAACCCAGCAGCAAAGAGATTACTTCTAATAAAAGTCATCAGTTGTCCCAGCTCCTGAATACTATTTCCTTGACCAACAGCCCACCGAATAGTTGAACTCTTTTTACAAGCAGATATCTCCATAGGGTAACCAAGGAGTGCTGTGGGTGCTATAATGCCAAATGAAAGAATGGACAATAGCACCCATTCTTCCCCCGATGTCCTGAAACATGAGTCTTGTATTTTAGCAATAACAGTTACTTCTGTTATTTCTGACTCGAGTTCTTTCAAGAATATAGCGTATGAAAACATCCGCGTAGCACGTTGACCTTGTTGGCCACCAATGGCATTCTTTATTGATAATGAGCGAGTTGCCAAAATAACTCCCTTATCTTCATGTATTTCTTCAATATTTAATAAAGCCTGAGTTACGCCAACTGTAACTGATTGGAAAACATCATCATAGGAGGCTGCAAATACTCCTACTTTAACTGCGTCCGGTGGTGCTCCAAAGGGTCCATTTATTATAGATTCTAATGGAAAAACTTCTTCCGCTGTAGAAAATCGATCCGGGGATTTTACCTGTGCACACCCATGAATAAAAAAAGACATTAGTACTAAAATAACTATATTTCTAAAGCAATTGTATCTTTGAACTTTAATAAAATTAAACATTAAGGTCTCCAGTTAATTATTAATCATATTGGCGGATTGTAAGGGTTCCTTCGTAAATAAGAAAAAACACTATAATAAATTGAATTAACAATATTTTTTTGGCTGAAATATCAATTTTTTGGTGGGGTCCCCTGAGTATTTATATTGTTTTTATTAGAAAAATTACGGATATATTTATGTGTAAGAAAAGATAAATATTTATTAACAACATTACTTAGTTTTTCTTAATGAGTTTTTTGTGCCTTTTTTTATTTTAGGCTCTTTTTTGAGTGCAAGATAAACGTTCATTTTCCTTGTGGGGCTAAATCTGTATTAGAGACTTTAAACTCAATAATCAATAAATTTAAACCATGATATAAAACAATAGGTTATCATGTGTGAAATAATTTTTGAGTTAATAAATACTCAGAAACATGGAAAATAAATTCAAATAATTCAATACGCGTTAAACTCTGATTATGCAGTTTTGTACATCGAGAAAGAATCAAAGCACTATATGAGAGTGGATTCTATAAGGAACTTGAGTTTTTTCATAAAATCTTGATGAGACTTTTAAGTAACTATATTCATTATAATTTTACAACATTGGATGAACTAACTGCATAATCAGACGTTAAACTATGCCTTGCCCATTTGCGAAACAACCCTTACCCAACAGCATCTTCCTGCAAGCCTATTTTTCATTGTTGCTTCATTACATTTACGCCTATTTATCTAATATTTCAACTGAGTATTTTAGTCAAGTATTAGATATACTTGGCCGTTTTATTTTTGGCTCATTAGACAAATAACTTACACCTGCCAACAGCCCCATAAAGTATACTTTTTAAGACGTTTTTAGGCCAACTATAGAATGCACGCTTGCAGCGTCTTACTTTATGTCTTATTATGCGTTCTTATAACGTCTTAATATAAATAAGACAAAAAGAGGTTATGGCTAAAATAGGTTACGCTAGGGTTTCATCCACTGGACAATCATTAGACGTTCAATTATCAAAACTGAATTCCTACGGATGCAATGATCTGGACGGTGAAATATTCCAAGAAAAGAAGTCTGGCTCTAAAGCTGAAAACCGAACCCAACTAAAAGCCTGCCTTAAACATCTCAGAAAAGGGGATTCTTTAGTCATAACCAAATTAGACCGACTTGCGCGCTCAACTTATGATCTGACTCAAATTGCGAATGACTTAGAAACACGTAGTATTGATTTAGTCGTACTAGACCAAGCTATCGACACCAGCACTCCGACAGGAAAACTATTATTCAATATGCTGGGCTCAATTTCTGAATTTGAAAATGCTATCAGAAAAGAACGTCAAACAGATGGTATCGCTAGAGCAAAGGAAATAGGTGTAAAGTTTGGTGCTAAATCTAAGCTAACACCAGAGCAAATTGAAGAGCTAAAACAGAAGCGCTCTGAAGGTGTAAAAATAAAAGACTTAATGGAAAGCTTTGGACTTAGTAAAGCGAGTATCTATCGTTTATTAGGTAAAGCAGAGTAACCACAATCTTATGAATTAAAATCCTTAATGGCGTTCCATTTGATTGTTGTATAGGAATATCTAACGGGTGCTATACTCGTCATTTTTAGTGCTAGGTATCGTCAGTGTCAGAATTACATAACAGAGGGGGGGCTCGTATAGGTAGTGGGCATCCTAAAACAGAAGAAACTAAGATGATGCGCATACCGTTATCTTTAGTTCCCGCTGTAGAGGGCTTAAAATCAAGTGAGCCTTACAGCTTGGAACAAGCAAAAGAACTTCAAAATAAATTAACCTTAGCCCTTGCTACCATTACCGGACAACAAAACCGTATTGACTCATTGGAAGTTACAATTGACACGCTACGCGCTGACAATAAAGCATTAACTTCAACTGTCCGATCCTACAAGAGCAGGCAAGAATTGACTGATAAGGTACTGACAGCCGCTAAAAAGCATAAGGTCTCAGGTAAAGTAGTTTAAAGTGCAATGGATATTTACGCTAAAACGAAAACTTAACAAGGAAAGCCTCCCAATAAAGTAAACCCTACCGAGAAGCTATTTAACTTAATACTCTTCCGGCAAAAGAATAGTTGTACTGGATCTATCCGCTTCAGTAATTACCCAAAATTTCACCTCGCCAAAAACATAAGCGGAAAAAATTCGCTCTTCTTGGTTTACGGCTTCACGGTTAGCTTCTTGATCTTCTTCGTCCATGTCTTGGTTAAAGACTTGATGGATGAGTACGGGCTAGGAAAAACGACTGTCTATCGTTTATTAGGTACGGCAGATTTAGGTTAAACTAAATCCTTAACGGGGGTTATGTCCCGAATTCTGCGTTGACCCCGTATAAAAAGAGGATGATCTACGCGGTTGATTGGTAGAGTGTCGATTGGTCCCAGTTCTAATAGAACCCAACGTTGCTGTCAGCATGGGTATAATATTCTCCTCTTCAAATCCTACCGAGAAAAACAATTCTTCTGTCTCACTAATGCGTATCAATAAATATATCTGTGAAAGTGGTATCTGCTCTCGAAAGGCTGCAGATATCTATGTCAAAAAGGGTGTTGTCTTCATTGGTGGCAAACTGGCAATGCTGGGCGATAAAGTATTTTCCGGTGATATGGTCACCGTAAATGGCCTGGTTGTTGAACCACTAGCCACTGACAAGGTGATTTTTATAGCGTTGAATAAACCCGTTGGCGTTGTGTGTACCGCCGCTAAAACGGATAAACGAAATATAGTTGATTTCGTTGGCCACGATTCCAGAATATATCCTGTGGGGAGACTAGACAAAGATTCGCAAGGATTGATATTTCTAACCAATAAATGCGATCTGGTAGATAAAATTCTGGGTGCTGGTAACCATCATGAAAAGGAATACCTGGTTACCGTGGATAAAGAAATAACCAACGACTTTATTGCCGGTATTAGCGGTGGAGTTCCCATGTTCGGTATTGTCACAAAAGAATGTAAGGTTGTTAAAGAATCTGAAACTGTTTTTAGAATCACCCTGGTTCAGGGGCTTAACCGACAGATTCGGCGTATGTGTAAACACTATAACTATTCTGTGGAAAAACTTGAACGCGTTCGAATCATGCGTATCAACTTGAACGGCCTATCCGTGGGGCAGTGGCGTAAGCTGGCCGAACAAGAGCTGTCTGAATTGATTCAGGCGTTGGAATATACGACATCAGAATAGATTGCGGGGTGAGCCATTCGGCATGAGAGAACGCAGGGTGGAAACATAGCACAAAATAAGGTGTACCTAATAGAGGCCTGTGGAAGAACCCCCAAAAGTGTTCATTCTGAGTTATGTTTGTTTCAATACCTAATCTTGCATGCCTATTAGAAAAGAGTATTTAACTTAATACTCTTCCGGTAAAAGAATCGTTGTACTGGGTCTATCCGCTTCAGTAATTACCCAAAATTTCACCTCGCCAAAAACATAAGCGGAAAAAATTCGCTCTTCTTGGTTTACGGCTTCACGGTTGCATTCTTGATCCCCTTCACTCATATCTTGCCAATCACCATAAATATGTCGGCTTAATAATGAGCTTGGATTAATATCCATTCCTGTCAGTTTCAATAATGCGCTAGGTGTTGCAACGGTTCTGCCTAGTTCAAATAAAGGCTTAACTTGAATTGTGGTTTCAGTTGTCATAATCTGATTACTCCAATGTGCAAAACTCGTAAGCCGGATGCGTAGCATTTTCCAGCATATTGTTTGCCGCTAGTGGCTTGGGTTGCTTCCAATGGTGGAAAATGCTAACGCCATTCCATCCTTGTATCTCCAAACTAAACAAGTGACATGCATTAATTGACTGACTGCTCCTTGCTATTTCAGGGCGCTCAATTAACCCTTTGCCACTAGAAAATCTGTGGCTTTTACTTTAAACAACAGTACCACCCAGCCCCCTAAAAAGTAATCATCACTTTAAGCCCACCTAAATGACTTTTTGATAGTGTTAATTCACCACTGTAGGCTTGCACAATATTCTTTACAATAGATAACCCGATGCCATGTCCGGCAGTTGATTGGTCTGCACGCACGCCACGCTGTAATAGTTCACCGACTTTATCTCGCGCTATACCTACTCCATCATCATCAATACTTATAAATAACTGTTTTTTCCTTTGTTCAGCCTTGATTATTATATTTTTCCTAGCCCATTTAAAAGTATTTTCTAATAAATTGCCTAATACCTCCATTAAGTCGCCTTCATCCCCTCGAAATTGCAATCTACTATCGACAACAACTTGCACGCTGATAGCTTTATCGACATAGACTTTTTGTAATGAATTTAGTAAACGCTCAATAGTGGACAATAGATTAACCTTTGTTCCTAGACTGGTATCTGCTGACGTTACTGCCCATTGCAATTGATATTTTACAATTGCATCCATTCTATCCAGTTGTTCCTGCATAGTAAGCTTATCTTGTTCCTGTCTACCTCCTGCCTGCAAACTCACTTGCAAGACAGCCAGCGGGTTTTTTAAGCTATGTGCTAGATTGCCCATTGCATCACGATAGCGTATTTTTTGCTGGCGCTCTTGCTCTAAAAGAAGATTAATATTATGCGTCAAGCGCTCAATCTCTTGTGGATAGTGCGCCTCAATCTGCTGCTGCTGTCCTGCTTCAATGCGATTAAGCTCTTTTCCCACCATACGTAAAGGTGATAGTCCCCAACGCAAAATAACGGCTTGGCTGCATAATAATAATGCAGCCATTGCAATAAGCCACCCCCATAAGGTAGTACGGTAACGAGTAATTTGCTTATCAAAGGAGCGTAAATCTGTGGCCACGCTAAAGGTCAATTCGACGCTATCAGTTTGTGTTGGCCAAAGAACAGTGTAAGCCGTACGGTAAAAACCTTTATCATCAACATAGATCTTGTTAAAGGTTTTCTCACCTTGCTTTAAGAAAGTGGGCTTAGGTAGCGAAATACCAAGTGTCGAGGACGATTGCCATGAAAGGCTGCCTACAGGATTGCTAATCGTCGCATAAATACCAGAAGCTGGCAGACCTAATAAAGCATCCAACTCGTTTGAAGGCATAATCACTTGCCCATTTTCAATTTCAGCGGCAGCCATCAATGCAAATAGTTGGCTACTCATCGTGTCACGTAAAGCGCTTTCCGTGCTATCAAAAAATGCCCGCTCCAAAGTAAACGCAGTCAGACAAATAAAGCTGAGTAATACTAAAGCTGCACTTAAGTTAATTCGCGTAGTAAGAGACATGTTATTGCTGGTCGTAAAGCGTAAAACGATAGCCACGATTACGCAAAGTTTCTATCGGTTGCAGGCAGCCTTCTGGATCCAGTTTTTTACGCAAACGCCCTATCAGCACTTCAATCACATTGCTATCTCGGTCATTATCGTGCGGATACAAATAATCTGCGAGACGAGTTTTAGAAACGGCTTCATTGGCGTGGCGCATTAAATAATCTAGCATGCGATATTCAAAAGCCGTCACGTCCAATAATTCATTATTTAACCAGACTTGCTCTGTGGGTGGGTTTAACTTCAGAGCTTGGCAAATAAGCTCTGAAGTTGCAGAACCAGCCGAACGGCGTAACAAGGCTTTTAGTCTTGCCATAAGCTCTTCCATTTGAAAAGGCTTAACCAAATAATCATCTGCTCCCGCTTCTAGCCCTTCAACTTTTTCTTGCCATCGGCTACGCGCAGTTAAGATCAGTATAGGTAATACCGACCCTTGCTTGCGTAATGTTTGAATAATTTCTATGCCACTCATTCCCGGCAAACCTAAATCAATAATCGCAACATCAACAGGATATTCGGTGGCAAAAAAATAGCCTTCATTACCATCACCACTGGCATCGACTATATAACTTTCTTTTTCTAAACTTTGCTTAATATGAGCTTGTAAGTCAGGGTCATCTTCAATCAGCAATATGCGCATCATTCAGCCCTTATTTTACTTTTCCACTATTGACATCAACCTGAGTGATTTTTACTTCGCCATTCTTAAGCAATATTTTTACTCGGTATATATTGCCTTTGCGCTTTACGCCTAGCACTCGTCCGGCATTAACTTGCTGAGCAATACTAACAGCCTGTTGCTGGCTAATATTGACGGGAGCCGCATAAATATTGCAGCTCACCAACAATAGAAAGACAATACATAGATAATTCATTAAAATTTTCATTAAATTAGCCTAATTTGTTCAATCGCTAGAGTTTACACTGAGGCCTTACTTGGGCGCAAAACTCATTTACATGATTAATAACAGTCAAATTAGATCCAGCAGCACAACTCGTTTAGGTTGATGTTTTAATTACGGAAAAAGAATCCAAAATTACCGCCATGCAAACCTAATAAAATGCGCGCTGGCTGATAGTAATTATGACGCCTTGCAGCATAATGTGAGTGCTTATGATGATTTCTACGCCCATGTTTATAAGCATGCTTATCAAAGTGACGATGGTGTTTATTGTAGTGTCGTCTGTCATAGTTTTGATGTCTATTATGGTGACGATATTTTTTTTCATAATGACGCTTATGCTGATGATCAGGCCTACTGTTATATTGCGATTGAGCTACATGACGATTCGAGGCATGCTTATTACTATGTTCATTCCTCTCTGCCATGACCATAGACGATGTTAAAATTAACATTATGGCAACTAATGCAATCGATTTTATTTTTGTGATTATTTTCATCTTCTTGCTCCAAGTATTATTTATAAAACGGAGTAATTTTCCGTTGTTGATACTTTACCGCGCGAAGACTGAACGAAAGCTGAACAAG
>Ga0209707_1001833_pt1 | contig 11577 bp, 4 predicted proteins | sample EN4Hudsemesocosm_FD_184630 | JGI IMG/M metagenome (GOLD analysis project Ga0209707, IMG submission 184630) | Methane-oxidizing microbial communities from mesocosms in the Hudson Canyon - EN4B Hudson Canyon (SPAdes) (version 2) | ecosystem: Environmental > Aquatic > Marine > Cold seeps | place... | reverse complement strand
ATACCTGTGATATAGCAACAACTAAAAATACCTAACCCTTAAAATTAATGGCTAGGTATTTTTTTTTAATCTGGCACAACTTATGTAGTAAAGAGACGGGGCAAAATAACACCATCCTAGTTTCATTCACCTTTGAAGTAGCAGGAGAGAAGGGATCTAAAATGCAGCATATCGAGTGTGCAATTATTTATTAGAGTCTTCCCTCAGTTTTATATTGTGATTACTTGGTGATTAAGGTTTAATTGCACTCATACTTTATGTGTTAGACGGATGAGCAGCTTCATGACTACTATTTACGAAAATCAAGTACAAGAACTTTATATTGCTTATTTTGGGAGAGCTGCTGATCCAGCTGGCCTCGCTTTTTATGCGGACTCGCTGAGTGTTAGTGCGACAACCATTGAAGCAATCGCTTCTAGTTTTGCGAACTCCACCGAAGCACAAAGCATCGTTGCCTTATCGACCACAGAATTTCTAACGGTTATGTACCAGCAATCGTTTGCGCGAGAGTACGACACGGCACTGGATGGAACATTTTGGGCTGATGCCATAGACTCAGGGGCAACAACTAAGTCCTTAGCCATGGTGCAAATACTACAAGGAGCACCAGAAGGCAGTCAAGATGCTGATGCTGTTGCTAATAAAGTTAATGTAGCCAGTGTCTTTACAGCTGCAGTGGAAGCGGGTGAGAAAAAATATGCGGGTTCAGAAGTAGCTACTTTAGCAAAGGCGTTATTAGAGGGTGTCACACCCGATGAAAATACTGTTACAGAAGGATTGGCTCAAGTATCAAGTATTGTTAGCACGATGCCTAATTTAGATGGTAGTCCTATTGCCGATGAAATAGCCCCAACAGAGATAGCATTAAGCAGCTCCACCGTGTCAGAAAACATCACTGGATCAGTCATTGGAACGTTAGCAGCAACAGATGCAGATGAGACAACAACACTGAATGGCCAACATAGCTACGAAGTAAACGATACTAGGTTTGAAGTGATCAATAATGAGCTCCAACTTACTCAAGAAACAAGCCTAGATTTTGAAGTAACCAACACAGTAGACATTATAGTAACAGCCACAGATGGCGGTGGACTAACAACCTCTCAGGGTTTTACTATTAGCGTCACAGATATCAATGAAGCACCTACTGAAATTGTATTGACAAGTAATACTGTTGCAGAAAATTCAGCGGGAGAAGTGATCGGAATACTCAGCGCAGTTGATGTAGATTCAGAAGCAACCACTAACGGTCAGCACAGTTATGGAATTGATGATCTTCGGTTTGAAGTGGTTAATGGCGAACTAAAGCTGACAGATGAAACAAGTTTGGATTTTGAGACAGAAAATAGTATTGATTTAACTATTACAGCAACAGATGGTGGTGGGTTAGAAACCTCTCAGATTATTGCTATAGGTATTATTGATTCGACAGATATTTTTTTCTCCATCACATAAAACTTTACACGGTAATTTAAACAAAACAATAAGTCTATTCTAGATATTGAATTAAAGCATTGTTATGGATAATATAACGGACTAGTTTGATAGTGTTATGCGACTTCGAAGTCGAGCCTCTGTCCTTTAAAATTCCTAACTATCAGTTGTCTAGGTGGCATAATCTTTTAGTAATGGAGCTTTGATATGATTAGAAATATAATATTTTTTGACCAAGGGGTTGTCAATTACGAAACTTTAATCGCAGACTTACCGACTGATAGCGTTTGGTTTTTACTTAACTCTGAGCAAGACGGTATCGAGCAAATGCAAGCGGTGTTGACTGATTACAGTGATTTGGATGCTATCCACATTATCAGTCACGGATCTGAAGGGTCGATTGTGTTGGGTGCTACGGTGCTGAATAGTGAAAATTTAGTGGCTTATAGCGAATCATTAGCTGCGATTGGAACTAGCCTTACAGCGACGGGAGATATCTTGTTATATGGTTGTGATGTCGCACAAGGAGTTTCAGGGCAAGCGTTTGTTGAAAGTTTGGCAGAGATAACGCAGGCGGATGTCGCAGCGAGTTCCGATTTAACCGGATCCGCTGTTTTGGGAGCTAATTGGAAGCTAGAACAGCGCACTGGGAGCATTGAAGCCGCTAGTTTATCTTTTGCTTATCAGGGTGTATTGGTTAATGAACTTAGCTCAAATACTTTACTGTTCCCAGGGCATACTATGGGTGAGTTTCTTAATTGGTATGCTTTTGCCGCGATAAAAGATGATGGGTCCGTGGTGACTTGGGGGAATTCGTCTTATGGGGGCGATAGTAGTGCAGTATCGAGTCAAATTGACGGATCAATTGATGTCGTACAGATTTTCTCTACAACATTTTCCTTTGCAGCACTGCGCGCTGATGGTTCAGTCGTTACTTGGGGGTATTCGTCTCATGGAGGCGATAGTAGTGCCGTAGCAAATCAGGTTAATGGATCAATTAAAGTCGTACAGATATTCTCTACAGACTCTTCCTTTGCAGCATTACGTGCTGATGGATCAGTTGTTACTTGGGGGAATAGTGGTGGCGATAGTAGTGCAGTATCAAGTCAGATTGATGGATCTATTGATGTCGTACAAGTATTTTCTGCACACGATGCCTTTGCAGCACTGCGTGCTGATGGTTCAGTCGTTACTTGGGGGGATCCGTCTTATGGTGGCGATAGTAGTGCCATAGCAAGTCAAATTGAAGGATCAATTGATGTCGTACAGATATTCTCTACAACTCTTTCCTTTGCAGCACTGCGCGCTGACGGTTCAGTCGTTACTTGGGGGTACCCGTCTTATGGTGGTGATAGTAGTGCCGTAGCCAATCAGCTCAGCGGATCTATTGATATAGTACAGCTATTCTCTGCTGCGCGTGCCTTTGCAGCACTGCGGGCTGATGGTTCAGTCGTTACGTGGGGGGATTTGACAAGTGGTGGCGATAGTAGTGCAGTATCAAGTCAGATTGATGGATCTATTGATGTCGTACAGATACTCTCTACAAACGTTGCCTTTGCAGCCCAGCGTGCTGATGGTTCAGTTGTTACTTGGGGGGATTCGAGTCAGGGTGGAGATAGTAGTGCAGTAGCAAGCCAGATTAGTGGGTCTATTGATGCCGTACAAATATTTTCTACAAAACATTCTTTTGCAGCACTACGCGCAGATGGATCTGTTGTTACTTGGGGGAATTCATCCCTTGGTGGAGATAGCAGTGCAGTCGCAAGTCAAATTGATGGATCAATTGAAGTAGTTCAGATATTCGCTACACGAAATTCCTTTGCTGCGCTACGTGCTGATGGTTCAGTTGTTACCTGGGGGCACTCATCTGATGGTGGTGATAGTAGTGCCGTAGAAAATGAGGTCGACGGATCAATTGGTGTCGTACAGATATTTTCTACAGATTCTTCTTTTTCAGCATTGCGCGCTGATGGTTCAGTCGTTACTTGGGGGAGTTCGTCTTCTGGTGGTGATAGTAGTACAGTAGCGAGCAAGCTCAGTAGTGGTGTCGTTGGTTTAGCGAATATCTACAGCAATGATGTATTCACCTCTGACGGGGTTGCTAATAATCTACCAACAGGAAATGTTTTTATCAGTGACTTAAGTCCTGAGCAAGGGCAGCTATTAACAGCAAGCAACCTGATAAGCGATACCGATGGTTTAGGCGCGGTCACTTACACATGGAAAGCGGATACAGCTGTATTAGGTACAGGTGACAGTTATACCGTTACGCAGGGTGCAGTAGGCAAGGTCATTACAGTTACCGCAAGTTATACTGATAATCTAGGAAATAATGAAAGTGTAAGCAGTCAGGCAAGCGCAATCGTTACCGAAAACTTGCCAACTGAAGAGATTTTCAGCAACTATTCTGGTGCTGCTAGTACTTTGCTGTACCAAGGGCATACTATGGGAGAGTTTTCTAATCTCTATGCTTTTGCCGCGATAAAAGAGAATGGCTCGGTAGTTACTTGGGGGAATTCGTCTTTTGGTGGTGATAGTAGTGCCGTAGCCAGTCAGATAGATGGATTAATTAATGTCGTAGAGGTATTTTCTACAGGTTATGCTTTTGCAGCATTACGCACCGATGGATCAGTCGTTACTTGGGGGGATTCACGTTTTGGTGGTGATAGTAGTGCCGTAGCCAGTCAGGTAGGTGGATTAATTAATGTGGTACAGATATTCTCTACATTAAACTCCTTCGCTGCACTGCGCGCTGATGGATCAGTCGTTACTTGGGGGTACTCTTCTTATGGTGGTGATAGTAGTGCAGTAGCCAGTCAGATCGACGGGTCAATTAATGTCGTACAGATATTCTCCGCAGGTTATGCCTTTGCAGCACTACGCGCTGATGGATTAGTTGTTACTTGGGGGCTTTCGTCTTATGGTGGTGATAGTAGTGGGGTAGCCAGTCAAATTGACGGATCAATTGATGTTGTACAGGTATTCTCTACAGAAAGTTCTTTTGCCGCATTGCGCACTGATGGGTCAGTTGTGACTTGGGGGGGGGCGTCTTACGGTGGTGATAGTAGTGCCGTAGCCAGTCAACTTGACGGATCAATTGATGTCGTACAGGTATACTCTACAGAATATTCTTTTGCCGCACTGCGCGCTGATGGTTCAGTCGTGATTTGGGGAAATTGGTCTAATGGGGGGGGGAGTGCCATAGCGAGTCAAATTGACGGGTTAATTAATGTGGTACAGGTGTTTACTGTGAACAATGCCTTTGCCGCACTGCGCACTGATGGGGCAGTCGTGACTTGGGGGAGTTCGTCTTACGGTGGTGATAGTGCCGTGTCCAGTCAAATTGATGGATCAATTGATGTTGTTCAGATGTTTTCTACACAATATGCCTTTGCCGCACTGCGCGCTGATGGATCAGTCGTTACTTGGGGGTCTTCGGGTTCTGGTGGTGATAGTAGTGCAGTAGCCAGTCAGATCGACGGATCAATTGATGTCGTACAAATATTTTCTGCAGGTTATGCCTTTGCAGCATTACGTGCTGACGGTTCAGTCGTGACTTGGGGAAGGGCGGTTTCTGGTGGTGATAGTAGTGAAGTAGCCAATCAGATAGACGGATCAATTGATGTGGTGCAGGTGTTTGCTGCACATGATGCTTTTGCAGCATTACGTGCAGATGGTTCAGTTGTTACTTGGGGGAATTCGTCTTATGGTGGTGATAGTAGTGCCGTAGTAAGTGAACTCAGTAGTGGTGTCGTTGGTTTAGCGAATATCTACAGTAATGATGTATTCACCGCTGACGGGGTTGTTAATAACCTACCAACAGGAAGTGTTTTTATCAATGACTTAAGCCCTCAACAAGGGCAACTATTAACAGTCAGCAATCTGATCAGCGATATCGATGGTTTAGGTGCGGTCACTTACACATGGAAAGCGGATGCAACTGTATTAGGTTTAGGCGACAGTTATACCGTTACACAGAGTGCAGTCGGTAAAGTCATTACCGTTACTGCAAGTTATACTGATAACCTAGGGAATCATGAAAGTGTAAGCAGTCAGGCAAGCGCAATCGTTACTGAAAATTTACCGGTAGAAGGGATTTTTAACAATTATGCTGGTGCCAATACTTTGTTATATCCAGGTCATACCATGGGTGAATTTCATAATTGGCATGCTTTTGCTGCGATAAAAGAGGACGGATCAGTGGTTACTTGGGGGTCTTCGTCTTTTGGTGGCGATAATAGTGACGTAGCCAGTCAGGTCGACGGGTCAATTGATGTCGTACAGGTATTCTCTGGAAGCCAATCTTTTGCAGCACTCCGAGCTGATGGATCAGTCGTTACTTGGGGGTCTTCGTCTTTTGGTGGCGATAGTAGTGACGTAGCCAGTCAGATCGACGGATCAATTGATGTCGTACAGATATTCTCTTCAGACATATCCTTTGCAGCACTCCGAGCTGATGGATCAGTCGTTACTTGGGGGTTTTCGTATTCTGGTGGTGATAGTAGTGCAGTAGCCAGTCAGATCGAGGGGTCAATTGATGTCGTACAGATATTCTCTGCAAGTGAATCTTTTGCAGCACTTCGAGCTGATGGATCAGTCGTTACTTGGGGGGATTTGGCAAGTGGTGGCGATAGTAGAGCAGTAGCAAATCAGATCGACGGATCAATTGATGTGGTACAAATATTCTCTGCAAACAAATCTTTTGCAGCACTCCGTGCTGATGGTTCAGTCGTTACTTGGGGGGCTTCGTCTCATGGGGGGGATAGTAGAGCAGTAGCCAGTCAGATCGACGGGTCAATTGATGTTGTACAGATATTCTCTACAGGCTCATCCTTTGCTGCATTACGCGCTGATGGTTCAGTCGTTACTTGGGGAGATTCGTCCAAGGGTGGCGATAGTAATGCAGTAGCCAGTCAGATCGACGGATCTATTGATGTCGTACAGATATTCTCTGCTGTGCGTGCCTTTGCAGCACTCCGTGCTGATGGTTCAGTCGTTACTTGGGGGGGGGCTTCGTCTTATGGTGGCGATAGTAGAGCAGTAGCCAATCAGATCGACGGGTCAATTGATGTTGTACAGATATTCTCTACAGGCTCATCCTTTGCTGCATTACGCGCTGATGGTTCAGTCGTTACTTGGGGAGATTCATCCAAGGGTGGCGATAGTAATGCAGTAGCCAGTCAGATCGACGGATCTATTGATGTTGTACAGATATTCTCTACAGGCTCATCCTTTGCAGCACTCCGAGCTGATGGATCAGTCGTTACTTGGGGGTATTCGTATTTTGGTGGCGATAGTAATGCAGTAGCCAGTCAGATCGACGGATCAATTGATGTCGTACAGATATTCTCTACAGGCTCATCCTTTGCAGCATTACGTGCTGATGGATCAGTCGTTACTTGGGGGGATAGTGATGGTGGCGATAGTAGTGCCGTAGCGAGTGAACTCAGCAACGGTGTCGTTAGTTTAGCGAATATTTACAGCAATGATGTATTCACCGCTGACGACGGGGTTGCTAATAACCAAACACCTATTGTACAAACACTGATTGCAGATCAAACTTTTTCTACTGAGCAGTCATTTTATTATACTTTACCAAGTGCTAGTTTTTCCGATCCTGATGGTGATCAGCTCACTTATACAGCGACACTTTCTGATGGCTCAGCTTTACCTACTTGGTTAACGTTTAATCCAGCAAATAGAACTTTTGGCGGTGAACTGCTCGATGAGTACAAAGGTAGTTATGATATTAATGTGATTGCGACAGATTCTGATGGGCTGTCTGTTAATGATACGTTTCAATTAACGATTACTCATGAAATTCCTGAATTAGATTTTAAAATTACATCTGACTCATTAATATTAGCAGCTGTTAATTTAGCTGCAAGAGCCTATTCAGATGCGCATCATAATGAAAGTAGTGACTATGAATCAAGGGTGAATGACGTTAATGACGCGGTAGAAAATTGGTCTCCACTTCCTACTGAGTTACTTTTTTTTACTGTTCCTGAAGGTCAAGAGCTTAAAAAAATGGCTGATGTAACTCGGTTTGATAACGAGCATGCGTCAGTATCGCTGGGCCTTACGATGTTAGATGGTAAACGTACTTTAGGTGTTGCATTTGAGGGTACAAATTTTCCACTGATGGATGTTGATCCTCAGCAAAGGCATGATTTATTAGATGATGCTGTCAATGTAGATAGGCATTATGATTTATTGGAAGGTTTTTTATCTCATGTCCATGACTTTGCAGAGGATCCAAATAATAATATAGAGCAAATATTAGTGACAGGACATAGCTTAGGTGGTTCTATGGCGCAAATGTTTATGTCTCAATATGGTGTTACTGATAATGAATATATAGGATTTACCTTTGGTCAGCCTGGTACTTTATCAAAACCAGAAGAAGGTAATCTTCCTGCAGATAGATTTATCAACTTTCTACACAGTGAGGATGCGGTTCCATTTCTTGGAACAGTAAATAATGATTCTAAATTAAAAACAGCTGGGCTTCTTGTCGATATATTTGACTCTGTATTGGATTACGTTACCAGCGGATTAAGTGATGCGCTTATTGAAACTTTATCCTCTCTAGATGTCTTTTCAAGTCCTACTTCGGATGCCATTGCAGACTTTTTGAGAATTCTACTAGGTGGAGATTCAGCCATTCCTATTGGCACTGAATTGAATGCCTATGAGGATTTGGCAGAGTTTTTTGACTTTGAAGGAGATGATAAGGTTCAACAATTAAAGGAAGAGTTTGACTATGCTATGGGTAGGGCTGAGTATCAAGTGCTGGGTAAACTAGCCGTTATTCTTGCTGATTATCCAGGTGGTGGAATCAATACAGCAAGTTTTGCTGAACATGCATTATTCTTTTCTAATGATAGTAATGCTGAAGTTAACTATAAAAACTCGATTTTAATGCTGGAAAAAGAACTTGGTGATGCCGTACTGCGTGATGGTGGGCGTTTTCAAGTTGGGACGTCAGGCAATGATAGTCTTTCCGTTAGTCAATCGCCTATTACAACAGTGATTACAGTGGCGGGCGATGGTGATGATACGATTTCTATCTTAGACGATGTTTTTGATAAATATCCATATCAATATTATGGCGGTAAAGGTGCAGATAAAATACATGCAGGTGCTGGAAATAATAGTATCAATGGTGGGGAAGGAAATGATGAATTAAAAGGGGGATATGGAAATGATACCCTCTATGGAGATAGTGGAAATGATACCCTCTATGGTGAAGGGCAGCTATTCTCACTGATTTTCGGCGGGAACGACTCGCTATATGGAGGGACAGGTAATGATGAGCTGTATGGCCAGTCGGGTGATGATATTTTAAATGGCGGTAGTGGCAGTGATCTATTAGACGGCGGGTCTGGTGCTAACACCTATGTGTTAACATTGAATTCATTGACATCAAATAATTTTGATATTGATACAATTTCAGACTTTGATCCCAACTCAGGCGATAGAATACAAATAGAAGATGATCAGGGTAATCTTTTATCGATTGAAGGGGTCAAAAGCTTACTTACTTCTCAAGTAACATATGGCTGGGGATTTAATACTCCCCCTCACCGTAAATTAACGTTTAGTACTTTCGATCTCAACTCTTTAACTATTGAGGTTGAGAATTTATACCGTGACCTTGTTGTAGGTGATTTCATTTCTGCTGGTTTCAATTATGGTTCAGTTATTGATGGCTATATTGCAGGTGCTTCAATTTATGTTGATGCTAATAATGATGGTATTCCGGATGCTAATGAATTTACTGGGGTTACTACCGATGAGCAAGGTAACTATGCCATTGATGCAAGTTTAACAGGCGCAATTATAGCTGTTGGCGGAACGAATATAGATACCGGCTTATCGAACCAATTAATTCTAACCGCACCTGAACACTCTTATGTAATTACGCCCATAACCACCTTAATACAATCTTATATTGTAGAGAATGATACGACAGTCGCAGAAGCAGAAGATGTGATTCAAACGGCCTTAGGAATTACAGCAGATGTGAGTTTGACCTCATACGATGCACTAAGTATTGATACGCCAGATGCCGTGAATATTCAAAAAATTGCATCACAAATTGCCTCATTGGGAATTGAAGCTGAAAAATCTGGTTATGATTTTTCAGCTATCTCAACGAGCCTTTCAGTCGCAGCAGCAAGTGGTGAAACAATTGATCTAGACAGTATAGAAAGCTTAGAAAGTATTTTAGGCTCTACTGTTAGTAGTGAAGTGATCAATGAGTCGGTAACCAAAAATACGCAAATTGAAAGCATTACTTCTCACTCAGAAATTACTCAATCCATGATGGATAAATCTCCCATTGAAGGAAATAGTAACCATAGCATTAACTTCTTGTTACAAATTAATACCGCACTCGACGTTGATGCCTCTGTTGAATTCCATACGCGCGATGGTAGTGCAATTGCAGGCCAGGATTATATTGCAGCGTCAGGCATAGCAACTATAGCTGCAGGAGAAACCAGCTCATTAATTGCAGTAGAGATAATCGCAGACAATCTTATAGAAGATGATGAAACATTCGATTTAGTTATTAGCAATCCAGCCGGCGGAGGGTTTTTGGGAAGTGAAATTGAATTAGTCGCGGTGAGAACAATAGTAGATGATGACTTTTTATAGGCAAATTGTAGAGATTTATTGAGTGTAATTAAAAGGGTGAATATCGAGAGGTAAGGGATGCTTACTTTTCGATGACAGCTTCTTTTAATGCAGTATTCGTTGGTCAGATTGATTAGGAAATGAAGCAGAAGGAGGGTTAATTTTAAACTCAAGTCGCCACTCCGCTTTAGCCGCACTTTCTACAAGTAAGTGGCGTAACTGAAGGCCTAAAGTTTGATCAATCGAGAAAGTCACTCCCTTACCAGATTCCGGCGTTAGCGAAAGCTTTAATTGATCGTCAGCAAAGCTTGTAGATATGTTTACCAATAGAATAGGCTGCTCACCTAAAGGGTAGCTATAGTCATTATTTTTATAATGAGAAGTAGTGTTAGCTTTCTGTACGAGCTTCTCGTGTTGAAGCTTAATCATCTCTTCAGCTACGCGCTGATCATGGTATGTATTAACCGAAGAATCAGGGCTGAAGTTGCTATTTGTTTCCTTATCAATCGCTTTAGTCAGGGAAGGATAAAGTAAAGCAACATAACGTCGCGTTAACAAGAAACGAAATTCATTAGTATCAGTCGTACTTATTTTTAATAGTAGTCGATCTTCAGCAGGTAGGAATTGGAGTTGTACTTGATGTATTTGGCTCATGCTTAATGATAACTGAAATTGGAGGGTAGTCGGAGTAAGTAGTGAAATTACTTTTTACCGGAAATGGACAGGGGGCTTTTGTTAAGCAAAAAAGCCCCGAAAAGATAAATCTCATCAGGGCTTTATTGGTTCGGTGCTGTTAGTCTAAAAAAAGGAAGTCATCAATTCCTTAGCAGAAAGCTCGCCTTTTTTAATAATAGGGATAGGACCGTAGGATGTACCAACCGTTCCTATAAATTGGTATTTAATGCCACCTTGAAAAAGTGCGCTCTTGGCAATACTCATAAAATCTGTGGTATCCAGCTTAATTGGAATAGTAATTGTTTGAGTCTCCCGTGCTTTCAGGGTATTACTTGGGTTAGTGGCAGCAATATGCCCGACAGGGACTTGATTTAGCTTAATATCACCATTAAGCGTCGTCACAGGAATATCAAACAGGTTAGGGTTGTAAATGTCCACATCAAAACTAGCCTGTTTATCACTCGCAGAAAATGAATTGAGCTGAACGTCTTTTAATTGCGGTGTCTGAACAAAACTTTTAACCAGGCTAGAGCTACAGCCGGATAAAGTAAGTAGCATTAAAGAGAGTACAAAAATATTTTTCATGACAATATCCAAAAATTAGACAATTAAACAGCGAGTCCTGACCGTAGGATTTTAGACCAGAGATCGACCAGAGGAATTTTAGGCAAAAAAAAGCCCTGAAAGAGATAAACTCGATCAGGGCCTTATTTATTTGGTCTTTAGCATGGTGCCCAGGGGCGGAATCGAACCGTCGACACGAGGATTTTCAGTCCTCTGCTCTACCGACTGAGCTACCTGGGCTTGCTAAAGAAACGCTATTAT
>Ga0209707_1001829_pt1 | contig 11583 bp, 11 predicted proteins | sample EN4Hudsemesocosm_FD_184630 | JGI IMG/M metagenome (GOLD analysis project Ga0209707, IMG submission 184630) | Methane-oxidizing microbial communities from mesocosms in the Hudson Canyon - EN4B Hudson Canyon (SPAdes) (version 2) | ecosystem: Environmental > Aquatic > Marine > Cold seeps | place... | reverse complement strand
TAAAACCCTTGCTTATCAGCATTATTATCTGGATACAAAGTTAAATATTTAATCTTTTGTCCATCAGGTCTAATAAACACAGCATTAAGTGGAGGAGCCGTTTTATATTGCCCATCAGCATCACGTAATAAAGCATTTACTTTTACTGTTTCACCTGGTCGATATAAATCTCTAGGACCGTAAGTAAATATGTCTAATGCTTTGTAAGAAGGTCCTGTTACATCAAATTCTGATAAATCTAGCGCTGGAGAGTTTAATTTTAATAAAGCAATATTGTTATCATTTCTAGCAATTAATAACTGTGCTTTATGAGAAGGAGATAAAAAAATAGCTTGGCCTTGCTTATCCGACTTAGCTTCTGCCACGACTTTTTCTTCAGCATTAATTAAAGATACCGTTACATCAGAAACAGCCTTCCCCGTAGCTAATGAACTCACTTGAACATTCATTTTGTCTGGGTAACTTCTTACATGTAAACCTAAGTCAGTTACCGTAAAAAAGCTTACTTGCTTTTCATACTCATAACTTCCCGCTGGTTTCATAACCGCTAAATAAATTCCTGCTGGCTTTAGTTGCTCAATAGCATTTAAATCAAGGTGAGTTGTATGCCTTGTATTCTTAGGTGGATTTAATGGGAATCGGCCGCTATACACTAACTCTGTATAAGCTGAATATTGTTGTAAATAATAATTACTTTGAGTTGATCGTCCAGAATTAGCTTTCCAGTCAGATATAAAGTGATTTATTTTATCGGCTTTAATACGATGAAAATCAACATCAACTTCATTAATATTGACACTAATAACGGGCAATCCCTTAGCAAGTTTTGCCGCTAATATAGAACCCTGGCTTGCAAAGCTCACATTAGCTGGCATTTTACGTGTTTCAACTGTTTGGCTAACCGTCTTTTTTAGTTTTTTCTCAGTAGCAGCGGTTAAGTCTTGATACACATCAACAATATAAGTTGTTGATGGTTCAATTTCTGGGAAATAGGCAAGCAAGCCATTTGCAGAAACAATCCAATTCCCCTTAACCCTTTGTCCTTGTTTGTTACTCACCTTAAAAAAGGACTGAAAATCATGCTGAGGATTAAGCGGCGTTGATAAAGTAACGGCTAAGGCAGCCCCCTTTTGATAACTCTGCTCACTAATATCTACAACTTCTAGCTCAATATCAGCATATTGCTGTTTTATACTTTTTAAATCAAAAGCCTTTTGTGTTTCAGCTACTTTATTGGCATCTTGATCACTACACCCCAATAAAAAAGTAATAAATATAAATAATAAAACTGAAGATAGTTTATTCATGATCATTCTCTGTTGGATAAATATGAATGGCCAGCCAAATAGTTTTTATTTCTGGATCAGTCCAGTGTACCCGATGTTTAGTATGTGCAGGAATTAAACAATAATCACCCGAGTTTAAGGTAACAGCTGTGGAATTATCCTTAAACTGTAATTGAGCCTGCCCCTCTAACAAAATAAGCCATTCATCTTGAACTTGATCATACCAATCATTAATTGAAGAACATTGCCCCTGAGAAACAATTCTTTCAATTTTAATGTTCCCTTTTGAAAACAATGTTTCAAATAATTCTTCGGGAACTTTTTTAGGAATATTTTGTAATATATTGATAACAACTGGATTCATGATCTATGATGTTAGAAGTAGTTTCTGTTTATAATAATAAAAAGGCAGGTTTTTACAATGAATAATAAATATATATCAGCCATTATTGAGAAAGCACCTGATATTACTCAATTATTAATGACTTGGTGTGACAAAACAAAAGTCCTAGATTTTATCGCTCCACTTCTTCTACGCTTATATTTAGTTCCAATCCTTTGGATGGCAGGAAGTAAAAAATTCAGCAACTTTAGCAGTACCGCAGATTGGTTTGGAAATGAAGATTGGGGCTTAGGCCTACCGTTACCTTATTTATTTGTTTTTCTAGTAGCAAGCACCGAAGTTCTGGGTGCCATTTTTCTACTTTTAGGCTTTGGCGTTCGCTTAATATCTATCCCATTAATGATAACCATGTTGGTCGCAGGTTTTACTGTACATTTAAAAAATGGATGGTTAGCCATTGCCGAAGGCAGTGGGATTTTCTCATCAGACAGAACAGCTGGAGCCATTGAACGATTAGATGCGGCAAAAAGTCTGTTACAGAACTATGGGAATTATGACTGGTTAACAGAAAATGGTAACTTTGTTATCTTAAATAACGGCGTAGAGTTTGCCGCCACTTATTTTATTATGTTGCTAGTCTTATTTTTTATAGGTGCGGGTAACTTTGTTAGTGTTGATTATTGGTTGAAGCGTAAGTTTGTAGATTAAACAACCCAAATAAATACTTACTGTTATAGCTGTCATTCCCGAAATTTTTAGCCGGGAATCTACTTGTAAATGATTGATTTCTGCTAGGAGCATGCAGGGATGACAAGTGTTTTGTGATGTTTTTCTGATTAGCTCAATAGCAAGACCATGCAAAAAGCCATGATCTGTGCTTAGTTGTCGCGGCTAATAGGCCGCTCCTACTTTTATCGACAAAATATCAGCTAATGTTATAGCCCACACCGATAAATTAAAACTCTTGTGTATTAATCAAGCTGAAATATCTGTCTAATAATTCATGCTAAAAGAGTTAAATATTTATTTTCTATCATCTCATTATTCAAATAAGCAGATTCAAAAATACTTTACAATACACAGCAATATAAAGCCTTCAGCTCAATAATTATGGTTAACTCAAAAATATATCTAAATGTACCCTTTTCTCAAAAAGATGCAGCCAAAGCACTTGGTGCAAAATGGGATGCTGGTAAAAAAAAATGGTATGCTCCAGGCAGTCTTGATATTGCACTTTTTGAAAAATGGAACCAAAGCTCAGCTACATCAGCCCCAAAAAAAACTAAAACAAAATCAGCTAAGACAACAGCTTCAGGAGCTATCACCTTGGCGAAAGATACAGACTTTATTGCATACAATGGTGACCAACCTCCTTGGAATAATTAAGCCAAATACTCTATTGAGTCATTCAATATGGATGTAGCGTCCAATCTCTTATGTTAATAATCAATTGGAGGTACTAGAAATCACTTTAAGGTTTCCTAAGACTATTTTTCTCTGTAAAATTCATTGCTTATAATTTTGCAAATGGAGCAACAGTTTAATGGGTAGAGCTTATCAAAACCGTAAAGAGTCAATGGCAAAAACATCTGATGCCAAAGCAAAGGTCTACAGTAAATATGGTCGTGAGATTTATGTTTGCGCTAAAGCTGGTGGAATAGATCCTGATGGAAACCTGGCATTAAGAGGCTTAATTGACCGAGCAAAGAAAGATCAAGTCCCTACTCATGTAATAGATAAAGCCATTGATAAAGCTAAAGGCGGCGGTGGCGAAGACTTTTCACCGGCTCGGTACGAAGGCTTTGGCCCTGGTAAAGCTATGGTGATTGTTGACTGCTTAACTGATAATCCTAATCGAACTTTTGGTGATGTACGTCAATGTTTTACTAAAACAAAATGCAAGATTGGTACACAAGGTGTTGTTAGCCACATGTTTGATCATTCTGCAATTTTTGTATTTAAGCATGATGACGAAGAGGAAATACTTGAAGCGCTACTTATGGCTGATGTTGATGTTTCTGACATTGAAACTGAAGCTGGAAATATTTCTGTCTTTGCGCCTCAAGCAGAATACTTTAAAGCCAAACAAGCTTTACTTGATTCACTAGGTGAAATTGATTTTGAAGTAGATGAAATTCAATTTATACCGACCACTACTAAACAGATAAATGAAGATGATACAGAGCTTTTTGAAAGGTTCTTAGATATGTTAAATGATTTAGATGATGTGCAAAATATTTATCATGATATTGAGTAATAAAAACTAGTTCTTAGTGCTCAATAAGAACGTCTTTATAATATAGAATCCCCCTCTATCCCCCTTTTTCAAGGCTATGTCACAGTTAAGTGTGGATTTTGTTAGTTCTTAAGTCCTCTCCTGCTGGAGAGGGTTTGGGTGAGGAGAAAACAAACAGCATGTAATTCAAACTTTCTTTTATCTCTTGATTTACAAGAAAATATTAAAGAATAAGAGAATTGTTTAATTTCTCCTCACCCCACCCTCTCCAGCAGGAGAGGGCTTTTAAGAGCCACTTCAACTTTTCAACACTTAACGGTGACATAGCCTTTTTCAAAGGGGGAAGTTAACAAAAAACCTCTGTTAACTGTTTTTGTTCCAATCAAAACTTAATTGAATAGCCAATCTCAACTGCATTTTGGTACATTGAAACAGAACCAGGAATACCAAACGCTGTTTGACTCGTACTCATGGTTTCTTCAAAAGCATGTTGATAAGACAAACTGATTTCACTTTCTTTATCTAGGTTATAAGTAAAACCAAAGGTCATATGCTTAGTATTGACTGCTGGTGAAATAATATTAAATAACAATTGATCTTGTTCAAAAGGTCGATCATTCCAGCTATACCCTGCACTCAAACTTAATTTTTGATTGTATTGATACTTTAAACCTATCCGATAAACATTAATATCTTCCCACCCAAAACCAAGCCCATTACCAGCTCCTAGAGTTCCTTGTCCTGCAGGAATAGTTGGCCCCAGTTCTGGGCCATTATTTGCTATTGAGTTTACACCACCATAAAAGATTCTTTGGAAATCAAAACTCATTAATAAGCTAGGGATTGGTTTAATAGCAATACCTGCGGTAAAATTTGCAGGAATATCAAAGCCACCCTGCTCAGCAAATAAATCACTGTATTTACTAAACTCTGTCATATAGACAGGGCTTGAACCAGAAACACCCAAGGTAACCTTTTCATGAATCTTACCTATCCAGCCAAGACGAACCCCTGCCCCATAAGCAAAATCATAGCCATTATTTGTTAAATCTGTCGCACCAGGTTTTGTAAAGCCTTGAAAATTACCTAAGCCTTTAGCTTTAAAATATTGAACTCCAAATAAAGCAGAAATACCAATGATATGATTTTGTGAAACCTTATAACTTAGGGTCGGCGCCATAATCATTTGACCTAGGTCTATCGATAATTCACCTGTATTGTCCATACCTGTAGTAGATCCTTCATCTACAGTACTAGGATTTCCACCATTAAAGTTTGGATGAATCACAGCCATTGTTTCATCATAAATATTACGAGAATAAGTGGTATTCATTCCCCCATTCCCATAAACCGTTAATCCCCAGCTCATTTCATCATTAATTTTTGAACTAATGCCTCCAGTTGGAATAACAAAAAAATCACGACTACTCTTGTCTTTTACTTCAAACTGCCCTCCAACAGCATCAACGCTAGGGTCTAAAGATGCTTCTCTATGGGGGCTAAATAGCATTAATGATAAATCCACTCTATTACCCACCATACCAATTCCTGCGGGGTTTACAGCGGCAATAGTCGCATCTTGAGGTGCAGCAACTACAGCACCAGCCATTGCGGTGGATTTCGGGCCATAGCCTAAAGAAAAGTAACCTGTTGTTGCATAGGATGATGCAGTTGGTACAAATAAAAGAAAGCCAACTGTTGTTTTTATAATTCTTGTTAGTTTCACTGTTTACGGATAAATTTAAGTGTTCAAGTAATACACTGAAACTTTTCATAAAACAATCAGCATAATTCGTATGCTGGAGTATATCAGAGCTTTTAAAAAGAAAAAAACCAGATTAAGAACATTAAAACCTTACATAAATTATTGTTTATAAAGATAGCCCCCTTTAAAACAACGGTAGTGGAAGGATAATCCAGAGATTATGGAATAGGGTTTCTAGGAATTCGAATAATGATATTCATTATTGGTGGATTTGAAAGAGAGGCAATAGCAAAAGATGTTTTATAAGACTGCTGCTTATTACTTATTTGATACATTGCAACAATATCGACTGAATGTTGCTTGCTCAGATTCATATTTTTTAAATTATAAGGCAATTCCAAAGCACATATTGCTACATCATTTAAAAGGCACTGCTGCTCAAATATAATATCAGTATTTTGAGCCGATTGATGTTCAACTAATTTAACACTTAGTTGAAATAATATTGCCAGGCTTTGGCAAATAAACTCGTAGATCACCTTTAAGAACAAATACATCATCCTCCGCATTACTGATAAAACTAGTCAGTAATAACAAGAGGACTAAAATAGGCAATTACTTTACCTTTTTTCGGAAAGCACCAAGCCCTAATAATGCAGACCCGAACAAATAGACAGCAGCAGGAACCGGAACAGCACTTACCTCCCAACCAATATCACTTAAAGCGGCCAAATCAAGATCCGTAAAATGTTTCCGAGTCCCTGTTATAATTGTGGGATCCATTGCTGCTTCTTGTGAGAGCCCATCAACAAGACTCATAGTACCTTCTGCCAAATGAAAATCTGCATATTGGCTATTCCATGTCTGAGAAGTACCAATCCCAAGCACATGCCCTAGCTCATGAAGAGCAACAGAGTAAAAATCATTTTTATTTCCTGGCAAGTCGGCTACAGTGCTGATATCTGAATCAAAATACCATGCACTATTAGTATCAAATGAGATAACACCACCCCAAGGACCAAAGTCCTGATTACGCTCTCCCTGTCCTCTCGTTTCAATGTTATCAAAAAATGCCTGCGAAGAAGAGCTAGCACTAAAACCACCAGGCCCACCTACACCTAACGTTGATCCACCTATATTTCTACCGCCAACATAAACAATTAAAGTATCCGAAATCACACTAAAATCATTAATAGTGGTATTTGGGTTATTAATATCGGTAGATGGAGTTTCATCAGGTCTATTAAATCTCGCACTAAAATGATTAGTGCCTATTGAAGTAATTGCAGTCAGACTATCCGTCAATCGATTTTCAAAAAAAGTACCCGCTGCATTTAAAGTATTTTTTTCTTGGTCACTAAAAAAGTTACTTGAATCAAAATCATAATTAAATTCAATTGTTATCGCTTGGGCTTGTTGAGTACTTAACCCTATAGCAACAAAAGTTAATAATCTAATCGCTTTTTTCATCTTTCTATCCTTAAAATTAAACAACTTCATTTAATAAAGTCGCATGGCTAGCAAAATTATAACTAAAATCATTTCCAGCGTCACTAACAATAAATGTCATTCGCTTTTTATTACTTAGAAAATCTAATATATTTTCTTAAAGGGGAGCCACCCTGCCAAGTAAAGGCTTCAGTGTAATAGTGCATAAGTGACAAATACCCAATTAAACCTAAAGTAATAGCCTTATAAATTTCGGTACCAAAAAAGAACTGCGTGATTATATTTACCCATTCATCACCATAAGCTTGCAATAAATAAGTCAAAGCAAAGGATAATAAAGGCAGTACGACAAATACATGTAAATTACAGCGCTTGGCATATTTATACAGTTTATTTTGTGGTATCTGATGATGTTTATTGTAATCATGGGTTACATAAAACACATAGGCAGTTGCATCATGAACCAGTCTTGGGATCAGTATTGCTAAAAAATAATATTGTTGAATATAGAAATAAAAGCTACTCACAATTAACATTGTGTTTGACCACAAAAAGTATTTTCCAAAACTTGTTGATACACAGCGTTGACATAATATTGAGCTTAAAATTAATCCCATAGTTAAAGTAGCTGCAATCATTTTGACCCAAACAACTTGTTGAACATCTAAGCTATTTTTTAAAAATATCCCAATGTAAATAAATATACCCGCCGTTACACTCAACCATAATAAGGTATAAAAAGCCCAGCCAGGCAACCTACAAACACCTTTACCTATCCCATGCTGCTGTTTAAAGACATGATAAACAGTCCAGCAAACACTAATAAGGTACAAAGCTTTATAAGGTATAAATAAACTTCCAAAACCAAAAAAAACAATAATAAAAGTGGTCATTCCTATTAGCTTCCACTTAAAAAACTGTAAATATTCTTGATTACTAGTTAACAAGATAGCGCTAGCAATTATATGTGGGGTACCAAATAAAATTTGAAACAATATAAAATGAGCAGGACTGCTTGGCAAAATTGATTTTAAATAATTATCCCAAATAAAAATATCTGCCAAATAAATTGCAAAACAAATAGGAATAATTGAATACAAACCAAGTATTAGCTTGAATGAAACGGCTAATTTATTCTCAAAAGGTAATTCTTCAGCAACAAGCGTTGATGTATTCATATTTGTTTTCCAGCAAGTAAACCTATCCACAATGCAGAACTAAAAACCATAAGGTTGCAACCAATGGCAACTAAAATAGATTTTAAATGCGTGTCAAAAGTATAGCTATGTTCTATAAAATAAAGCACAAGATATAGGCTTGATAATGTGACATAAATACCTATAAAAACAATAACAAGTGCTGCAGCATATTCTTCTGGAAAATCAACTTTACTTAATAATATGGTACTTACAATTCCTATAATAAAAGCACCAATAGTATTCACTATCAATAATCCATAAGGAAAAACCCAATCACGCCAATGCAAAACACCTGCCGAGGATGAAAAAAGTACTTTTCCTAATGACATCCCTATCCAAACAGCAACAATACAAACAAAAACATTAGTCGCTATATTTAAAGTGGCTTTTATAAAGTGGCCCTGCTCTATTAAATAAAAATTATCTAAAGAAAAGGTTGAAAAGGTAGTTAATGATCCAAATAAGCCCACTAAAATCGCCGAACGGTATTCCATTGTTAAGGCAATACGCTGTAGAGGCAGTGCAATAGTCATTAATCCAATTAATAAAGAACCAATAATATTAACGGCCAAAGTACCATAAGGAAATCCACGCCCTAACCACTGGTAAACACCTGTAGAAATTAAAAATCTTAGGACAGCACCAAAAGCACCGCCCATTGCCACTGCTATTAAGTGATTCATAATTAGAACTTTATGAAATGCTCTCGATAATATTTCATTTCATCAATAGATTCGATAATGTCATCTAATGCCTTATGTACTGATTTTTTCTTAAAACCTTTTTGTAATTCGGGTGCCCAACGATTTGCTAGCTCTTTAAGTGTAGATACGTCCAGGTTACGGTAATGAAAATAATCTTCTAGCTTAGGCATGTAACGATAAAGAAAACGTCTATCCTGACAAATGCTATTTCCACAAATAGGTGATTTATTAGCTGGCACCCATTTTTCTAAAAACTCAATTGTTTGTCTTTCAGCTTCTGCATCATCAATCGTTGATGCTTTTATTCTGTCTATTAAGCCAGATTGCCCATGATGTTTTTGATTCCAATCATCCATTGCCGCAATTGCTTCATCAGATTGATGAACTGCTAATACAGGGCCTTCAGCAATTATATTAAGATTTTTATCAGTGACAATTGTTGCAATCTCAATAATCAAATCAGTATCAGGATCTAAGCCTGTCATTTCCAAATCAATCCAGATTAGGTTTGTTGAATCCTGCGCCATTTTGTTTCCATTTATAGATGATAGTTGCTTTAAATTGTAGCATTGGCTAATCTGTATGGCTAATTCTTAAAATCTGGTCATTATTCAAATACCATGCAAACATTTACCATCATATTTTTAATTGCAGTTGTGATTTCATACGCTATTCAACAATGGCTTTCTAACCGTCAAAAATCTTTTGTTCTTGAACATAGAGCAGCGGTTCCTGAAGCCTTTAAAGATTCTGTAGACCTTGATTCGCATCAAAAAGCAGCCGACTATACAATTGCTAAAGGCAAGTTAGGCGATATAGACAGTGTTGTTGGTGTTATCTTTTTAATACTTCTTACATTGGGTGGGGGTATCAGCATTGTATTTAATCTATGGTCATCTTTTGACTTATCCCCCATGCTGACAGATTTAGGAGCCGTTGGTAGTATCATTTTAATTATGACTGCCTTTGAAATTCCTAGCAGTTATTACCAAACATTTGTTATCGAAGAAAAATTCGGCTTTAACAAAAGTACAATCGGTCGCTTCTTTAAAGATCAAGCCATTTCATTATCTTTAGTTATTGCTATTGGCATGCCAATTCTTGCATTAATTCTATGGGTAATGGATAGCATTGGTGATTTATGGTGGCTATATGCCTGGGCTATATTAATGAGTGTTTCATTGTTAATGAGCTGGTTATTCCCCACTGTTATTGCACCTTTATTCAATGACTTTACACCGATGGAAGACGGTTCTTTAAAACAGCGCATTCAAGGGCTTTTAGAACGCTGTGGCTTTAACAGTAACGGTATTTTTATCATGGACGGCTCAAAACGTTCAGGCCATGGTAATGCCTACTTTACTGGCATGGGAAACAACAAGCGTATTGTATTTTTTGATACTTTAATTGAATCACTAGACGATGAAGAATTAGAAGCAGTATTAGCGCATGAATTAGGTCACTTTAAATGTAAACACGTGATTAAAATGTTGGTTGCTTCATCATTTATGACACTTATTAGTTTTGCAGTTTTAGGCTGGTTAATTACTCAAGACTGGTTTTTTAGTGGATTAGGTGTTGATACCCATTCAAATGCTGCTGCATTATTACTTTTCACTTTAGTATCGCCTGTTTTCACTATTTTTATGCAACCAATTAGCGCTTATTTTCAACGTAAATTTGAATTTGAAGCTGATGATTTTGCATCAAACAACGCTAAAGCAGAAAAAATGATCAGTGGTTTAGTTAAATTATATGAAGAAAATGCCAGTACATTAACACCAGATCCATTGTACTCAGCTTTTCATTACAGCCACCCACCGGCTGCTATTCGTATTGCACATTTAGAATCAAAAATGTAAAAACAATGACTAATTTGATTAAAGGATTGGTGGTTTCACACCTAGGGCAAGGGATTGCCGTTGAAGTAGAGAATAAAATATTACTCTGCCAAACTCGACGAAAGTTAGATACCGTAGCAGTCGGTGATCAAGTAATGGTGACAAAATCATCAATTGATCAAGGACGTATTGAAGAAATACTACCAAGACGTTCTTTATTACAACGCCCAAGCAGAAATAAGAAAACACGCCCAGTCGCAGCCAATATTGATAAAATTTATGTAGTATTTGCAACTGAACCGCATTGTGATTTTTTATTAATCGATCAATATTTAGCCATTTGTGAAAATAAAAATATTGATGCAGTTTTGGTACTTAATAAAGTAGATTTAACTAATATTAAAGACCTTGAAGTTGAGTTACAACAATATCAAGAGCTTGGTTATGACATGCATAAAGTTAGTGCCAAAGAGAATATTGGTATTACTGAGCTTAAAGCTGCATTGAATAATCAAATCAGTATTTTTGCGGGTCAATCAGGCGTTGGTAAATCCTCCCTAACCAACGCTTTAATTCCAGATAAGCAGTTAAAAACTAATACTGTTTCTGAGATAACCAAGCATGGTCGACACACCACCACAGCAGCAACACTTTATCACCTGCCTGAAGGGGGAGATTTAATTGATAGCCCTGGTGTTGCTATCTTTGGATTGGCGGATATGACACACCCCCAATTAGCTTGGGGTTACCGTGAGTTTCAACCATTACTTGAAGAATGTAAATTTCATAACTGCCGCCATATAAATGATAAAGGTTGTGC
>Ga0209707_1001826_pt1 | contig 11593 bp, 8 predicted proteins | sample EN4Hudsemesocosm_FD_184630 | JGI IMG/M metagenome (GOLD analysis project Ga0209707, IMG submission 184630) | Methane-oxidizing microbial communities from mesocosms in the Hudson Canyon - EN4B Hudson Canyon (SPAdes) (version 2) | ecosystem: Environmental > Aquatic > Marine > Cold seeps | place... | reverse complement strand
GTATATTGTTTTTTTGTAAATTCATTTGATATTGAATTATTATAAAACTCATAATAAGACCAATAATTATAGAGTAAAAACTCATTTTATCTGTTATTGATGTGACTCTTTTCACAAGTTCAAAAAAAGTTTCTGAGAGATTTTTAACATCAATTACAGTTAAAGATGGGAACTTATCTGTAAGACTTATTAACATTTGAGTGGCATCGTAATCTCCACTAGAAATTGTTGCTAACATAGTTTTAGGAGCATCATCTAAAGCTCCTTTTTGTAAAATAAAAAAGAAATTTGGAGTAAGCTCAGTCCATTTAACAGTTCTTATATTTACAACCACTGCTTCAAGCTCTAAGCCTAAGATATCAAAAGTTATATGGTCACTTAGTTTTATTCCTCTTCTTTGAGCATATCTTTTCTCAACACTAAGTTCTATTGGTTTTGAAAAATCATCTGAATTATAAATACCAGAAAAAGTTCTGCCCTCTACTATCTTTTCACTTTTTTTTAACTCACTTCTATAGGAAAGATTTACAGCTGCATTTTTGAGTTCATTTTTCTCTTTTTTAAGTTCTTTATTTCCATGATTTATGGAGTGTTTCGTAAAATCAACATCGTTTACTTTTATTACCCTTCCTCTAATCATTGGCGAAATATTTTCTAAAGTAGCACCGTTTATATAAACTTGTTTGTTTATGTCTTTGAGTTGTTCTTCTTTTGCATCAATTACAAAAAAACGGGGTCTTTCATCAATACTCATACTTAAAGCACTTGATAAAGATGCACCTATTTGAGGAATAAGACTAAAAAGAGTTGTACATAAAAGTATGGCTGTAAACAAAGTAAGAGAGGTTCTTTTTTGCCGAGTGATATTTTTTAAAGCCAGTGATAAAGATAAATTTTCCAAGTGTCCTGAAAAATCAAATTTCTTTAAAATAAAAGTACCTATTATAAAAAATAAGACAATTAATACTAATGCAGATACGGCAAAGAAAAAACCTATATTTTTGCTGGGAGTCACAAAGTGAGATATGACTAGTAAAAGAGAAATAAAAGGTACAAACCCTAAAATTGTTTTAATAAATCCAATCTTTTTTCTTTGTAAATAAGGACGAATCAAAGGTATGCCTATACTTAAACTGATAAGTATTAGTATTAATGCAGATTTTAAGAAGAAAACATAGTCTATTATTAAATCAAACTCAAAACCTATAAGTTTTTGCAATATTGGTCCTGCAAATTGGGCAGATAAGAGAATCAAAGAAAAGATAATAATACTAGAGATTAAAATCAATAAAAACAGATGTGAAAGATAAGTAAGAGATATTATCTTTTTACTTAGGCCTAAATCACCTAAAACGCTTATGTCTTTTTGATGTTTTTTCAAAAAACCTGAATATAAATATATAAGCCCCACAAGACCTAAGAAAAATGATACCAGAGAAACTAAAGATAAAAAGTTCGTAAGAAAGTTTAATACACGAAGAAGTCTATCTCTTCCATCATTGGGAGAAAGAACTCTTAAATTTTGCTCAATACTATCTTCTAAAGAGTTTTCAATCTCTTCTAACTTATCATTGTTAAGGTTTTCGTGGAATAAGTAGTTTAATTTATATCTAGCCGTTGAACCAAACTGTAAAAGTTCAGTTTTTTCCAATGCCTCTTCACTCATATAAATCTTTGGCACAAAACCACTAAAACTTACAGCTTTTAAACTATCTTCTTCTATGACCTTTTTTATTATGAAGTTTTCTTTTCCAATTTTTACTTGATTTCCTAGTTTTAAATCAAGCAGTTCTAAAACCTCCTTATAAACCCAAACTTCATTGGATTTTGGAAGTTCCTCTGTTTTTGGATATTGGGACTTATCCTTAAAAACCAAACCTCCATAATAAGGATAACCAACATTTAGTTTAACAAGCTCCATTAATCTTGCTCTTTTAGAAGAAGCTACCATACTAATAGTAGATATTCCTTGGTTAAAACTTTTTATTTGGGGAAGTTTATTTTTGATATCTTTTATTTGCTCACTACTTATGGGAAATCTAGAAGATACAACTAAATCAGCTCCTAATAAACTTTTTGCTTTTACATCTAAAGAGTTATCTATACTTCCTTTGAAAAACTGCAAATAAGATAAAGAAGCAATTGCCAAACAAAAATTTAATATAAAGATTAAAGAGAAAGACTTGGAACGTTTTAGTGCTTTTGAAACAAGTTCTATAACTAACATTGATTTAGATTTCCTAAAACAAGTTCATAGGTTTCTTCACAACGTTTAGCAACATCCTTTGAGTGAGTTACCAGTATCAAAGTTGTCCCATTTTTTTTAATAAGCTCAAAAAGTTTATCCATAACGGCATTTCCAGTCTCTTCATCTAAGTTTCCACTTGGTTCATCGGCTAATATTATTTTGGGATTATGAATAAGTGCTCTGGCAATTGCTACACGTTGTTTTTCACCCCCACTTAATTGTGAAGGGAGATGCTCTAATCTATGAGATAAACCTACACTGGTAAGAAGTTCTATGGCTTTTTCTTTAGGTTTGGAGATATTACATACTTTTGCAGGAAGCATCACATTTTCTAGTGCATTTAAATAAGAGACCAAATGAAAATTTTGGAAAACAAATCCAATATTTGTAGCTCTAAAATCATTTATTTGACTCTCTTGTAAATCATTATAAGACACTCCATTTAAAGAAATACTACCCCCGTCAGCTTTGATGATTCCAGAAACCAGAGATAAAAATGTGGATTTTCCACTTCCAGATTTTCCCATGATAGCAACTCTTTGACCTTCTTCTAAACTAAAATTTAAATCTTCAAATATTTCAATAGTTTCTTTACCTTGCAAGTATGATTTTTTAAGTGATTTCAGTTCTAACATTACAATTCCTCTTTTATAAATTCAAATATATTTTTTGCAATATGTTTATGGCCTTTAGCATTTGGATGAATTCCATCCCTTTGATTAAGTTCTCTTTTTCCAGCAACTCCTTCTAGTAAAAAAGGCATAGTTTTTAGCTTGTATTTAAGACTGGTTTTTTCATACATATTCTTAAAGTTTTTACTATATGTGGGACCATAATTTGGAGGCATCAACATTCCTGCTAAAAAAACTTTTGCATTGGATTTTTTTGCATAAAGAATAATCTCTTCTAGGTTTTTTTGACTTTGAGTTAAGTCTAAACCTCTTAAGCCATCATTTGCACCAAGTGCAATAAAAATCAAATCAGGTTGTTTTCTTATATACCATTTAAGCCTGGTAAGACCATCGCTTGTCGTAGAACCACTTACTCCACCATTAATAACTTTAACATTTTTTTTAAGTTTTTTAAGGATTAAATTTTGCACCAGTTTGGGAAAGGCTTCTTCTTTATTTAAACCATATCCTTCAGTTAGGGAATCTCCCAAAAAAAGAATAGTAATGTCTTTTGCATTAAGCATATGTGTACTTATAATAATAAATAGGATTAAGATAATTTTTTTCATAGAATATTTTATCTTAACTTTATTAACAGTTTTTTAACTCTTTATAATACTTAGCTTTATTTTTTACATCAATTTCTTTAGAGCAAAATTTATTTTCATGCTTTTAAAATTTATTAATTGAGATAAAAAGCTAGTATTAGTCTACTTATGGTATCTTAGGGATATAAACAAAACTTAATTATCATTTTGAATTTTCTTTCAAAGTACTAATTATTAAAAAAAGGAAAACAGATGGACAAAAAAAAGATTCAATATAGAATTGGTCAAGATAATTTACAAAAATTTGGGCTCGATTTTCACAATCCAGTATTTATTATAAGTGCTATGTTAATTTTAGCATTTGTAATAGGTACTTTAGCTTCTCCAAAAGAGGCAAAAGAGATTTTAGATGGAGCAAAATGGTGGTCAATAAACAATTTTGATTGGTTATTTATGCTTTCAGGAAACATATTTGTACTTTTTTGTATTGCTTTAATTTTTCTTCCAGTTGGGAAGATAAAAATTGGTGGAAGTGAAGCAAAAACGGACTTTAGCACTTTTTCATGGTTTTCTATGTTATTTGCTGCTGGTATGGGAATAGGGCTGATGTATTGGTCTGTTGCAGAACCTGTTGCTTATTATACTGGATGGTGGCATACGCCTTTAAATGTTGTTGCAAATACAGCTGAAGCAAAAGAATTGGCAATGGGTGCTACGATGTTTCACTGGGGATTACATCCTTGGGCCATATATGCTGTTGTTGGTTTATCTTTGGCATTTTTCTCATATAACAAAAAACTACCATTAACTATGCGATCTGTATTTTATCCACTATTAAAAGAGAGAATCTGGGGATGGCCTGGACATCTTATTGACTTACTTGCAGTATTTGCTACTATTTTCGGATTGGCTACTTCTTTGGGATTGGGAGCACAACAGGTTTCTTCTGGATTAAACTTTTTGTTTGGAATTGAAAAAGGTGTTAATACAGAGATTCTTATTATTGTAGGAATTACCGCTTTAGCCGTTATCTCAGTAGTAAGAGGTTTGGAAGGTGGTGTTAAAGTTCTAAGTAAATTTAACATTATATTAGCATTATTCTTGGTGGTATTTCTAATTATTGTAGGACCAACACTGTTAATTGTTACAGGTATTGGAACGACAATTAGTGATTATGCTTCAAATATTTTACCCTTAAGTAATTTTGTTGGAAGAGAAGATAGTGAGTGGTACCATGGATGGACAGTATTTTATTGGGCATGGTGGATTGCATGGTCTCCTTTTGTTGGAATGTTTATTGCTAGAATTTCTAAAGGTCGAACGGTAAGAGAGTTTGTTATTGCTGTATTATTAATACCTACATGTGTAACAGTAGTTTGGATGAGTACGTTTGGATTAACAGCACTAGATCAAGTTATCGGAAATGTGGGTGCCTTGGCAAATGGAATTTCGGATAAATCTTTGGCGATGTTTCAAATGTTAGAAAATCTTCCTTTTTCTACCATTACCTCGGCTATTGCAATCTTTTTGGTTGTTGTATTTTTTGTGACATCATCTGATTCAGGCTCACTGGTAATTGATAGTATAACAGCAGGTGGAAAACTTGACTCTCCCGTCGTTCAAAGAGTTTTTTGGGCCTTAGCTGAAGGGTGTGTTGCCATTGCATTGTTATATGTAGGTGGTGCTGATGCTTTAAGTGCCTTACAGGCAGGCTCAATTGCTACAGCCTTACCATTTACTGTTATTTTGTTAATCATGTGTTACAGCCTTTATAGAGGATTGAAAACTGAATTGAAATAAATTTATGTTTAAAAGGAAAAAGAGAGGATAGAAAATATCTTTTTTTAATGTATATAATAATGAGATACACAAAATATAACAGGATATTACTTGAACTTTCTTTTTAAAATATTTGCTACTCTTGGATTTCTTTCCTAGAGAAGCATTTATTCGTAGAGGATTTAAACCTGAGTTTTAGTAAAAACTTGGCGGTAAGACAATAATAGCTTTATTTAATCGAAAAACTACTTTCAGTATTACCAATTGAAGCTTCTTCATTTGCCACATCACATCTTTTATTTATGGATTCGAATGTATCTTCATCTACAATATGTTCGGTTACACCAATACTAAATGTTATGGTTAAATTATTCAGCTTTCTTTTTATATTGGCTACATTCATTTTAACTTTTGCCTCTTCAATATTTAGGTTAGAAAATATAAGATAATATATATTGTGGTGGGAATAATAAACAGTATGTTCATTACCCAAAGTTACATAAAGATATTTAGCAGTACCTCTTAAAAAAGTACTGATATTTCCATGCTCTTCAATACGTGTTTTAATGTCTTGAAAGTTATCAATAGTAAGTTTAGCAACGATCAGGTTTGTTTTAGTTAAGTTTGATTTTTTTATCTCTTGATTAAGAAGTTCTTCGTATGAAGTATTCTTAAATTGAGGTAAGTTTATTTCTAAAGAATGATTGGGCTCACTTCGCTTTTGGAATAAGTTTTGTGCATTGCTGTTACTGCTTCTTTTGCTGTTTTCCAAATCGACTTCCAGCTTAGATATTTTGATATAGGCTTGTTCTAACTCTTTCTTTAATGTTTTATCTTTTTGTTTATCATTTTCAACACTTTTTGCTAAGATTTCTTTGGTTTTTCTATGCTCAGCTACATTACTTAGTAGCTTTTCTCTTGCAGTTTTGATGGTATAATCTACAGAGTCTTTTAAACTTTCATTGTTGACAATGACATCTTTACTCACTGCATCATTGATACTAATAATTTTGTTGAATCTTTTATTTAGTTTCTGGTATTCCTTTAAAAGGTTATTGTACTCTATTACAGCTCTGGCCTCTTTATCATACAGAGTTTGAAAGTCCTCTATGACACTTTCCCCATGCTCCATGATTTTTTCTTCTTTGCTTTTTCTTGCCATATTTCCCTACTTATACATCTTTTAATGAGTCTCTAACTTCTAGAAATTCATCAAGGTTTTCAAAAAAGATATCTATGAGTTTTGGGTCAAAGTGCTCACCTCGTTCTTCTTTAAACATTTTAAATATTCTTTCATCATCCCAGGCTTTTTTATATACTCTAGAACTTCCCAATGCATCAAATACATCTGCCAGTGCCGTGATTCTGCCATAAATATGTATTTCTTCACCTTTTAAACCTTGAGGATACCCTTTCCCATTCCATTTTTCATGATGTTCATATGCTACAGTTGTTGCCATTTGAAGTAATGGACGGTTTGATTTATTCAACATGTCAAAGCCCAGTTGGGCATGGGTATCCATGATTTTTCGCTCACTCTCATTAAACCGTCCGGGTTTATTTAATACTGCGTCTGGAATGGCTACTTTCCCAATATCATGCATGGGGCTCGCTTGTTTTAACATTTCGGCCTCTTTTTTATCCATTCCATAATAAAGAGCAAGGATTTTTGAGTATTGGGCTACTCTTTTTACGTGATTTCCAGTTTCTTTACTTCGACTCTCCCCAATAGCACCCATAGTAAAAACAACTTCTTTTTGTGTTTCTTCTATCTCTTTTTGAAGCGCTTCTACTTCTGCAAATTTTTTCTGAAGCTCATCGTATTCTTGTTTTTGTCTTTTGTCGCTTCTTGCCATTATCTTATCTTGTCTTCTGACATCTTTGATAAGTTTTTGTGTTGTTTGTGTGAATCTTGATTGTAACTCTTCAATTTCACCAATAAGTTTATTTTCAAATGCTTCCATTATTTTTCCTACTTTTCAACCAACTTAAAATTAAGTTTTTCAAAGTCTTCCTTGAAATCTTCTCCTGCTTCTAGTGCACTGTCATTTTCTGCATCATATATCCAATTTATTTCGATATATTTCCCTTTGTTCACAACTTCTTCAATTAAATCAAAAAAATCAAAAAATAATTTCGAACTACTACTGTTAAAGTAGATGATTTCAAAATTGATGATAGTTTTGGCTTGTTCGCAACCACTAAAGTAGCTTTCTACCCAGTCCATCATTGGTTTATAAAATTCAAAAGTATTTTCAGGATACGATTTTCCCTTTAGTTCAATCAGTCCATCTTCCATATTTAAGTTGATTTTTGGGGTGTACTTGGTTTCATCAATTGTTAAATTTTCCATAGTGTATCTCCTATTTTTTTTTGATTAGTATATTTGCTTGAAACATAAATTGATATTTGTTCTCACTGATTTTTGTAAATTTAAAGTCAATATTATCGCATCTTTTTGAAATCTCTAAAAAACCAATACCCGCACCTTTATTGTGCTTGTCCAAACCGCTACGTCTTAACTCTCGGTATTTTTTCTTTATTTCATCTCGACTCATTGATTTTATCTCTTCAAGTTTGGGTAACATTTTATCTTTATCTGTAGTATCTAAAACATTTCTGCTTAATACATAATAACTGTTATCTTCTTTATTATAACCCACTAAAACCAGCCCCTTAGGATCAAACTCTTCATTGGCTTCATTTTTACTTTTTGAGTAGTTCATCATATTTTGAGACAGTTCTACAAATATGGTAAATATATTGGTTGAGGCAGAAAGACTTACATTATTCACTTCAGCCTCTTTTTCAAGTGCCTCAGTCATATTTGAAATTAAGTCTTGGGACAAAATTCCTCCATAAGATAAAAAAACTATGCCACTGTCATCTAGAAAATCTTCTAATTTTGTAATATCCATGTTCTACCCTTTATTGAAACTATTGATTGCTTGGTTTAGCTGTTGAGTTGTTATTGGCTTTTTCAATACATTATGAATGCCGGACTTTAGCGCTTGTACTGTTCTTTTTTTATCAATGAGTGATGTAATCATTATTATTTTGGCATCACTGTGAGCTTGGTGCAAAATACTGGCTACAGCGATGCCATCAATTTGAGGCATCTCTAAATCAATGGTCACAAAATCAGGTTTACTTTCCTCATAAATCTTAAGAAAGTCAACACCGTCATCTGCTTCACAAATCACTTCATGCCCCAGCTCATTTAACATCTTTTTTATAAAATGCCGAGCGACTTTAGAATCATCAACTACAAAGAAACTTGCCATATCATACCTTTTTATTAGATTTAGTATATCATACTTTTTTTGACATTTCTGCCAATATTATTAGTTTTTTAATTATTAACGGGTTCAACATTTAATCCTATTACGGTAATGTCATCATTTCTTTCTTCCTCTTGTTGATACGCTTGCATTTCATATAAGAGTAACTCTTTTTGTTCAGTAAACTTCTCTTTATGATTATTTTCGATAAATTTTCGAAATCTCTTTTTCCCAAATGGAAAACCCTTTTCTCCCCCGTTTTGGTCAAAATAACCATCTGTAGTTACATAGATTTTCATTTGAGTGTCAATATTTATTTCATGGTCTGTAAATTTAAAGGCAGCATCAGATTTTTTGTATCCAATTGAGTGTCTGTCTGATTTAATAACGTTTACTTCATTGTTTTTTACATAAAAAAGTGGTGTCTCTGCTCCTGCATATCTTATGAGGTTTCTCTTTCTGTTGTAATACAATATTCCTCCATCAAAACCTGCATTTGATATTGACTCATCATTTTCTTGTTTGAGTAACTTTTTCATCGTTTTATTAAAGTATTGTAAAACTGCAGCTGGACTAACTTCATCCTGACTATTGATGATATCTGCAATAACTTGTCTTTCAATGGCTTTGACTAACATCGTTACAAAAGCTCCTGGTACTCCATGTCCAGTACAGTCTATAACCATAAGTAAACACTCATTCTCATCCCTTAGTTCTTCAAAAAGGTATATATCGCCTCCCACGATATCTTTTGGATGCCAAATGGTAAGAAAATCTTGAAAGTAACTCTTGATTTGCGCATTATCTGGAATAAGTGAATGCTGTATTAACGAGGCATATTCAATGGAATCGGTTATATTCTTATGAAGTTTTTGCATTACAGATTCTCTGTTTTTTTGCTCCGTTATGTCACTTGCAACTCCTAGGAAACACTCTTCTCCTCCATAGTTTATCTCTATTAGAGATAATATAGCATCAAATTCATTGTCTTTTAATGTTTTAAATCTGGTTTCAAAATTCTCAACAGTTCCTTTTTCTGTCATCTCTTTAAGTATGCTGTCTTTTTGCCCCTCACTGGTATAAAAAATATCAATTTCAGAGCCAACAATATCCTCCAGTGTTGATTCATACTGTTTTTCAGCAAATGAATTTGCATAAACAATTTTTCGTGTTTTCTTAGAGGTAATTAACATTGGAAGTAATACAGATGATAATATTGATTCTGTTTGCTTTTTCTGATTTTCAAGTTCTGTAATATCTGTAAACACTGCAGATTTTATAGAGCCATTTTCTATTGGCATAACAGCTGCTGTTACACTAAATGTTCTTTCAATACCATTTTTAATGATAACTGTCCTATGACTTAATTCTTCATGCTCAATTACATAGTCTATCCAGCGTAAAGTGTTCATTTCTTTTTGTAAATAAGAATTGGAATTGTCTTGTTCAAATTTATCACAAATACAATCATAATCTTTTGTGTACTCTTCAATACTTTCTATGTTAAAGAAACGTAGAAATTTTTTATTTACACTTCTTAATTTTTTACCATCAGTTGTAATGACTATTTGTTCTTGGGAGTCAAGTAGCGCATCTAAAAATTGTTTATTTTGTGCAATCTCTTTTTCCAACAATTTACGCTGGGTAATATCTCTTACTACGGCATAAACATGGGGCTCATTATTTAATTTAATGGAAGACAATATAACTTCTGCATCAAATACTTCATCGGTATCAAATCTCTTGTGTTTCCATTCAAATAGTGTATAGCCTTTTTCAAGTGCTGTTTTGATTTTTATTGGTGCAAGTATACTTGAGCGTTCTCCATTTTCTTGAAACTCTGGTGAATAATCAGATGGAAGAGTATCAAGAAAGTCTTCTTGCGTATCTATACCAAACAATTCCAAGGTTTTTTGATTACAATTTATATATTGACCATCTTTAATAATAGCAATACTATCAGGTGCGGCATCAAATAGTGTTACAAACCGTTTTTCAGATTCATTTAATTCAGCGGTTCTTTTTTCAACTTTTATCTCAAGGTTGGCACTTAACTCTTCCACTTCTTTTTTTGAAGTAATGTCCTGCCGAATGGCACTGTATCCTATAATCTCACCCTCAGCATTAAATTCTGGGTCAATAAGTGCCTCAACCCAAAAATAACCTCCGTCTTTTTTTCGGTTTTTTATCTCACCTTTCCATGTTTGTCCACTTTGAATAGTAGCCCATAACTCTTCAAAAACTTCAGCTCCCATATCAGGATGTCTCATGATACTATGCTGTTCACCAATTAACTCATCTATCTCAAATCCAGAAATTTTTGAAAGAGCCTTACTTGCGCTAATAATATGACCTTCTAAATCACTTTTTGAAGAAATAATATGCTCATCAAAAACTTCAAGCATTACTTCCATTTCTTTATTTTGTTGATTTAAAACTTTTGTTTGTTCTTCTACTTCTTTTTGTGATGTTATATCATGCCTTATGGCACTATATCCTGTAGGGTTTCCATCAGAGTCAAATTCTGGTGTGATGACAGTATCGACCCAATAAAAAGAACCCTCTTTTGTTGCATTTTTAACTTCACCTCTCCACACATTTCCCTTTTGAATGGTTTGCCATAAATCTTGAAAAACGGCTTTTGGCATATCTACATGTCTTACTATATTTTGTGGCTTGCCTATTAGCTCATCATGGGTGTATCCGCTAACTTCACAAAATGCTTTACTGGCGTAAGTGATGATTCCTTTTAAATCAGTTTTTGAGGCAATAACATTCTCATCAAATGAGCTCAAGAGTGTTGTTAATTCCAAAGTTTTTTCACTCACTTTTCTTTTTAGCTTATGATTAGTGTAGATACCAAAACCAATGACCAAAAAACCAAGACCTACTATTTGAAAGACCAGTGTCCAGTCTGTTTTTTCTTCAACAGTGATTGCTGTCCATTTATGATAAATATCAGCCAACTCTTTGTCTGAAATAGATTTTAAACCTTTATCTAATATAGTGATAACTTCAGCAGGCCAATCGTTTCTTATTGCTGATTTTATTTCAAGTTTAAAGTCT
>Ga0209707_1001823_pt1 | contig 11597 bp, 10 predicted proteins | sample EN4Hudsemesocosm_FD_184630 | JGI IMG/M metagenome (GOLD analysis project Ga0209707, IMG submission 184630) | Methane-oxidizing microbial communities from mesocosms in the Hudson Canyon - EN4B Hudson Canyon (SPAdes) (version 2) | ecosystem: Environmental > Aquatic > Marine > Cold seeps | place... | reverse complement strand
ACTACGCCGTTACCAATTAAACATTTTACGTTGTCACGCAATACACCCGATGGAATTAAATGAAGTACGGTTTTTTCACCGTCAATTACCAAAGTATGACCCGCATTGTGGCCTCCTTGATAACGTACTACGTACTTTGCTTTATCTGTGAGTAAATCAACAATCTTACCCTTACCTTCGTCACCCCATTGGGTGCCTAGAACTACGACGTTTTTGCCCATGTTTTAAATTTCGATAGAAAATTAGGCGGGGATTTTATCAAAAATAAAAACTGAGTCCAAGTAATAATTGAGACATTTTTATAACTATATAAAATAACGAGTAAAGCTAGGTACTTAGCAATAAATTTATACAAATCTAATTAAAAATGTAAATGACCAAAACACCAACTAATACGGTTATGGTTCCCATTGTCCGAATAGACTCTATTGGTTGTTCAAGTAACTTCAATAAATAGGCACGCCACCTATTAGGAAATAATGCAGGCAACAATCCTTCCAAAATTAAAAACAAACCAAAGGCTATCAGTAAGTTATTTTCCATTATTCATCCTTTAAAAAGCAAAAAGGTCATAACAATAAAGTTATGACCTTTTTGATTATAAGTAAATTAAAACTTACTTAGCTAATTTCGAACCATCTTTTAAGAAACGGAAGAAATCACTATCAGGCTTAACAACCATAATATCATTTTTACTATTAAAGCTTTTTTCATAGGCTTCTAAACTACGATAGAAGCTATAAAATTCATCATCTTGCTTATAAGCATCAGCATAAACTTTAGCAGCAGTAGCATCGCCATCACCACGTACTTCTAAAGCATTCTTCTGAGCAGTAGCTAGCATAACTGTTACTTTTGCATCAATTGTTGCACGAATAATCTCGGCTTGCTCTTGACCTTGTGATCTATGTTCTTTTGCCACCGCTGTACGCTCTGCACGCATACGTTCGTAGATTGAGTTACTAACTTCCGTCGGTAAATTAATCGCTTTAATACGAACATCAATGACTTCAATACCAAGATCTTCACGACTACTCTCAGCACTTTCTAATGCTTTAGCCATAATCGCTGAACGATCACCTGATACAATTTCTTTTATGGTTCGGTTACCAAATTCAGTACGTAAACCATTATTTACTTTTTGTTTTAATAAAGCGCGAGCATTATCAATAGAGCCCGAGGTTCTTAAATAATACGTTGAAAAATCAACAATGCGCCATTTAACAAATGAATCCACCATTAAATCTTTTTTCTCAGATGTTACAAAACGATCTGGCGATTCATCTAAAGTTTGAATACGTGCATCTAATTTACGAACGGTTTCAAAAAAAGGAAATTTAAAGTGTAATCCTGGTTCATAAACTAACATTTCATCTGTTGAAGAATCACGTTTAATTTTTGAAAACTTAAATACTATGCCACGCTCGCCTTCATTGATAACAAAAACAGCAGAAACTGATAATAAAAATAGTGCGGCAATAATAACGCCAATTAAATTTTTCATTGCTTAGTTTCTCCCGTTGTCATATCTGTCACTGCGACCTGATGAAGATGACACTGAACTGTTAATTGATGTTGGTGGCTGTGATGTTACTGTTTGAGGTCGACTACTCGAAGAGCTATTCTGTTGTTGAATAATTTTATCCAGAGGTAGATACATCATGTTGTTGCCACCTTCAACATCAACCATAACTTTGGAAGTATTACTGTAGACTTTTTCCATCGTAGAAAGGTACATACGTTCGCGGGTAACTTTTGGTGCTGCTTGATATTCTGGCAATATTTTATTAAATCTTGCCACTGAACCCTCTGCATCTAAAACTGTTTGAGCTTTATAAGCGATCGCTTCTTGTTCCATACGTTTTACTCGACCACGAGCACGTGGCTCAATGCCTCGGGCATACGCTTCAGCTTCACGAAGAAAACGTACTTCATCTTCTTGTGCCGCAATAGCATCATCAAACGCATCTTTTACTTCGTTTGGAGGACGTGCATCTTTAAAGTTAACATCAACAATTAACAAACCTAAGTTATAAGGTTTGATGATTTTTTCTAACTCAGTCCACACTGATTGACGTACAGATTCACGGCCACTAGTTAGAATATCATCCATTTTTGCATGACCAACAACATAACGTAAGGCACTATCAAGCGACTGACTTAAACTGTCATCGGCATTAGTGACACTAAAAACATACTCACGAGCATTAACAACACGATATTGAATTTGCATTTCAACACGTACTACGTTTTCATCTTGCGTTAACATAAAACCAGAAGCAGGCAAATCACGAGTGCTTTGCATATCAACAGGGATTATTTTATCGATAAAAGTCCACTTCCAGCTTAAGCCAGGATCAACAGTACCTGCATATTCACCAAAACGCAGCACAATACCTTTTTCAGCTTCTTTGATGGTATAAAAACCACTAAAAGCATAAACAACTAGCGCAATAACTAAGACTAAACCAAGCCCTAATTTTGAAAAGCTACTGCCTGAATTTGAGCCTCCACCTGACGATTTCCCACCAAAAATGCTAGTGACTTTTTTACCTAGATCTTTAAACATTTCATCTAAGTCTGGTGGACCTTGGTTTTTTCCACCTTTATTTTTCCAGGGATCTTTATCGTTATTCCCCGGTTCGTTCCAAGCCATGATATTCTCCGCTTTGCTTGACCTATGTACAGGTCGTAAAATTAAAACTATTTAAATTAAAAATAATAACTCCCCGACAAGGGTCAGAGAGTTTGCAATGTGTAACTTATCAAAATGAAAATTTACCAACTAAATTCTGGTGCTAATATATCAGGCTGTTAACTTTCAATAAAGCCTTCCAATTCGTCACTTTCTTGTTTTATTAATCTATCCCATTCTCGCTTTGGCATTTTGATATTAACTAAACAGTTACCTTGCTCGTCAAAATGCTCACCAGTGATACAGTTAAGTTGGTATAAAGCACCACGTAACTTGCCTGCGTTAGGTGGAATTTTTAAGCTATGCTGAACAATTTCTCGCCCTAAACGCTCGGCTAAGGCTTCAAAAAGTAAATCGATACCTATATTAGCTTGTGCCGACAACCACACCCTTATCGGCATACCTGTTTCATCACGATCAATACGTGGGGAAATGTCATGTAAATTATCAATTTTATTACAGATCATTAATTGAGGCACTTCGCCCGCTTCGATTTCTGTTAATACATCTTCAACTTGTTCAATATTTTCACTTCGGCGTTCATCTGATATATCCACCACATGTAATAGTAACTCTGCTTCGCGAGTTTCCGTTAATGTTGCTTTAAATGCTGCGACTAAATCATGAGGTAAATGACGGATAAAACCAACTGTATCCGCCAAGATCACACGACCCACACCTTCAACTTCAATTTTTCTCAGTGTTGGATCTAATGTCGCAAACAATTGATCAGCAATATAAACATCAGCCTTAGTAATACAATTAAATAAGGTCGATTTACCCGCATTGGTATAACCTACTAGCGAGATTGTTGGAATTTCAGCACGAGTTCTTAGTCGCCGGCCTTGTTGTCGCTGTCTTTCAACTTTTTCTAAGCGTTTAAGGATATTACTTATTCGCTCACGCAACAAACGTCTATCTGTTTCAAGTTGTGTCTCACCTGGACCTCGTAAGCCAATTCCGCCTTTTTGGCGCTCTAAATGAGTCCAACCTCGAATTAAACGACTGCTTAAATGCTTGAGTTGAGCTAACTCAACTTGCATTTTACCCTCATGAGTACGAGCACGTTGAGCAAAAATATCTAGAATAAGTGTCGTGCGATCTACCACCCGACATTCACATAAAGCTTCAATATGCTTTTCTTGCGAGGGCGATAAACTGTGATTAAATAAAATGACATTGGCATCATGTAAACGTACCATTTCAGCAATTTCACTTGCCTTACCACTACCAACAAAAAACTTGGGGTGTGGGGTATTACGTTTACCCGTGGCGACATCTAAAGCTTCAACGCCTGCCGATGATACCAACATTTTAAATTCAGCTAAGTCTTCTCTAGAGCTTTCATCGGGAAAGTCTACATGAACAAGTATTGCTTGCTCACCCGCCTGATAACGATCAAACAAATGTACAACTCCAAACTTTACTTATTCTTTTCATAAAATCTTAACTTTTTTCAGATTAGGCATTAAGCGTCTGATGATTGGCCTTCGTCTTGGTTGTTTGTTGGCATTGCTGTATTCACTGCTCGAGCAGGTACAACAGTAGAAATGGCATGTTTATATACCATTTGGCTAACCGTATTTTTCAGTAAAATAACAAATTGATCAAATGATTCAACTTGCCCTTGCAGTTTAATACCGTTTACTAAATATATTGCAACGGGAATGCGATCACGACGTAAAGCATTCAAAAATGGGTCTTGTAAAGATTGTCCTTTTGCCATTGTATGGCCCCTTTTATTATTGTTGATAAAGAACGGTTAAAGAAAACTGTTCATTAAATTATTTAAAAAAACTATTCTTGAATAAATATAGCAACTTACTCAGTAATTGAAACTAATTATACATTAATGTTTCAATTTTACTCACCATTGACAACACTTGTTGTAAATTATTGTCATCTTCCATCTGCAACCAGTTCAACTTATGCCAACCTCTTAACCAAGTTAGTTGTCGTTTTGCTAGTTGTCGTGTGGCGCAAACGCCACGAAAAATCATTTCTTCATGATCAATTTCATCATTAATGTATTGCCACATTTGTCGGTAACCAACACATCTTATTGACGGCAAATTTTCATGTAAATCATCACGTTGCTTAAGTAACTTAACTTCTTTCTCAAAGCCTTGTTCAATCATTATTTGATAACGTAACTCAATACGTTGATGCAAGGTCTTACGATCTTTCGGTGTTATCGCAAATTGTAAAACATCACCTTCGAGCTTAGCACCTTTAATTTTAGTTAATTGTGTCAAACTGTTTCCCGTTATTCGAAAAACTTCTAATGCTCGAGTTAGCCTTTGTGGATCATTAGGGTGAATCCTTAATGCTGCTTCACTATCGCACTGTTGCAATAACTCATGCATATACTGCCAGCCTTTTTCAGCCGCTTCTTGCTCTATTGCCGAACGTATTTCTTTATTCGCTTGCGGCAGTGGTGAAATTCCTTCAACCAAGCTTTTGAAATACATCATAGTGCCACCGACTAATAGCGGAATTCGGTTATTGCTCCGTATTTTTTCAATTTCAGCTAAGGCATCATGACAAAATTCTGCCACCGAATAACTCTCACTTGCATCGCGAATATTAATTAAGCGATGAGGGTATTTCGCCAATTCATCTGCCGTTGGTTTTGCTGTACCAATATCCATATCTCGATATATTAATGCTGAATCGACACTAATAATGTCACAAGGCAACGCATCACAAAGTTCCATCGCTAACGCTGTTTTTCCTGACGCTGTTGGTCCCATTAAACAAATAACTGGAGGCTTATTCATGTTATTTATAGGTGACGATGGCATAATTCAGTTATTCAGTTGATAAATTCAATTGGCTTATTGTCGATGTGAGGTCGACAACCACAGAATTCAAGCGTAATTGTGATGCTAATTGTTCTTTAAAGAGTTTACGTCCCTGCTCAATCAGTGCTTGTGCATTTTCTTGATGATATTCTTGAACGGCTAACACTTTCGCAAATGATTGATACCAATCAATATCTTTGAGTTCACATTCTTCAGCTAGCGGTATTAAATAACTGATTATTGCATTAAAACTCTCGGCAATATTTTTATCACGAAGTCGCGCAGGAAATTGTCTGATCTGAACTTTGTTGGCCGCTTTGCAAACAGTTACGATGCCAGCTTGCTCAAAACTAGCACTATACTTATCAACAAATGCAAACTGCACCTTATCTAAGCTTAAACTAATAGGCAATAATAACGGCTGGCTAACCATACCTTGCTGCCAACGTTCTTTAAGTTCACTAAAGTGTACTTGTTCAGCAAAGTTAACTAACGACAACAGTCGTAACTCATCTTCTAATAAAATCACACCGTAATTTGGTGCGATAAATTGCAAAAGAGTAACCTCAGCCTCAACCACTAACAATTGTTTTGCCAAGTGCTCTTCAGGATGATTGTCTTCAACGGTTGTCATTAACTGTTGGTATGCAGCACTTGCTTGCTGTGAAGGTTTAGATGTAGAGGTATAACCTGATGAAGTAAATTCTTGCCGAGAAGTATTACCATCATTAATGCTTCTTAATGGCGTTACATAGTCATCTCTTTGCTGATAAACATGATTGTGACCACTTTCCTGTTCAGTCGATATTGCATAAGCAGCAATTCCAGCCGAATGCTTTGTTAAACTTGAAGATGAATTTTCTGAGCCACTAAAAACCGATGTTTTAAGTGCTTCAGAGTCTAAGTTTTGCGCTTCAGTTAAAGCACCATTACATACTGAATAAATAAAGTCATGAATAAAACGCGATTGATGAAAACGAACTTCATGTTTTGCTGGGTGAACATTAACATCCACTTCGCGATAATCAAGGGTAAGAAACAAGACAAATGCAGGATGATTATCCTCCACCAATCGTTCAGCAAAAGATTGGCGAATAGCATGATTAATTAATTTATCACGCATCATTCTACCGTTAACATAACTGTAGCAAAGATCGTTTTGACTGCGATGAAAGCTTGGTTTTGCTAGCCAGCCCCACAAATGTAAATTGTCATGATGGCAATCAACCTCAACTGCATGCTCAATGAATGCTTTTCCACACACCATTGCTACGCGTTTAGCGTATTGAGACTTATCTTTTGCGGCGCGATACTGCCGAATAATTTTACCATTGTGAGTCAAGATAAAAGTTACATCAAAACGTGCTAAAGCAATTCGGCGTACTACTTCATCAATATGCGTAAATTCAGTTTTATCCGTGCGAAGAAACTTTCGCCTAGCAGGGGTATTAAAAAATAAGTCTTTTACCTCAATTGTAGTGCCATCAGGGTGTGCTGCAGGTTGAACTTTCACCTGCATATCTCGTCCGGCTGAACTTGCTTGCCAAGCTGTTTCTTGCGAAGCCGGCTTTGAGGTAAGTGTTAGTCGAGAAACGGAGCTGATACTGGCAAGTGCCTCACCGCGAAAACCTAGGCTACTAATAGCTTCTAAATCTCGTAAATCTTTAATTTTACTGGTGGCATGTCGACTTAACGCCAACGCCAACTCACCTTTTACAATACCAGAGCCATTATCAGATATGCGAAGTTTTTTAGTGCCGCCTTTTTCAACTTCAATATGAATTTGGCTAGCACCTGCATCAAGCGAGTTTTCAACTAACTCTTTAATAACTGAAGCAGGTCTTTCTACTACTTCTCCAGCAGCAATTTGGTTAGCTAATTGAGCAGGGAGTATTTCAATAGTCATAGGGTTTTCAGTGTTTTAAAATATTTTATAGTAAGAGCGGAGAATTAACCTGCGCGAGGAATTTTTAAAGTTTGGCCAATTCTTACATTGTTAGATTTAAGATTATTAATTGATTTTATCTTTGCCATCGAGACCTTATAACGTTGGGCTAGTACCGACAAAGATTCACCACTTGAGACTTTATGTTTTTTATATCCGATAGAAGCCAATAAAGTCCCCTTCGGCGGGTTTTGGGTAAAATAATCATTGGTAGCAATAAAAATGGCTTTTGCTAGTCGACGTTGATGTGAAGAGTTATTTAATTTTTTTTCTTCTTGGGGATTTGAAATAAAACCGGTCTCTATTAATACAGAAGGAATATCGGAGGACTTTAATACTGCTAAACTGAGCCCTTCAGGTTTTGTCTTATGTAATTTAGTTACTTTTTTCAATTGTTTAATCACATGCCCAGCAAACTCGTAACTACTGCCCATGGTATGTTCTTTTTTCATATCTGCTAAGGTAATGGCAAGGTTTTTATCTTTTGTTTTCTTAATGGTTTCACCTGCGCCTCCTAGTAATTCAGACTCCTTCTCTCTGTTAGCAATCCATCTAGCAAATTCTGAATTTGCTCGCCTAGGAGATTGTACTAAAACCGATGCACCACTAGGTTTTGATGAGGTAAAAGCATCAGCATGAATTGAAATAAGTAAATCTGCTTTACTTTTACGAGCAAGTTGAGTTTTTCTATTATGGTTAACATAATAGTCGCCAGTTCTGACCATCACTGCATCCATACCCTTTTGAGCATTGATGAGTTTTTCTAATTCTTTAGCTATTTTTAAAGTGACTCGTTTTTCATAAGTCCCCCTTGCACCAATTGAACCTGGATCTTCTCCACCATGTCCGGCAACAATAGCAATAACAACATCTCTTTTTTTAGTGCTACTTATTTGTTTAACTACGGTAGGTTTTTTCTTTTTATCGTATAAATCAACAACCAGACGGTTACTGTATTGACCCGCAGGGGCAAGAGGAAAAACAGTTATTTGATAATCTTCGGCCAACTCAATAACCATTCTTGTTGTACCTGAAGCTTTTGCTGTACTAGTACGAATAAGCTTTATACGAGGGTCATTTTTAGCAAGTTTTTTAAGGTTAACGCTGTTAGCACTTTTTTTGAAATCAATCACTAAGCGTTCAGGATTAGATAAACTGAAATACTTATAATCAGGCTTGTTTTTTAGATCAAAGACAATACGGGTATTTTCAGGGGCAGGCCAAACACGAATGCCATCAATACGATTTGCAGCAATAGTAGAAAAACAAAAGCAGATAAACAACAATAGACTTGCTGAAAATTGTTGAATTGTCTTACTTATAGTCAAACCGCTGAACATTAAATATTATCCCGTGAATATTTTTTTTAATTCTTTAAGCAAGTTAGCACCTTTTTCAGTGCTGGCATTTAAACTTATATTACGTTGTTCGCCAATATAAGCAATGTTAATAATAAGGTCTTCTTGGGCAAGTAAACCCGTGCCTTTTTCTGGCCATTCGATAAAACAACAGCAATTATTTTCGAAATAATCTCGAATGCCCATATATTCGAGTTCTTCAGGATCACTTAATCGGTATAAATCAAAATGATAAACATGCCAATCAGCTAAATCATAGGGTTCAACCAAGGTATAGGTTGGACTTTTAACATTGCCTTTATGACCCATACCTCGAACAAAACCTCGAGTTAAGGTGGTCTTTCCCGCCCCTAAGTCGCCATTTAAAAAAACAACGATGCCCTGTTTGAGTTTAGTTTTTACCACCATTGCTAGTGCCGTGCCCATAGCAATGGTGGCTTCTTCATCCGCTAAGAAATAATCAAGTTGTTTCATTCATGCTCGTTTACTAAATGTTGCAGTTCTGCAAATAAATCACTCGCCAACATACCTCGTTGGCCATTTTTATTGGCAATTCTATCAGCTGCTGCGCCGTGAATATAGCACGCTAAGCGCGCCGCTTTAAATGCATCTGGCATTTGTAATAATAATGCACCTATAATACCTGATAAAACATCGCCCATACCACCTGAAGCCATACCAGCATTACCCGTTGGATTTAACCAAATTTTTTGACCATCTGAAACCATACTGCCTGCACCTTTTAATATGCATATACCACCATATTTTTGAGCAATTTCTTTAACTGCCTTAAACCTATCATCCTCTATTTCAGCTACTGAACAGTGTAATAAGTCGGCGGCTTCTTTTGGATGAGGTGTTAAAACCCATTGACTATTAAATTGAGGTTTTTCGCTTAAAAAATGCAAAGCATCAGCATCAATAACACTAAGTTTACTTTGTAACAGAGCTAAATTTAACATTTGTTCTCCCCACTCATCACGGCTAAGTCCAGGACCTATAATTAATACTTTAGCTTTATTTATTACTGATGAGTTCGCTAGTTCTTTTGCCGTCGTCGCTGCCAACATCAATTCAGGACGACCGTTAAAAACCATGCTTTGGCTATGTTGATGACAGCTAACTGACACTAGTGCAGCACCACACCTTAATGCAGCTTCGCTCGCTAAACGGATGGCTCCGGGCATGCCTGTATTTCCACCAATGGCTAACAGTAAGCCTATATTTCCTTTATGGCTCGTCGCTAGCCGTTTAGTTAACCGAGGTAAGTCAGTAGTTCCTTGGCTAAAAACTACATCTTTATTATGCTTTAACTGGCTAACATAAGTAATAAAATCAGCGCCCACACCTAAATCATCAAGAAATAAATCACCAATATAGTTCGCAGCCTGCCCTGTTAACAACCCCTGTTTTAAAACGATAAAGCTTACAGTGACATCCGCATTTACTGCACTTGATTCAACATAACCAGTACTAGCCGATAATCCTGAAGGAATATCAATACTCAATTTTTTAGCCTTATGTTGATTAATTGCCTCAATTAGTTTTTTAACTTCAATGCTCAGTTGGCCCTTAAACCCAATACCAAAAATGCCATCAACAATAAGCTCCCCGGAAAAATTGGCAATGGCTTGTTCAAGATCATGTCCTAATAATGCCTTTTGCTTGATAATCTCAACGCCTGAAGCCTGTAATTTTTGGTATGCAAAATTTGCGTTACTTTGAGCTAATTCGTCATTAAGTGATATGACCAAAACATTAAACCCGGCAAGGTGGGCAAGACGAGCGATAACAAAGCCATCGCCACCATTGTTGCCTTTACCACATATCACTAACATTGACTTAAGCTTGGGCCAAGATTTTACTATTTGTTTAAAAGCAGCCGTGCCAGCTCGTTCCATTAATTCAGGCATAGCAATGTTAAGCTTTTTAGCAACCAAAGCTTCATTTTGAAGAACTTGTGTAGCCGAGTAGACCGGCTGTGATAAACTGAATGGGTATTTACTTGAAGTCATTGGCTTTCCGTCTGCTTTTAACCTAACTCATTATAGAATAATTATTAAACAATTTTTAAGACCATATATGACTGACAGCATCAACAGCCCTACTATTAACTATCAAGCTTTAGCCGAAAAAATCAAGTCTTGGGGACAAGAACTTGGTTTTGAGCAAGTGGGGATTTGTGATGTTGATTTATCTAATCATGAACCAGCCTTAGTTCAATGGTTAGAAAATAACTATCATGGCAATATGGATTATATGGCAAAACACGGTTTAATGCGTGCTAGGCCTGCAGAGTTAGAGCCAGGAACAATTCGAGTGGTTAGTGTTCGAATGAATTACTTACCCACTGATGCTAAGTTTGCCAAAACACTAAAAAATAAAGATCATGCTTATGTCAGTCGATACGCATTAGGTCGTGATTACCATAAAATGATGCGAAAAAAACTGCAGCAACTCGGCTTTAAAATAAAAGAACATTGTGCCGAATTAAAATTTCGTCCCTTTGTTGACTCTGCCCCTGTTCTTGAACGACCACTCGCTGAAAAAGCAGGCTTAGGCTGGGTAGGCAAACACAGCTTATTGATCAATAAAGAAGGAGGCTCTTGGTTTTTTCTTGGTGAATTGTTTGTAGATATTCCCCTGCCCTGTGATGAAAAACCACCAAACGAGTGTGGTAGTTGTATTGCTTGTATAAAAATTTGCCCAACTAACGCCATTATTGAACCTTATGTCGTTGATGCCAGACGTTGCATTTCTTACCTTACTATTGAACTAAAAGAAGCCATCCCTGT
>Ga0209707_1001816_pt1 | contig 11623 bp, 10 predicted proteins | sample EN4Hudsemesocosm_FD_184630 | JGI IMG/M metagenome (GOLD analysis project Ga0209707, IMG submission 184630) | Methane-oxidizing microbial communities from mesocosms in the Hudson Canyon - EN4B Hudson Canyon (SPAdes) (version 2) | ecosystem: Environmental > Aquatic > Marine > Cold seeps | place... | reverse complement strand
CTTTGTTTATCCCAAACATATCGAATATTCGTGAAGACCATATTAATTCGTCTTTCAAGTGATAATTTACCCAGCTACCCATATTTGCAAGCTTTTGAGAGGCTCTTAATGTTTCATTGGAGTGATTAAGATCCTTATTGTGTTTTCTCAAAATATTATGATAAAGATAATTTCTCCTACTAAGGTATAAGGCAATAATCAAAAAAATAAAAATCACTGCAACGGTAAAAATAGTCAAGTTTTTTTCTTTTTTCTCAAAAGCAGTATTACTTTCTCTTTGAAATTCTGAGGCTCGTAAATGCGCATAATTATACAGCTCATCCGTTTTTATTTTTACTTTATTCATATATGCAATTTCTTTATTTTTAGCATGATAATAATTTTCATTTATATTTTGCTTTTGGATCAGAGATATCACCTCATCTCGTAACTTTTTCCCCTCGTCATATATCACTTTTGTTCTATTATAGAGTGCCTTACCCTCTTCTCCTAAAATATTTTTTTGAATTATTTTAAAAAAATCTTTCGTTGCTGTTTCACATTCTTGAATATTTGCAAAAATATTATTTTGTTCCCATTTTTTCAATAAATGAAGTTCTGCCATACCTGCATTCAGTTTTTCAATATTTAGTTTTATATTTAGGGAAGCATTTGATACTTTTAGGGGGTGTTTGTAAATATTCTCCGTAGTATTATGAAGATAAGCCAATGCATTAATACTGTAGGAAAACATCGAAAGTGTTATTATAGTTAAGATTAAAAATGAGAAGAAAATGATGTATATTTCTTTTTTCAAATGAGAAGAATCAAATTTGTTCATTTTGTACGACCTTTAATCATTGAATTATAAGTATTTTTCCAAGTCAACTATTGAGTGTATTTTTTTTTCTGGAATCAGAAATTTTCGTATATCACACGTTAATGTATTAATACTTGTACCAAGGAATTTGTTTAAACCATTGATAATATTTACATCAAATGATTTTTCTGAAGAGCTTAGTATTACAAAATCTCCCGCATGAATTCTAAAAATATCTGATTGGGTATATAATCGAGACAATTCATCAGAAACATTCACTAAAACTTGATTTCCTTTTAGCCACCCAAATTTTTGGTTATAGGCATAAAAACCTTCGATACTAATGATATTAATTGTATCATATTTTGTTTTGCTTTTATTCTCAATTAATATATAGTTTAGATAAGTGTCGTTGTAAAGCCCCGTCAATCTGTCATTATAAAAGTAGGAAAATCGTGCTTTTTCCAAGCTTGTTTCAGGCAGTTGATTTATGCTCTCATCAAGAGTTATTGTACTCAAGACTTTTCTGGCCACTGTTACTATTTCTTCTCTATAATGGATTTCTTTGAGTGACTCTATTTCATCAAGTGCCTCCACAACGGATTTTCTTTTTTTATATATTCTATTTGTTGTCATTGAATCAAAGGCATCTGCAATTGCAATGATATTGGCTTCAATGGGTATTTCACTTTTAACCAAAGCATTTGGATACCCTGAGCCATCAATTTTTTCATGATGACAATGAATAATGTCAGCAATTTTACTTAACATTGGAATCTGTTTTAACATATGAAATCCAATTTGCACATGTTCCTTTATGAGATTATATTCATCATCTGCGAGTTTTTCTGGTTTTAAAAGTAATGAATCGGGAATTGCTATTTTACCAATATCGTGTAATATGCCTGCCTTATATATCTCATCACACTCACGAACAGAATATCCAAGCCCCTGCGCGATTAATCTAGAATACTTCGCCACCCTTAAACTGTGTTTCCCCGTGTAAGTATCTCTGTTTTCAATAATATCAATCAGTGCAAACAGTGTTTGTTCGTAATTACTGATTTTTTCCATTTGTAACTGTGTATTTTCTTCTACTTTCTCATCCACAAGAGCAAGTAGATTTTTTTCATAACTGCTGTGTTCTCTAAACTTTTTTATTTTATTGACTACTTTAAAAAGAGTAGCATTCAAATCGGAATAATTAACTGGTTTTAAAATATACCCATCAACACCAAGTTTAATTGATTCTGTAAATTTACTGATATCTGAATACGCAGAAATAATTATTATATTCTGTTCTTCATTTGTTTCTTTGATTTTTCGAGACATCTCTAGCCCATTCATTATTGGCATCTGAATATCCGTAATTATTAAGTCATAAGCATCTTTAGAATATAAAGATAATCCCTCTTCTCCGTTCTTAGCATATGAGACTTTATTAAATATTTTTTTTAAATAGTTAATAAAACTTGTTGCAATGTCTGTATCATCTTCAACATATAACACATCATAGGATAAGGATATCTCTAATAATTCATTCATTTTAAACATCATTTATGTCCTATTTTATTTTTCCCAGAAGTTCTTTTTCTGCTCTGGAGTTTTTTTCTTTTCATCGTTAATATTTTTAATGGTATCTCTTAATTCATGGACAACCACATTTTGCTCATTCAGTTTTTCTTGAAGTTTGATTATCTCTTTTTTTCTTAAGGCATCATCTTTACTTAAAAAAATTATAGCCTTTTTTTGTGATTCAAAGGATAGCAGAAGTTTCTTATAGTCTTGAGTGGTTTTTTTAACATTACCTCCTCTTGTTCCAATTGATTTATGATAGTTATCATTTGTCAAACGAAGTTCATTCTCACAAAAATTGATTTGTTCTAAAAGTTTTTTATTTTTCTGCTTTAATTTATCATTTGTTATATTTAAATATTTATCCTCATTATTGGTACTAGTTAATTCTTTTTCTAAGTTTTCTATTTTTTTCTTGGCATTAAAATCTTTTTGCTGTAACTCTTGATACTTTAAAATAACATTTTTGTGGAAATTTCTTTTAATATTCTCTTCTTTAGTTGTAAGAAATCTAACTCCAATGTATTCTTTTATAGTTGTATTATTTTCTTCATATATGGGAATGATAGTCGCATATACAAAATAAGGCTCTCCCGATTTTGATTTATTTTTGATAGAACCCTCCCATACTTTACCTGCTTTGATGGTTTCCCATAATTGTTTAAATATATCTCGTGCCATATCAGGATGCCTAATTATGTTATGGCTGGCACCTATTAATTCTTCTCGTGAATAACCTGATATTTCACAGAATAAGTCGTTTATATACGTTATGTTTCCCTTTAAATCAGTCTTTGATACGATTGCAACTTTATTTAATATATTGGTATAATGAGACAATTCTTCATTTCTTTTCTGTATTTGAATACTGTTTCGCTCTAACTCTTCTTCATGAAGGCTACTCATTTTTTCTAATTGTACTCTTTTAACAAGCTTCAATAATACATTATTCAAATCCATATAGTTAATTGGTTTAATGGTATAAGCATCAATACCTATTTTTATGGATTCCATAAAGTATTTAATATCTGAATGAGCAGAAGTAATAAGAATATTTTGACTTGGATTGCTTTGCTTGATTTTTGTAGACATCTCAATTCCATCCATTTTAGGCATCTTGATATCTGTGACAACCAGCTCAAAATCGTTTTTTCCATACAATTCTAAAGCCTCAAGTCCATTTTCAGCATGAATGACTTTTTTGAAAATTTTTGAGAAATAACTTATGCAAGTTTGTGCCAGTTCAATATCATCTTCCACATAAAGCAGACTATAAGATGATGCTATTTCTTTAAGTTCAATAATATTTTTCATAAATATTCCCATATAGACTATACAAATATTTTATCAATATTTTGTGTCAAATTTGTGGTCTACTTATTTGTTTTAACAGTTTTTGATTTAAGCAACATCAAAACTCCGATAATTGTAGCAATAAAGGAAGCTAAAAACACGCCAATTTTCACTGCAGCTATTATTGACTCATCCTCAAATGCCAAGTGGGTAATAAAAACCGACATAGTAAAACCAATTCCTCCAATAAAACCAATGGCGAGAACTTCATGCCAAGAAATATGTTTGGGTAATTTGATCCATTTTAATTTGGCAGCCAAATAAGTAAATCCAAATATTCCAAGTGGTTTACCAACAAGTAGGCCAAAAAACACACCCAAAACAATCATTATATGAGAAGAGACATAAGAAAAATCCAAAACAACTCCCGCATTGGAAAATGCAAACAAGGGCATAATTACAAAAGCACTAAATCCGTGTAGGTTATGCTCCAATCTAAGCAATGGGTTTTGAACTTTGTCATAACCATAAGAAATATGCTCTAAGGCATCAATTTGATTGTCATTTATGATAGGCTTTCTATCTATATTTGTTTCAAATTTGGCTAAAAACTTTTTCGTTTTTCTTATAAATTCTTTTTCTTTTATTTTAGATTTTATGGGTATTGCAAAGGCTAAAAGTACACCTGCAATAGTCGCATGAACTCCAATAGAATGAATGTATATCCAAAGAAATATTCCTAAAATAAGATAAGGAATTAATGACTTTACACCGTTAAGATTTAACATCCAAATAAGTAAATATACAATAATTACATGCATAACATAGGCGTATTGCAGTTCATCTGTATACACCGTTGCCACGACAAATACAGCACCCAAATCATCAACAACAGCTAACGTTACTAAAAATAATTTGACAGACGAACTTACTCTTTTTCCCAAAAGCATTAATACTCCTAGAGAAAATGCAATATCTGTTGCCATGGGGACACCAAAACCCAAAGCGTTATTGGGATTCAAGATAATATATATTAAAGCAGGTACAGTCATTCCCCCAATTGCAGCAACAATGGGGAAAGATGCTTTTTTAATCGAAGATAAATCACCCACAACTACCTCACGTTTTATCTCCAAACCTACCATGAGGAAAAACAGTGCCATTAAACCATCGTTTATCCAATCAGTGAGTGTCATAGAAATATAAAGTTCACCAATATTAATACCTAAAGCAACTCTCCATAACTCATAATAAGCTTGACCAAGAGATGAGTTAGCAACCCAAACAGCTAACATAGTTGAAAGAAATAAGACAATTCCACTTAAAGATTCTCGCGAAATGTAGTTTTGAAATGAATGCATAACAGTCATAATAATCCTTTCAACAATAGATTATTATATCTTTAACTTAACTTTACACTGAAAACTTTATACTTATTTAACATTTTAAGATAAAAAATACATCTACATAAGAATATCTTTTAATTAATTGCAGCTAAATGGTTAAATCATCTCACTTGTTAGGAAGACTTATACATTGATTTAAATCAATGTATCCTCTTATACCAAGTGATATAATTAACTATAAAGCTACCTCCGGAGTCACCGTACCTGTATGTACGACGTGATATGATTTTGATTATCTACAGGAGTCACACATGAAAAAACTACCCCTCACAACAGCAACACTTGTACTTTTTGGAACTTTGTCTTTAGCAATAAATGCTTATGCAGCTGGACAGTATAAACTCAACAGCCAAAAATTGCAAGCGCCAATTACCTTGGAAGCTTCAAATAAAGCTTGGAATAATGTACCCGAACTGTCCCTAACTCTTAGTCAAACCCCCTACAAACCAGCTGGTTTTCCAGGACTCACACGAACAAAGGTTAAACTAAAGTCTTTATATGACAGCGAAAATTTATATATTCATATGCAATACGATGACCCCACGAAAAGTCTGAATCGTTTTCCATGGATTAAGCAAAAAGATGGGACTTGGAAACAATCTGTTAACAAAGATACAACGGGTCATGAAAATGATTTTTATGAAGATAAAGTGGGAATGTATTGGAATATTAATACAAATGCCTTTGCACAAGTAGGGTGTATGGTATCTTGTCATATTACAAACGATGGCCTGAATAATGGTATTCCTGATAAATCTGCTGGAAGAAAGTATACCAATGCAGATGATGAAACCATTGATATGTGGCACTGGAAATCAGTACGAACGGGTTTGGCCTTTGATTTATCGCATGATCAATATGTAGATAATGTTACAGATCCTAAGAAAAATAAAAACTGGGGTAGACATGGAGATGAAAAACTAGGTGGTGGGTACAAAAACAATACGACCAAAGATAAAAAAATGCCCATGTACATGAACAAAATTAAAAATAAAAACAGTCAATTGTCATACCTGAAAGATGAAGACAAAGTACCCTTTGTAGATACATTTGAAACGGGAGATAAAATCCCGGGAATTGTTGTCTCTAAAATGAGTGGATCTGCTGCAGACATTAAAACATCAAGTAAGTATGAAAATGGCAAATGGACATTAGTCTTTAAAAGAGCACTTGTGACAACCCACCCAAAAGCAAAAGTACAAGATGTACAATTTGATGACTTAAGTAAATCATACCATTTTGGAGTGGCAGTATTTGATAATACTCAGATAAATCATATGTACCACTTTGGAAGTATTGAGTTGAAATTTAAATAATTCACCACAAAATACACATAAAGAGAGTAGCTTTTAGAGATACTCTCTTTTACAAAACTTCATAAACCTTTACTCATCCTCTCCTAAAAAACTTAAGTAAAAAAGTATTAAAATATCAATTTTAATGTACAATACAAACAATAAAATGAAAAGTGAAATACAAATGAAAAAAATGAATAAAAATAATATTGGAATGTTTATAGATTGTGATAACGTAAGTGCGAAATACATAGAGAGTATATTTGATGACTTATCTCAATATGGAACGGTAAATATCAGAAGAGCGTATGGGAACTGGAAAGATAAAAAACTCTCTGGCTGGGAAAATGTTTTACAAGATTATAATATTCAACCCATTCAACAGTTTGCCTATACAAAAGGTAAAAATGCAACTGATATTGCCATGATAATTGATATTATGGATATACTTTACACAAAAGAGCTTGAAGCCATTGTTCTAATTACAAGTGACAGTGATTTCACCCCAATAGTCACCAGAATTTTATCAGATGGCGTGACTGTTTACGGATACGGAGAGTCAAAAACTCCTATGCCTTTTGTCAATGCTTGTTCTCAATTTATCTACGTTGAAAAACTGAGTGTTTTACAAAATGATGAGATAGAGGAAGTTGTTGAAGATATTTCAATAAATAAAAGTTATGATACTTCTTCAAACTACATTGGAAACAACTATAATATGAGAAAAGATTTTAAACTTATTAATCTCCTTAAATTGGGTATTGAAAAAACATCCGATGAGCAAGGATGGGCAGATGTAAAGGATATGTCTGTGTATATTAGAAAAAACTCCTCTTTTTCACAAATAAATTATGGTTTCAAAAAAATGGCTGACCTTATCAAAGCCTTGGACTTATTTGATATGGAATACTTAGGGGAAAGAAAAACTCAACTGATGATAAGAATAAGAGAAAAAAAAAGAAAATAAGCAAGAAAAGCTAGTGTTTTATTCTCTTTGGAATACTCTTCTTTGATACCTATCATCAACAGTATAGGAGTAAAATCAGAACATAAGCCTGTATACAATAAACTTCCGCATAAGTTAAAGGAAATAATGACATGAATAAAGAGTTAGAATCAATAAAACCAGATAGACCAAGTATTATTACTTCAGAAATCGAAGCTATCCATTTCTATCGTAAAATGGATACTAAGGCAACTGTTGTTGATATGATTGCAGGTAAATATGTTCTTGTTGAAGAATATTACAGCAATGGTTTACAAGTTTTAGCTGAACTTAAAAAAAATCTTTTGCTTAAATATACAGACAAAAGTTTTCAAGGACAAAGAGCGTATCGTTCTGCATTTAGAGAAGCTTCACACAGATTATTACTGAAAGTAAAAGAGAATAAATTGATTGTCAAAAAATCTCCTGATATTGGCTGGTTAGAATTACTGTACCCAGATGCATCAGAGTTTTATGTATCTTTTCCTGAAGTACAAGGAATGAACAGTTCATGGCAATGGCACAAAAAAGGTATTGAGATTAAAACTCTAAACTTAAGCCTTAAACCCTATTATGGAACATATTTTCCAACACGGTTTGACCACTTAAAACTCTTTGACAAATACTTGAAAAAATACACAGGTCCAAAAGATAATGCCATTGAAATTGGAGTGGGAAGTGGGGTATTATCCTTTCAATTAATCCAAAATGGTTTTGAAAACATATACGCTTCTGATACCAATAAAAATGCAATTATCGGAGTATCTCAAGAATGTAAACGATTGGGATTTGAGAATAAAATCACACTTAATGAGGGTGATTTATTTGAAAACTGCGATATCAAATCTGACTTGATTGTCTTTAATCCTCCATGGTTACTAGCAAAACATAAATTAGAAGAAGGTATTGACAAAGCCATGTATTATGAAGAGGAACTGTTCCCAAGGTTTTTTGAAGAAGCAATACAACATCTAAATCCTGAAGGAAAAATAGTTCTGATATTTTCAAACCTAGCAGAAGTGGTAGATGAAGACAGTACTCACCCAATAATAGAAGAGCTTCGTAACAATAATCGTTTCAGAAAAGAATTACACCTCAGACGTGATGTAAGGGCATCTTCAAAAAGAACTAAACGTACAGATTCTAGAAGTAATGAAAAAGTTGAACTGTGGGTTTTAACACCAAAAAAGGAAAAATAAGTAATCTATAACTCCTGTGTACTAATACTATTTGTTAATAAATACTTAACCCACTAAGGACTAGTATTAAAATAGATTTATATATCAGGAGATGTTTAAATGAAAAACAATTTTCAATTTATTTTTTCAATAGTTTGTTTCCTTTTTATCTTCTCTTCCTTTGCAAATAGTTCTGAAAAAAACATTCAAATGATAATTATGGATCAATCTCCTTATGGATTTAAAACTCAAGATGGAAAAGAAACAGGAGTTTTATACGATATCTTAACTCAAATAATAAAAACCAGTAATATGCATAACTCCATTAATATTGTTCCCATAAAACGTCTTTTAGTCATATTGAAAAAAAATCCAAAAGTTTGTACGATAGTGGCAGATACTCCAGATATTCAAGAATTTGATTTAATTGAACCCATTGACTTTCTCTTGGCTGCAGGAATTTTCCCAGGAATGGGTATTAAAGTAGACAACTACGCAAGCCTTAAAAATAAAGTAATTGCAGTACCCTTGGGTATTGTGTTTGAAAAAAAATTTCACAATGACAATACCCTAAACAAAGTAAGACCTCCACATTACAGTAATGCAATAAAAATGTTAAAAAGAGGTAGAGTAGATGCAGTTGCAGGGGCATTTCCCGCACTTAGGTACATTGCAAAGAAAGAAGGAATGAATCTTAAGTCTTTAAATAAACCTTTAATTCTTGCACAAACCCAGGCGTATCTTGTATGTACGACAGACCTCGATAAAAGTAATCGTGATAAATTAAAAAAAGCTGTGATTGAATTAAAATCAAATGGTACTATCAAGGAAATATTATTTGAATACTTTGGAATATAAATATTGTATATTCGTAGAGGGTGATAAACATAAAATTAATCTAATACTCATCAACCTCTACTTACTTTTTCAAGTATTTATTTTATATGGAACCATTTAGAAGTTGAATAAGTTGGTATTTTACTTGTGAAAATCTAAAAATTCTTTTTCCATTGTTATTTTTTGCATATTCTTTGGCATCGTATTCATTTTTGAAAGATACCAAATCATCACCAGAAATAGATGTAACATTACTTCCATATACATAATACGCACGTCTGGCATCAATTGCATTATATGTTTTATAATCCGTAACTTGAATACTCATCATATCATCAACCGATTTTATATTAAACTCTGGCCACTTCTTAAATGTATAATAGAATTCAAACATTGATTTTGGACTTGAAAAATAAATGTTTTTATAATGTGAATTGGTAACTTTTGCTATCCACTGAGGATATTGATATACCTTTAAATTCCGAATTAATCCCAATTCTTTCTTATCTACAATAATTGGATCTGCAAATAAAAATCCTGAAAGTAAAAGTGCTGACACAATTGTTTTTGTTCTGAGTTTTTGTTTGTTAAATTTGAAAATCATTTTATTCCTTCTAAATTAATGTATTTAAACTAAATCTTTTTTTCTAAATGTGATGTATCCCATTAATGCAAATATAAACCCTAATACAATTGGATATATTACAGATAATACGACAAACAATGTTTGATTCAATGCATCCAAGATATAATAAGCAACGGGACCCATAACCGTTAGTTCGGGGTCAAACAAAGAAATGGCTGCAACTCGAAATACTTCCATTGGATTGAGCAATGAAATTGCAATAATCAGTCCATCATCAAACCTATTTTGCAACATAACACTTATCAATGCAATATCAATGAAAGCCAGCAAAAAGATCCACACAAAAAATGCAATTCCCAGTGAAACTTCAGATGATTTTACAATTGATGAGATAAAAAATGCAATTCCCAGAAATGCAGAACTTAATGAAAAAAGAAGCCCTGTATAAAGGATGAAGATATCCCATGGAATTGAAGCTCCAATACTTACCCCATAAACTACAGCTATTACCATTGCAAGAAACACGGGTAAAAATACAGTAATAAATCTACCAATTATTTTACCCCAGTAATAATCTTTTAACGATATGGGGAAAGAAAGCATATATTCTAAGATATGATTGTCTCTATCGGCTGAAATGGAACGTACTGTAGTGATAAGGATAAAGATAGGGAGAATTATAATGGTTACTTGTATATACATGAGTAACAATCGGCTCAGCCCACTAAATCCCATCACTTGAGATTGAGTAACTCCTGCAATAAAAAACAGCGCAATCAAGCCTCCAAATACCAAGGAATATACCAAAAACCATTTTGCTCTGATTGATTCTTTTAAATCTAAAAAAGCGATAAGTGTCAAGTTTTTCATAATTTATTTACCTTTATTGTGCATATCATGCATACCATGTATTTTCTTTTTTCTGTTTAATCTGTCTGCATGGTCTTGTTGTTTTATCATATCCACAGCAGTAATGAAACTTAAACTTTTTTTACCTTGAGGAAATGTATCTTTGGTATATGCAGCCAGACCATAATTCATTGGAGTGATGTTATTTTTTGTCCAAAATGCCGTTTTTGCATTTATCCATTCTTGAGTTTTTTCATTTTTAACCCAAATATTAGCTGTTTCAAACCAGTCTTGTTGGTATTCTGCAAACCATAAAACAGCACAACCAATATCATCGAATTTATGTTTTTGTCTTGTTATTGGGTTTTCAATTTGCACAGCATATGACTTCTCACTCATAACCATGTGGCATCGCTCACAAGTATCCCTATCCCAATGAATTTTTGCAAATCCTTTATCATTTTCTTTTTCGCAAGCAGTAAGTAAAAATGACGCTAAAAATATTACAATAAAATAAGCACTAAATTTTTTCATCATGTACTACCTTTCCTAAGTCCATATATATTTGTCTGTTTACAATCTCTTCAACTTCATCCAATCGGTGAGTTACAAAAAGTAAAAGTTTTTCTTGTTCTTGTTCTTTTAACAGTCTGTAGAAATTATCCCTGGCTTTTGGATCCAAGTTTGCAGTAGGTTCATCAAATATCATAATATTTGATTTTTGAGCTAAAGCAATTGCAATGAGAAGTTTTTGTTTCATTCCACCTGAGAGTTTAAAAAATGACTTAGCCAGATTTGGCTTCAAATCAAGCTCCATTTC
>Ga0209707_1001815_pt1 | contig 11625 bp, 10 predicted proteins | sample EN4Hudsemesocosm_FD_184630 | JGI IMG/M metagenome (GOLD analysis project Ga0209707, IMG submission 184630) | Methane-oxidizing microbial communities from mesocosms in the Hudson Canyon - EN4B Hudson Canyon (SPAdes) (version 2) | ecosystem: Environmental > Aquatic > Marine > Cold seeps | place... | reverse complement strand
CAGACTAAAAGGGGTTGTTGGAGTAGATATTGAAATAAGTAATTTATCAAAGTTTATATCCAATTTAAAGATAAGTCATAACAGTAAAGTGTTCATAATAGATGAGAGTTTAAAAATAGTTGCTTTTCCTCATACTCAAACTATAAAAATAGATAAAGAAAATTCAAAAGCACGACTGCTTAAAATAAATGAAATCAATGATAAAGTTGCTATTAAAGCATACAATACCTCTTTGCAACGAGTCAATAAAAATAAGTCCAATACAAATGAGACGTTCTCTTTTGAATTAGATAATAAAAGATACTTAGGCAAATTTGCACCTTTTGAGATGAATAATATTAAATGGACTATTGGTATGTATGTACCAGCAAATGATTATTTAGGACTTTTAAAACAAAATCAAAACAATAATATTATTTGGATGATTTTAATTGGTATCATTTCTTTAATTATTTCGTATATCATTTCTCAAGCAATATCTAAACCCATAGATAGATTACAAAATATGGCACACGATTTAAAAAAATTGAATTTAGACACAAAAAATGTTGAACCATCAATCTTTACTGAAATTGATGAAACCATACAGAGTTTTAATATCATGAAAGAGTCTTTAATATCATCCATTAAAGATACCGAACAAAATCAGCAAATTATCACTGAAAAAAATAATCAATTATTAGAAACCAAACAGTTGTTGCAAGATATTATAGATAATGCTCCCATCCGAATCTTTTGGAAAAACAGAGACAGTACATATCAAGGAGCAAATAAATTATTTATAAAGGATTTTGGACTCAATGATGTATCTGAATTAATAGGTAAAAAAGATGAAGATTTTGGTGTATTAGAGCATGATGGCTATATCCAAGATGATAAAAATGTAATGGATAATGATTGCTCAAAGTTAAATTATATTGAAACCATAACAGGAAAAGATGGATCAAAAAAAATTGTGAATACTTCTAAAGTTCCTTTATACAATTATCTGGATGAAGTTATAGGAATTGTAGGTGTTTATGATGATATTACAGAACAAGTTAGTACTCAAAATGAATTAAAAGAAAAAGAAATTTTGATGTTGCATCAATCAAAACTTGCCGCAATGGGGGAAATGATTGGAAATATAGCTCACCAATGGAGACAGCCATTAACTATTGTTTCTTCATTGGTTATGGCTATGCAATTAAAATTGGAAATGGATATGTATGAAGAGAAATATTTCAATGAAAAACTATCAAATATCAACGATTCTTTACAACATATGTCTAAAACCATAGATGATTTTAGAGAGTTTTTTAAACCACAAAAAGAGAAAAAGGTTTTTAACCTAAGGTATTTATATAAAAAAATAGATAACTTGGTCGGAGATGACTTCAGAAGCAAAGGCATTGAAATTATTCACAATCTAAAGGATGTAGAGATAAAAGGATTTGATAATGAATTGGTTCAAGTGCTTATAAATATAATGAATAATGCAATTGATGCTATTGTTGCACAAAATCAAACAAAAAAATTAATATTTATAAATTCCTATAAAAAAGATAAAAATGCCATGATTGAAATCCAAGATAATGGAGGAGGCATTAATGATGATATTATTAATAAAATCTTTGAACCCTATTTTACAACCAAACATAAAAGTCAAGGTACAGGAATTGGATTGTATATGTCTTCAGAAATCATAAAAAAACATATGAATGGAGAAATACTTGTAAAAAATACAGAGTATGAGTATGAAAACAGTTGCTATAAAGGTGCAAAGTTCAGTATCATATTACCTCTATGAATAATTATAGATATATGCAGTGAAAATTTAATTTTTTAGGTAAGAAAAATATGCCACTTTTTTAACACAAAAATTGGGTAAAATTTTTAAAGGTAGAATAAAAGGAGTATACAATGAAAAATATATTTATAAAAACAACGCTTAGTCTGGCACTGTTGTTTCAAATGAGTTATGCCGCCGATAAATTTACTATAATGGCTGAAGATTTACCTCCATTTATTTATTCCAATATGAATACAAATGAACCTGAGGGTATTGCTATAAAAATAGTACAACAATTAGCAAAAAAGATGAATCATACTCAAGCTATTGAAATAGCAAGTTGGAATAAAGCCTATAATTTAATAAAAGACAATGATGGTTATATGTTATTTCCCGTAAGCCGCCGTCCAAACAGAGAAAATCTTTTTAAATGGGTTGGTCCACTTTTAAAATCAACAAGTTATTTATATAAAAGAAAAGGATCTTCAATAGAAATAAAGTCATTGAATGATGCCAAAAAAGTCAATACTATTGGTGTGGTTAAAAATTATGCCGGCCATCAACTTTTACAAAAAGAAGGGTTTGAGAATCTTGTGGCTGTTGGACATACCAAAGGAGTCATAAGAGCTTTGGTTTACAAAAGAGCTGATTTGGTTGAAGTTGGAGATGTTTTTTTACCTTTTAGAAGTAAACAGGCTGAAGTTGATTATAAACTATTGGAAAATACAAATGTGAAATTATTAGAGCAGCACCAGTATTTGGCTTTTTCTAAAAATACACCCGATGAAATAATTGAAAAATGGCAAACCACTTTAGATACAATGAAAAAAGATGGTACTTACGATAAAATTTCCAATAAAGAATTTAAACGTGCATTAAAGGCATTTAATTTGGAATAATATGTTTAAAAATTTAAATATAAAGATTACAATTTTAGTAGCTCTTTTTATAGGGTTAGCTGTACCAATGTTTTTTACAACAGTCCATTTACAAAATAAATATGAACAAGAATTAAAAAATGAGCTGACAAAAACACATAAAGAACTATTAAAAACCATATCTTCTGGATTAACCAGACCTATGTGGGAATTTATGTATGATAATGCAAAAGACTTGGTGGAGCCTATTTTTAACAATGAAGATATTTTAGAAATTAAAGTCGTTGATATAAAATATGACAATGAAGTTTTTCTTCATTTTAAAAAAAACATACTATCCAATAATCCAAGTTGTCAAGAATCCCAAACCATATTACTTGAAGAAAATATTTTATTAAACAAGCTCAAACTTGGAATGGTTTCAATGAAATTTTCAACATGTAAAATAAGTCAACAAATTGCACAGCAACGTGACAGTTTGTGGCTTACTATGGGAATACAATTTATGATAAGTTTTGTTGTCCTTTTTTTATTAATGCATTCAAAAATAATTATTCCAGTAAAAAAACTTATTCAACAATCAACTTCTTTAGCAAATAAAACGCTTAATAATCCTTTTGTTTGGAGGCAAAATGATGAAATGGGACATTTGGGTCAAAGTTTAGAGCGTACAAGAATCGCACTACTTGAACTGTTTCATAAAGAACAAAAGTCAAAAGAAGAGATTGAAGAATTAAATAAAAATCTCGAATATAAAGTTAAAGACAGAACTCAAAAACTCATTGATGTTAACAGTGAATTAAAACAGAGTATTGATAATTTAGAAATGGCACAAGAACAATTAATTCATTCTGAAAAAATGGCAAGTCTTGGTAATATGGTATCTGGAATATCTCATGAAATAAATACACCAATAGGTGTAGGGCTTACAGGAATAACACATTTTCAAGAAATTACAAAAGAAATAAAAGATGCCTATGAAAAAAATGATATTTCCCAAAGTGAATTTGAGGAGTATTTAAATATGTCCAGCTCTCTTGCAAATTCAATCAATAAAAATTTAAGACGAGCTGCTGATTTAATTGGAGGGTTTAAGAAAATATCTGTTGATCAAGAAATAAATGAAATAAGAGTTATCAACTTATATGAATATACAATGGATTTTGTAAATTCCATGTATGGAACACTACTTAAAACAAATATAACAATGAAAGTAGATACAACTCATGATATCGATATTAACTGCTCTCCTGGCTCTTACAGTCAATTTTTAATGATACTCGTAACTAACTCTTTATTACATGCTTATGATGAGGGTGAGCAAGGGTTAATTCAAATAGATTTAAGAATGAATGGAAATTTGGTTATTATCGCTTTCAGTGATGATGGTAAAGGTATCAATAAAGATGATATGAAACACATTTACGAACCTTTCTTTACAACAAAAAGAGGACATGGTGGAAGTGGATTGGGATTAAATATTTTATACAATGTTATTACAAAGAGTTGTAAAGGAAAAGTAAGATGCAAGAGTAAGTTAGGTGAGGGTACAAAGTTTATTATTACCCTGCCACTTGACTTAGAAAACCCAGTTCCCTAGTATTTTTTACAGTGCAACTTCTAAAAAAAGTCTTTTTTAACTTATAAATTGTAGAATACTGTTTAATTTTAAAGGAGATTTAATGACAACGATAAATGATATCAATGAAAATATAATAGATTTGTTAAATGATGTTGACGATGAAGAGATTTTAGAAGAAATAAAAAGTGAGTATGAACCATTTAAAAAGAATATGCAATCTTTATTAGAGTGTGATTGTCTAGACTCTTATTTAACAAAATATGATAATATGTGTAAAGATGCAACGGCTGTAATAACATGTTTTGAATTCGATAATGTGGATGAATTAAAAAAACACATTGAAGAAGAAGAAACAAGTTTTGAAGAACTAAAAATTGAAACGGCACAAGCTTCTTGTGAAGCTTTAGAATTAATTATCTTTGATTTAGAAGAAGATTACTAAGATATACATCACAAAATCCGCAAGGATTTTGTGAAATTCACTTAAAAAACTCATTAAAATAATAAAAAATTCCCAAAAATAATAATAATTGATAATATGATAACTTGTTAAATTACATAATACAGTACAAATTGTGCCTAAAATGTAATTAAAAAGATATATTGTCAAAAAAAATAATAAATTATTTTTTTTGACAGACTCTGTAGAGTAGCTAGTATAGCGACTTTGTAAGAATTATAAAACATTATTTTTTCAATTCACTCCTTGACATAACGAAATAATACGTGTTACAATTTCACATAATTTAAAACACAAAGGAGATATTATGTGGAGTTTTTTAAAAAGAAGATTGGCAAACGACAAAGGTGCGATGGACAAAATTTTAGTGACATTGTTATTAGTAGTAATTGGGGTAGCTGGAGTTGTTGGATTATCAACATGGTTAGGAACTGAAACAACTAATGTTCAAACTGCTGCAACTACACAAATCACAGCTGTAACTGCGGATGCTGCACCAGCTGCAGAGTAGGATGCCTTTTTTTCGCACTTAAACTAAGTGCGAAAGGGGAATATGATGTTTGAAATTATCTTTTATGTATTTTCATCTGTTTTGGCTTACTTAGATTACAAAAAATTTATAGTGCCAAATGATATTTTACTCACACTGTTAATGATGTTAATTGTGTTTGGTTTGTTTGAAGATAGATTAAATATAAATTCTTTTGGAATTTCATTTTTACTATTGGTTTTTTTTAGTGTCTTGATGCTACTAAACCGTAAAATGATTTTGGGTGGTGGTGATATTAAATATATGATGGTTATTGCCATCTTTATTGAACCAATACTTTTTCCTTTTTTTCTGATAATTACAGGAATAGTACAAAGCAGTTTTCTTATCTTTATACAAAATATCCAAAAAAGAAAAATTGCACCAATGGTTCCTGCGATGTTAATTTCAGTAATACTGAGCACTTGGTTTTATAACTCAACATATTTCCCTTTCTCCAACGTTCTGGGAAGTTAAGGATACTCTATGAAAAAAGCATTTATCAATTCAATGTTATTAGGACTTGTTTTAATAAGTTCGGTCATAGTATTTGTAGCAACTGTTGCAGATGATTTGGTTGTAAAAAATAAAATCACAAACTTAAAAAAAGTCACAGATAATACTGCTTTAACGTTAGCAAAACATTATGTTATCAATGAAGACACTCCAAGTGCTGAAGTTGTTGCTAATAATCTGCTGGAGCAAACAAAACTGGGAGTTGAAGTTTTAGACTCTATTGTTTATACGTGGGATTTTATCAATGAACCCAATGGTGTAATCGTAACTGTCCCTTCATACTCACAAGATACATTTTGGTATAAGTTTTTGGGTAAAGATGATTTCTTATTAGAAAATATAGAATCAAAAGCAGAAATAATAATATTAAGTCCTATTTCAGATACTTCAGAAACTCTCGCACCTCTGGCAATAAATAATTGCAATAGAAATGATTTAATCATTGGAGCTTCTATTGATTTTACTTTTACAACTGCTCCTTATTATGATAACAGTCATACGGATACTTTTTATGCGGTTGATAAAGATTGCAGTTTTCCAACAGGAAATTCAACTTTTGCACATTTTAAAGGATTATTTTCACAAGGGGAGGTTGACTTTACGACATATGATGCAGCGGATAATGAAACATCATGTTTAGTTAGTACCTCATTTCAAAATCCATTAAGTGTGGATCCTATGCAGTTATATAATCAATTGACTCACTTTACTCTGCCATATCGTATGGATATTTTAATGTTTGATTGTGGAACGACTGCAAATGATTTAATTGTAAGCAATGTGTTAAGTATACAAATGCAAAATTTAGATGCATTGGTTGCAGGCCCTATAGTAGATGGACAAAGTACAAATATATTAACCTTTACAGCAAATATTGTATCTTCATCTAAAAAAGTTATTTTAAAGTATTAGGGAGATTATGATGACACTTAAAGAACTTAAAAATGATTTATGCTTAAGAAAAGAGGTTCAAACTCTCAAAGAAAGTATAAAAGAATATTTAGAATTGTTTCTTCAAATAACGTTTCTTGAACAAGTTGATTTTTATAGATATGATTTTAAATATGATGAATATAACTTGGATGAGACTGTTTATTCAAATGATGATGTTGTAACCTTAATCAACACAAATAACTACAGTATTACTTTAAAATTAAAGAATATTACATTAGGTAAATTGGTATTTGAAAATAGAATCAAATCAAGTAAAGCTTTAAAAACAGCTTTGACTTATTTAACGGATAAACTTTATACTGAGTATATTATTTCTGAAGAATTTAAAAGTGATGAATCAAGTCTGAATATTTTTATTTATTCGAATAATAAAAATAAATCATTTGCAAAAAAAATACAAAATGATGTCAGTGCACTCTTTAATGCCAATACAATTTTAACAAGTAATCTAAAAAGTATCATTGGTCAAATTGAATCAAAAAACAGTAAGAATATCATCATTTACAGTGTTGAAGATTATGAAAATATTAAAAAGGATGAAAAACTTCTTAATTCTTTTAATGATTATATTATTGTGTATGGACCCAATGAACATAAAATTTCGCTGTTATGTGGGACGTTAAATATTCAACATTACATCTCATTTGAAGATTATACTAAAGAGAGTTTACGTGAAATAATTCTTGATACAAAAAATACAATGTTAAATAAGTTTCACTCAACAAATAATATTATTTCAATTTCTGGAATATCAGGAGGAATTGGCTGCACAACCATTGCCATGAATATGGCTAATATTTTAGCAAAAAAAATGCCTCATAATAACGTTTTATTTATAGATTTAGCACATACAAAAGCTATCAGTAATCTATTTTTGGATCAAAACCCATTGCCTGAAAAGACAATAATTGACTTGGTCAATTCTGATGAATTTGATTTGGATAACAATTTGGATAATGGGCTTGTAAAAATAAAAGAAAATTTTTATTCAATCAATGGAATTCAAAAACATATTGATAAAGAGTATTTAGAAAAAGATATTTTTATTGAGAAATTTTTAAATTACTTAGAAATGGCAAATCATCATTTTAATACTATTATTATTGATACGGGTGTTTTTGAAGCCTCAAATTTAAAAACAACTATTTATGATATCTCTAATGAAATTGAATTAATCACTGAAATGAACCTTCCTGATATATCAAAATTAAAAACACTCTATTCGCTGATAAAAAGAGCAGGGTTAAAAGAAAAACTCTCTTTTATTGTTAACAGATTTGATGCTAAAAGTGCATTAAGTTTAAACGATGTTATTTCTATTTTAAATATAACAGAAGATGACAAAATGATATTTAATTATAAAATATCAAATGATTATACGACGTTGGGAAAATATTGGAATCAGTGTGAATTAGTAAGTAATGCAGATGAAAAGGCACTTTTTGTAGAAGAAATCACTAATTTTTTAGTGGATAAAAAAATCTTAAAAGATGCAAAGATTAAAAAAGAGAAAAAAAGTCTATTCTCTTTTTTTAGGAAATAATGATGAAAAATTTACGATTAATGATTGAAAATGAAGAGAAAAAAACAACACTTAAAAAACAATCATTTGAAGAATCTGAAGAGATTATTATTGAACAATCAAACAATGAAAAAATTCAAGAAATTAAAAGTAATATAAAAAAATCTGAGTTAAATTTTCCAAAAATATATTTAGACAGTGAGCTTTTATTCACTGCACGTAAAATTTATGGTGCGTTTATCTTGAAATTAAAATCAGATCAAAGAATAACGAAGAATTCATTGGAAGAAGTTTTACCCGAATTTATAACAAACTCAGGTGAAATAAAATCTCAAGACAAAGATATCGTTGACGAAGTTAAAGAGTTTATTATTGATCACTTAATTGGATATGGTCCTATTTCTACAATCTTTAGAATTGCAGGTGATAACTTAAATGATGTGATAGTCAATACTCACAATTACGTAGATATTATCTATAAAGGGAAAACACTTGAGACTCCATTTGTTTTTGGAAGTGAAGAAGAACTTCGAAAAATCATTGACAGAATGTTAAGTGAAAATAATAGAAAAATAGATGAAGCCCATCCTATTATCTCAAGTAAACTTGATGACGGTTCACGGGTTGAAGTTCAAATTCCACCCGTTGCTGCCAATGATGGAAGCTGTGTAACTATTAGAAAATTCCAAGAAGTTCCATTACTGTTAGAGCATTTAATTGACACCGTGCAAATGGATTATAAAATGGCATATTTTTTACTCAAAGCTTCAAAAGGAAAAGCAAATATTATTGTTTCAGGTGGAACTTCGAGTGGGAAAACCACATTTTTAAATGCCATTACACGATTTATTGATAATGGGGAACAACTCATTACCATTGAAGATACAAAAGAGATGCAACCTCAAATGCCTTGTCATAGTATCAGAGCATATGAAGGAAGAATGGAAAATGAAGAGGGTAAAGGGGCCATTGGCTTGGACTTTTTACTTCGTTCAGCTCTGCGATCAAGTCCAAGAAGAATCATTGTTGGAGAGTGTAGAGGTCCTGAAATTGTTGTAATGTTAAATGCCATGAATACAGGACATCCAGGTTCCATGACTACAGTGCATGCAGATAATACAAAAGAAGCCATTGTGCGACTTGAAAATATGTATTTAGAAGCACGACCGAGCGCGAATATTAATTTTATCAGAGCTCAAATAGTTTCAGCAGTGGATTTAATCATACAATTAGTCAGGTTCCCAGATGGGAGTAGAAAAGTTATAACCATATCTGAAATCGAGCGTCGAATTGAAGATAATTCAGTGGTATCTTTAAATAATATATTTGAATTTAAAAGAGATACCAGCGATACAAAAAAAACAAGAGGAAAATTTGAAGTTATCTCCAATGCAAGCAGAGTGGTTGAAAAGATGGAAATGTATGGAGTTGATATGGATACAAGAATATTTGATCCAAATTTTGTTATGCCAAAGTCAATGTTACTTGAGGAACTTGAAAAAGACATGCCATCAAAAATGTGTGGTTGGAAAGATAATTTTATTCATAAATTTATTGAAAAAGATGGTCAGATTTTATTTAAATGGCCATATTTACAAAAGCTATTAGAAGGCAGTTAACATGGAAAATTATATCTATACACTTCTTTTTATCATACCAATGTTAACAGTACTTTTAGTATTTTACTTTTTTTATTGGTATGAGAATATAAAAGTGCAAAAGCGTATAATTCAATCACTTTCAATTGAAAATAGCCTTATTATGCAAAACAGTAAAGACAATAAACAAGATGATATAAGAGATAGAAATTGGTTAAGACGTAAAATGAATTTTGCAGGTTTTGAAAGTCCAGGTGCTCCGTATGTTTTTATTTTAATATCTTTAATTACAGGAGTATTAATCGCTGGATTTATTTTTATAATTATTGAATCTGTTTTAGCCCTTATTTTTTCTGTATTGTTATTTTCATTTTTACCTTTGTTGATACTTACAAAAATAATAAGAAGCCGAGAAGAAGAATTTAATCTTTTTTTAAAAGAGATTATTGATAAAGTCACCAGCATGATGAAAAGTGGAGTGGGTTTTGAACAAGGGATGCGAAAGTCAATTGTGACCACACATTCTAAATTTACAAAAAAAGTATTTGATATATATTTAAATGAAAAAGAGATTATAGGAGAAGATAAAGCATTTGAAAAAATGTTTACGTTAGTTGATTCAAAAGAATTAAGAGTGTTTTATTTAACCATTTCAATTGGTAAATCTTCTGGTGGTAAATTTTCAAATACACTGGAGAAACTAAGAAAAACACTGCATGATCAAGGTGAAATCAAACAGCAAATCACTTCATCAACAAGAGAAATTAAAATTGGAAGTTATATGATAATTGCCATTGTTTTTCTTATATATTTTTTGATGAATAATAGTTTAAATAATGTTTTAAACGAACATTTTTTTGGATCTGAAATTGGTAGACTGCAACTGTTTTTTATTGTAATTTGGGTTGCATTTGGTTTGTTTATCAACAACTTATTAACAAAGATAAAATGATGTTAAATATATTAATTTTCGCACCATTTGGTGTTATGGCTTTATCACTGTTGGGTTGGTTTTTATTTGACCGATATAAAAGACAAAAAAATATTGTATTGCTTTCAAAACTCAGTGTTAATAATATTATTGAGCAACAACAAAATTCAAAAAAACAAAGTAATGAATCGTTTAAATTAAAGTTAATACAAGCAGGTGCCTCATTAAAAGAGTATAACGAAGCACGGTTTTTATTTGCATTGATTGGAGCTATCTTGATATTCACATTGCCATTTTTTGTCTCTTTTAATATCAGTGTAATCATTGTGATTGTTGGGCTTTTAATTATTGCTTTTGGAGGGCATATATTTTTATACATTGGTAAAAGTGAACGGGTAGGAAAAATAGAAAAAGATTTAGGAATATTTTTGGATTTAACCAATGTCATACTAGAAGCTGGTGGGGGATTAAAAAATGCCTTTTTTAAAGTTTCCAAAGAGGCAAAATATATTATTGATGATGAGTTACTTAAAGAAATTGGAATCTTAGAATATGAGATGTCAAATTATTCAACAAAAAAAGCATATGAAAATATGAAAAAAAGAGTTGACAGCAGAGAGCTTGATAAAATCATAGATTTTTTAGTATTAAGTGAAGAGACAGGGCTTGGTGTGAAAAATATTTTTTCAACACAATCTAATGAAATGAGACAAAAAGAATTTTATAAAATTAAAGGAAAAGCAAACACGTTGAGTTTGTATCTTACTTTAATTATTTTTGTTTTCATATTACCAACCTTGGGTGCATTTATAATTTTCCCAATGATGTCTGGTGCATTGAATTTGGGAATGTAAGGGGTTTATTATGAGATTTAACAAACAAAT
>Ga0209707_1001811_pt1 | contig 11655 bp, 14 predicted proteins | sample EN4Hudsemesocosm_FD_184630 | JGI IMG/M metagenome (GOLD analysis project Ga0209707, IMG submission 184630) | Methane-oxidizing microbial communities from mesocosms in the Hudson Canyon - EN4B Hudson Canyon (SPAdes) (version 2) | ecosystem: Environmental > Aquatic > Marine > Cold seeps | place... | reverse complement strand
ATTTTGCATTAATGGCATCGGAACGCCCTAAATCAGTCAATTGATAGCGAATGCTGTTGGAGCCTTCCGAGCTGTTTACAAAGACGCGTGCCTCTTTACGTAATTTTAAAAGAATGGCTTCGAGTGTGCTACCCGCGAGTTTGATGCGTTTACTGAGTTGTAATAGATCTAAGACACCGTTTTCATATAAGTGCTTTAGCAGTAAGTCAATAACTAGTTCTTCATCTAGTCCGGTGTTTTCTAAGGTGCTGGGTTGTTTGATTAAGCTTTTTAGTGTCATATTTTATCACTTAGAAATGAGTGGTATACAGTACATAAAAAGTTGCCAGATTAATGCCCGGTGCCATGGGAATACGCTCTGAGCGTAGATTTTTTACTTTTGCTTCTGGAATATTTTTTTTGTTATTTTTATGCCAGGGTAGCCATAGCTTGATAAAAATAAGACCTAAAACTGCGGATATAACATAACTGTAGACGATAATAAGCAGGATTGATTGATAACCGACAAAAGAGCCTATAGCAGCGATTAATTTAACATCACCTGCGCCTAAATGAGCAAATCTATAAAAAAATAAAGTTACAAAAAAACCAGCCGTCAATCCATAAAAGCTAAGTGTCAGGCCATAGCTACCATTTAACAAAAAGTTATAAATAAAACCTAGAATAGATATAGATATAGAAGCAAGGTTGGGGATTTTCTTATAGTACAGGTCATAAGCGCTGACATATATCAATATTGAGGTGATGATAATGACTAGCATAGAAAATAGTAATAACTATGGCGGTAAAAAACTAAATAGCAGATATTTAAATTAGCCAATACCAAGCGCTGTGTTAATTGTAGCTATAAGTGCATCCATACCCGTTTTCACAATTGGGACTAGGCCAATAGCATATGCTGCAGCTCCCAAAACAATGATAATGGCAGAAATAACCACATATTCAACGGTTTCAGCTCCTTCTTCACTTTTTAAAAGGGTCTTAATCTCTTTAATTAGCATTAGATTAAATTTTCTATAGTGTGTTTTATTTAAGTGACCCTCAAAAAACTAAAATAACAATTTATATGTGAATAAAAATTGAAGTTTTTCGAGGTGTTCTTCATTAATAGCATCTATATTGTCAATAATGAAATGAATAGTCAATGCTCTGCTAATGGGTTTTATCAGCTATTAACCAGTCGCTGTGCCAATAGCGGTAGTTATTGCCCCAAATGCAGTGGAAATAACACCACTCAAACCAGTATTGTAAGCAGCTGCACCAACGACTATGATAACGGCAACAATTACAACGTATTCCAGAGTTTCCGCACCTTCTTCGTTGTTTATAATAGTTCTGATTTTATTAATCATGATGAAGATTCCCGTTTAATATCTATAAAGTTAATGAATTTAAGTGGTTTATTGTCGTATTTATTTTTAACAAAATAAATACGACTGGATGTAAGTATATTCTTTTTTTAAAAAAAAGCTACTGTCCTTAGGTATTAGAAGTAATTCAAGAAAATTTTCTAAAAAATTATCAAGCCACCTGTATCGTGAAGTTGTTATCATTGATAACATAGGATGAGAGTCAGTTTTTAAATCAAATTTAATCTAGGTAGTTAGAATCGAGTAATTTAAATGACATTGCACTCTGCGTCAGATATTCTAACTGTTTTACCTGAGGGAAAGCTAGGCCATATTTTTATCAAGTGATAACTAATACAAAATTTAGGTTAATTGAAATGTCTATTAATACAAGCAAAGCATTTTTTTTGTTAGCGCATAGCAAGTGGATGCGTTTTGTTCGTAGCCCGAGCCCTCTATATCTAGGGGCACTTATCTTTATTGTGTTGGAAATTAATTTTTTGATGAAGATACCTCCTAATGATTATTGGTGGTATCTGCAATTAGGGCAGGATGTTTGGCACAATCTTAGTATTCCTGTTGTTGACTCATATACTTATACGCAAAAGGATAAACCTTATTTTTTTATCGCTTGGCTCAGTAGTGTTTTGTTTTGGTTGTTTCGTGATCCAACGGTGGCAACGCTGTTACATGGCGCATTACCAACAATATTCAGTTTATTGATTTGGCAGTGTTGTCGGACTGTTGGCGCAGGAGTGCGGCTAACGTTCATATTAACACTAATGGTGGTTTTGATAGGCTCAACGTCGTGGGCGATGCGACCACAGCTTTTTTCATTGCCATTATTTGCTTTTGCTCTACTAAGTTTACTGCATTGGCAGCAAGGCAGAACTAAATGGGTATGGTTTTTGCCTGTTATTATTTTGTGCTGGGTCAATTTACATGGCGCGTTTCCATTACTTTTCCTGTTAGCTGGAGCTGCCCTAGTAGGGGGGGGGGGCGACCGAAAAACATTGGCAGTGGCACTGCTAGCTTCTTTTTTTACTTCGCTCTGCAATCCTCAAGGGGTTATGGTCTGGCACTTTGTTTTCTCCGTACTTAATAATGCTCCTACTCAGTTGCTAGGTCCGGAATGGTTGTCACCTACTACTGCTTTAAACTGGCCGTTCAAGCTTTTCTTTTGTTGGTTGCTGGTATTTCCTATAGTCACCTCGCTATCATCAGGTAAATTAAAGTTAACCGACTGGCTTTGGTTTCTAGGTTTTGCCTGGATAGCATTAAGTGGGCAGCGTTACGTGGTCTGGTTTGTCGCTGTTTTTGCTCCAATTAATGCTATATTATTGACGCCATTGGCAAATAGAAGTATTGATCGGCGTGTAACACTAGGAAAGCCTTTTTTTAATGGTATAGTTTTCGTTCTATTGCTACTACTACCCCTGATGTTATTACCGAAAATTAGAGGGAACTGGTTAGCGGATGCCTCTTCTGCTTATACCCATAATACACCTATAGCTGCAGTAGCGTGGTTGAAATTGCACCCTGAAGTACCGGGAAATTTATGGGTTGACTTGGCTATGTCGGTGTATATTATCTATGCATTGCCAGAACGACCCGTATGGATCGACACACGTACTAATTTATTTCCTATGGAGCAATGGTCTGATTATTTTCGTATTGTTAATGTTGGTTATGACTGGGAAGCAGTACTTGTTCGTGATAAGGTAAAATTACTATTACTTAACCCTGAAGAGCAGCCGCTGCTTATTCAAGCACTTACAGAGTCTCCTGACTGGGTCTCTCCTTATCAAGATAAATATAGTATTATTTTTACCCTAATTCAAAAATAGCAAGATATAAAGTGGGAATTAAAGGAATATATACTTTATGATATAAGTATATGGTGGTGATTATATAAAGAAACTAGTACAGTATTTAGCTATGAGTTGATGCTTTAATACTTAAATAGTTGCTTTATTTATTAAGGAGAGTGGTGTGGGATTAAAAAGCCGATTAAAAAATTTTACTCAAGAGCAGAAGTATCAGGGTAAAGTAAGTGAGCCATTAGTTAAGCCTGAAGCGGGGAAGCTTGAGACTCTTAGGCCAATGTTACAGTTAACGGCTTTAACTTCCTTAGAGTTGAAGTTAAAAGATGTCATCCTTTCTAATTTACTGGATATATTGGATTTATCGCTAATTAGCGGGGTCGAAGAAGCTGAGGCCAGAAAGCAAATTAGTCAGGTGGTCAGGCAATTAATAGAGGAGCAGTCAGCCCCCTTAAATGCTCGCTCAAGAGAGCAGATTGTTAAAGAAGTTGAAGATGAAGTTTTAGGGCTTGGACCTTTAGAGCCTTTATTATCGGAGCCAACAATATCTGATATTTTAGTGAATAACTATCACAGTGTGTATATCGAACGTTTTGGTCGCTTAGAGCTGACTCCCGTTCGCTTTAAAGATAATGATCATTTAATGAAAATTATTGATCGTATCGTGTCAAGAGTGGGGCGGCGTATCGATGAGTCCTCACCGATGGTTGATGCTCGTCTGGCTGATGGTTCGCGAGTCAATGCAATTATCCCGCCTTTGGCTATTGATGGCGCATCAATCTCTATCCGGCGATTTTCCGAAGATAAGATGACGCTGGATGATCTGGTGGAAAAAGGCGCCTTAACACTGCAAATGGCTGAATTCCTTAAATCTGCATCCAAAGCTAAGCAAAACATATTGATTTCGGGCGGAACTGGCTCTGGTAAGACTACAATGCTTAATGCTATGTCCAATTTTATTCCCGCTGATGAGCGTATTGTTACCATTGAGGATTCTGCCGAACTGCAATTGCAATTACCGCATGTTGTCAGGCTAGAAACTCGACCAGCGAATATTGAAGGTAAAGGTGAGGTGAGCTTAAGAGACTTAGTGAAAAATAGTCTGCGTATGCGCCCGGATAGAATTGTTATCGGTGAAGTCCGAGGCGGGGAAGCTTTTGATATGTTGCAGGCGATGAATACCGGTCATGATGGCTCTTTGACGACGGTGCATGCTAATAAGCCGCGCGATTCGCTAGCTAGAGTAGAGAATATGGTATCTATGGCGGGCTTTGAGTTACCCACTGCTGCGGTTAGAAAACAAATTGCGTCGGCGATTAATATTATTGTACAGCTCAATCGACTTGAAGATGGTAGTCGTAGAGTGATCAGTATTCAAGAAGTGGCTGGTATGGAGGGTGATATTATTACCTTGTCAGAAATTTTTAAGTTCGATAGAACGAGTATTAATGAACAAGGGATTGTTCAGGGGCGGTATATGGCAACTGGGCTGATCCCTGCTTGTTTGCCTAAATTACAGAGCATGGGCTGTGTTATTGATCAGTCATTTTTTGTCAATTAATTGAGTTAAGGCGGCATGGATAATCAAATTATAATGATCTTTGTAGGCGCGGTTTTTGTGACCGCTTTTCTTATGTCGCAGGTGCTTATTATGCCTTCGATGAGTTCCAGCAAAGCAGACCGCCAACGCCTAAAACAGCGTTTTGAACAAGCATTGTCAGGTCAAGGTGTCAGTCAGCAATCGATCGTTAAGGTGAGGGCGCTGGATAAATTGCCGCTATTTATCCGCAGGATTGAAAGTCTACCAGTGATGAATTCCTTAAGTGTGTTACTTGAGCAAGCAGGCAGGCAGGGATTTGCTTATAAATTTGTATTATTTAATATACTGATCGCATTGGCTGTGAGTAGTTTTATCTGGATTATTTTTCACCATCTATTGTGGACTTTAGTAGCAGCTGTTTTTACTTTAGTTGTGCCTATCGTTTGGCTAAAAAAACAAAGAACCAAATATCTTGATGAGTTTGAAGAGCAGTTACCTGAAGCTTTAGATATGATGTCACGGTCTTTGCGCACTGGGTATCCTTTTGTTCAATCACTAAAAATTATTGCCTCTGAAATGGAGGGCCCAGTGAGTAAGGAGTTTGGGGTTACTTATGAAGAACTTAATTACGGGCGTGAAATGGACGTGGCCTTTGCCTTAATGATAGAGCGGGTACCGAGTATGAGTTTGAGTGCGATGGCCACCGCCATTTTAATTCAACGTGAAACTGGGGGGAACTTGTCTGAAGTGTTATTAAATATCTCCGGCGTATTACGTTCACGGTTTAAATTACAAAGAACAGTTAAGACGCTTTCTGCAGAAGGCGTCTTTTCTGCCTGGGTATTATGTGCTATTCCATTTTTTATGTTTCTGATGTTTAATCTGATTGACCCGCATCATTTTGATGCTCTGTATGAGCATCCAGAAGGTTATAAGCTTTTTTATATAATTGGAGCGTTGGAAGTGATTGCTATTTTTTGGATTAGAAAAATCATCACTATTGATGTTTAGGGCGTGATATGGACTTTTTATTAAATTTAATAACATCGGCTATTAGTAATCAAGAACAAGCAGAATGGCTTGTTATCGGTTTGATTGTTTTAGTCATTTTTATTTTAATTTTCTCTATCTTGTTATTTTTAAATAGCGTATTTGACCCCGTCAGAGCGCGGTTTTTGAATGAGGAGAGTGGTGTTTTTGTCGCATCGAATAGCGCGGATAAAACCAGTAAAAAATTACAGTCATACAGCCATGTTTTACTGCCTTCGAATGAAGAATTAACCGCGCGCACCAGGTTGCGTTTGCATCATGCTGGGTATCATGCCAAGAAATATCTGTTGCAGTATTTTGCGATAAAAATCATATCTATGATTATGTTGCCATTGTTAACCTTGGTTATAATTATCGTTGTTCCTGCACTTAAAGCGGACTGGCTAGTTAATGGACTGTTAATTTCTTTTGCGATAGGCTTTATCTTGCCCAGTATTGTTTTAGATAAAAAAATAGCGAATCGACAAAAAAATATCCAACGTGCTTTTCCCGATGCTTTGGATATGCTGATTATTTGTTCGGAAGCAGGTTTAAGTTTGGATGCAGCAATACAAAGAGTGACTGTTGAGTTGCGTTTTAGTCAGCCGGTTTTGGCTGAAGAGTTAAGTTTAGTGGTAGCTGAAATCCAAGCAGGGGTTGAGCGAAAAACCGCAATGAAAGGTCTAGCTGAGCGTACAGGTGTCAAAGATGTACGTGGGTTAATGTCTACATTAACCCAATGTATGATGTTTGGTACCAGCGTTACTGAAGCTTTACGCGTTTATGCGGAAGACCTTAGAGATAGGCGGATGCAAACAGCTGAAGAAGCCGCTGCAAAAATTGGTGCAAAAATGATTTTCCCTTTAGCCACGTGTTTAATGCCGGCTTTTATCTTGATTGTGATGGCGCCGGTATTTCTATCATTATCGAAAGTAATAGCTAACTAGGCCTTATATGATAAAAAATGCAATTTTTATTTTAATTTTTTTGCTTTTAGCTGCGTGCTCTAGCCCAAAAAGATCTTGGATGCGTGATGCTGAGTTTCAAGAAGACACGGAAGTGGAAACCTTGGAGCAAAAAGACGTGTTAGCGGTTGAGTCGGTGGATGATGCTCGATTAAAAGCGAGAGATGCCATTCAGGAGGGTAAAATAGATTTAGCGCAAGCTTATTATGTAAAAGCCTATGGCATGGAGCCTGATAATATCGACCTATTATTGGAAATGGCACACTTATACAAATCGATTAAAAAAATGGATTTAGCTGAGCGTTGTTATCAGTTAATTCTAGAGAAAAATCCAGATCATTCTATAGCGCTAGAGAAATATGGCTTACTGCTTATTAAACTGAATAATTATCAACTGGCAGAGGAAAAGTTGATGCAACTTTTAGTGACTAAGGAAAGTGAAAAAAATTGGCATGCATTAAATGGATTAGGGTTGATTAAGAGCCTACAGGGGCTTGATGATCAAGCTATTGGCTATTTTAAGCTGGCATTAGAAATACAGCCTAAGCAAATTGATATGTTAAATAACATGGGTTATTCTTTGTATCGGAGCGAACGTTATAAAGAAGCAATAGATTTTTATAAGCAAGCCTTAGCTATTAATCCTAATAATCATAAGATCTTGTTTAATTATGCTTTACTGAAAGCGAGAACAAAAAATTACCAGACAGCTTTAAAAGTTTTTTCGAGTTTGATGAGTACGGCTGAGGCGCATAATGATGTAGGTTATATTGCAATGAAAAATGGTGATCTTGATCAAGCTGCATATTATTTACAGCAGGCTAGGAAATTATCGCCACGTTTTTATAAAAAGGCGAATGATAATCTACAGGCTTTGCAACTATTACAACAAAAAACTGTTAATCATTCTTCTGCTCAATAAATTGGACTAGGAATTTAAGGCGGTATAATTGCTTAGAAACGTGCATGAAATAATTTACGCATTATCATCTGGGGCGCAGGTCTTCAGCCTGCACTTTTAAAAAGGCAGACTAACTACTGCATCCCATTATGCCCAAGTTATTTAGTGCATATTCCTTATTAACTTTATCTACTCTTTTAACTAAAGGATGTGTTTTATGAAATTTTTGAAATTATTTGTTTGCGCTACTACTCTGTTGCTTTCAAGTACTTGTTTTGCGACTGGGCATGGCAAAGCTGATGGCTATGATGTAGTTATCGATATGGTATTAAGACCTGTAAGTTTTGTTGGAATGATTACGGGGGCTGTTGTATATGTTGGGTTAAGTCCTTTAACTGCAATTGCAACGATCCCATCACCACATAATGCTTTTGTTTTACTAGCAGATACTATTATTGTAAAGCCCGCTAAATATACTTTTGTCAGACCTGTCGGCGATTATACTTATAATGAAGGGTTGAAATAAGTAAAAAAATTCCTGATTACCCATTAGCATGAACTATCTTTAAAAAATACGTATAAATCTGATGTAGCCCGCATGAAGTTTACGGAATGCGAGGAATAGGTGCCATGAATATCCCGTATTTCGCTGGCTCCATAATGGGCTACAAAGAATATTAGTTATAGGTTGAAAGCTATACGTAATCAGGAAAAATGTTATTACAGATTTGCATGATGAAGTTGATATCATGGATAGTTTTTGCGAATTTTTTATCATTATTTGTAAACATCATCACTAATTCTTAAGTAGGTAATATAATTGATGACAACATATGATTCAGCTTTTTTTGAATATGTTAATTCTGGAGCTATTGATTCTGCTGAACAGATATTGCCCTTATTACTTTATGAGTTAGAAATTACAAGTGTATTAGATGTAGGTTGTGGACAGGGAGCATGGCTTTCAGCCTGGAATAAATTTGGTACTAAAGATATAAAAGGCCTTGATGGCGATTATGTTAATCGAGATCAATTATTAATTTCCAAAGATTCATTCATTCCTTGTTGTTTATCAAAAGAATTTAATCTACAGCGTCGATTTGATCTAGTGCAAAGCCTTGAAGTTGGGGAACATTTGTCTAAAGAAAGTGCTGCATTATTTGTTGGTAGTATTGTTAATCACGGAGATTTAATCTTATTTTCTGCTGCACCTAAAGGGCAAGGAGGGGATGAACATGTTAACGAACAAGATTATGAATATTGGCGATGTTTATTTGCTATGCATGATTATGTTGCTATTGACTATTTAAGGCCACTTATAATAAATAACAAAAGAATTGAGCCTTGGTATCGATATAATTTGTTTTTGTATGTTAGTGCTGAACGGATTGAGGATTTACCAGACAAAATAAAAAAGTTTCGTATGCATGATAGAGAGCCATTACGAGATATTTCTCCTTTATTATATAAAATACGTAAAAAATTTGTATGTATATTATCCGTAGCTATGATGACGCGATTAGCAAAAATAAAGGAGTTTATAATTACAAGAATACGTATATAGTGGTAAAAAATATAATATATGAATCAAATTTCGCTGTTTCTGCTTTTTTTGGCTGCATTGTCAGCTGGGGTTGGTCAAGTTTTGTTTAAAGTTGGTGCTAATGGGCGCGAGCAGGTTATTGAATTCATCAACATGCCGATTATGTGTGGGTTATTGCTATATGGCATGGGTACTATTTTATGGATATACGTACTTTCCTATGAGAAGTTGGTCAATGTTTATGCATTTACTGTTTTAACTTTTGTCATAGTTTATATGGGAGGTATATTTTTTCTTGATGAAAAAATAACAATGGCTGCTTTTATTGGCATTGTGCTGATATTTTCTGGACTATATCTAATCGTTAATTACAGTAGCTAGGCGCGTCGTAATGAAAAAAAATATTAAGGGCAATGTGCTAGAAACGACACTAGTCATTGTTGTTCCATGCTTTAACGAAGTTGATGTTCTTCCTGAAACAAATAAGCAGCTTCTTTTGTTATTGCAGCAATTGCAAGATCAAAAGATTGTATCTACTAACAGTAGTATTCATTATATTGATGATGGTAGTCATGATGGTATGTGGAAGTACATTACAGAGCAGGCTTTGCTAGATTCTCGTGTTCATGGTATTAAGCTATCACGAAATTATGGGCACCAAAGTGCATTAATGGCGGGGCTATTAACAGTCGAGGGTGATGTTGTAATTAGTATTGATGCGGATTTGCAAGATGATATTAGTGTCATTGTTGATATGCTTGCAGCATATCATAATGGAAATGATATCGTTTATGGTGCGCGTAAAGAGAGAAAAACGGATACTATATTTAAGAGATTTACTGCTGAGCTGTTTTATAAATTTCTTAAATTGATGAATGTTGATGTAATCTATAATCATGCTGATTATAGATTGATGAGTAGGAAAGCTCTGAATGCACTGAAAGAATTTAAAGAAGTCAATTTGTTCTTGCGGGGTATCATCCCATATATAGGTTTGCCCTCCACAATAGTATATTATGATCGTAATGAGCGTTTTTCTGGAATATCTAAGTATCCTCTCAGAAAAATGATTTCATTGGCAATTAATGGAATTACATCTTTTTCAGCTTTTCCACTGCGGATGATTGCACTTTTAGGACTAATAATATTTATATTTAGTTTAGTCATGTCGCTCTGGGTAATCTGGGTCAGATTTATTGCCGGGGATGCAATTCCTGGCTGGACCTCTTCTGTGTTGCCAATGTATTTTCTTGGTGGAATCCAATTATTTAGTATTGGGCTTATTGGAGAATACATATCTAAAATATACATAGAAATTAAGAGGCGGCCTCGTTTTATTATTGAGGAAATTGTATAAGCGAGCTGGCTATATTTATAGGCTTGAGACTTCAGTCTAAAATATCGATTTCGTCTGTTTTTCGATGTTTAAATTAGTAGGAGTAATTTCATTTTAGTTGATACGTAATTATTATTGTGTAAGGTTTTGGTGCTGGTTACGACTTATTATCGAATGGAAATAACCTTCCCAGTCAGAACAAAAAACTGACTGGGAAGGTTATTTTTTTCGTAATTAACTTAAATGTTAGAGGATAATCTTATGTGTAGTTCACCTAAAAGTTCATCTACTCGTCGTCGACATGCTAAGAAAAAAGCGCTAACGACAGCAGAATATGAAGAATATTCTACTATGTTAAAAAGTTCGTTTGCATCGTATGAGCAAGCGCAAGAGCGAAAAATGGCACGGATGGAGGAAGCCTCTAGTGTTGTTAATGCTAGCAAACTAGAAGAGACTCAATCTCTAGAATTAACAAAAGAAGCAAGTCTTGATAAAGGTTTTTGGACGCAGCTTAAAACTGTTTTATCGTATGAATTATTTAGCTTAAATAAAGGTAAATATGCCGTATAAACAAGGCGATAAAATTACTTATCTTAATTTAGCAAATATTGATGGCAGTCAATTTGAACTAAAACAAGTTGAAGGTAAGCGGTACATGCTTTCGTTTTTTCGCTTTGCTGCTTGCCCGTTTTGTCAGTTAAGAATTCATCAATTAATTTCTAGCTGGCAGGAATTAGATGATGATTTTACTGTCATTGCGATTTTTGATTCGCCTTTAAAAAACCTACAAAAATACAGCCAAAAGCATAATGCACCTTTTTATATATTAGCGGATGAAGAAGGGAAGTATTACCATGAATTTACAGTGAAACATTCCTTATTCAAGACACTAAAAAGTATGTTTTTTAAATTGCCTACTTTATTGTATGCCATGTTTTTTAAAGGCTATTTTCCGAGTACATTGCAAGGTAATATGACAACATTACCGGCTGATTTTTTAGTTGATGAAAAGGGTATTATCCAAACTATTTATTATGCAAAAGGAAGTGCAGACCACTTGCGATTTGAGAAAGTAAAAGCCTTTTCTCATTTTGAATAACAAATAGTGACTAGTTTAAAAGCTTAGGGTTCAACTGAATATTCACTATGGGCGTGGTTGTTCAATGATT
>Ga0209707_1001810_pt1 | contig 11656 bp, 10 predicted proteins | sample EN4Hudsemesocosm_FD_184630 | JGI IMG/M metagenome (GOLD analysis project Ga0209707, IMG submission 184630) | Methane-oxidizing microbial communities from mesocosms in the Hudson Canyon - EN4B Hudson Canyon (SPAdes) (version 2) | ecosystem: Environmental > Aquatic > Marine > Cold seeps | place... | reverse complement strand
GATAAATTTTACCTTAATGATTAACATCCGTAGAGACGTAGCATGCTACGTCTCTACAAAATTAAAATAAATATGGATAAATTAGACCACCAAATTATTACGGCTACACAAGCAGGTTTACCTTTAACACCGCAACCCTATCAAACCCTGGCCGAACAGCTGGAAAGCACTGCTGAAATAGTGATGCAACGAATATCGGCTATGCAAGAGCAAGGTATTATTCGCCGTATTGGTGTGGTCCCTAATCATTATCGTCTGGGTTATAAATTTAATGGGATGACGGTGTGGAATATTGCCGACGAACATATCGATAAAATGGGAAAGCAGGTAGGTGCACTAGACTTTGTCAGCCATTGTTATCATCGGCCCAGACACGAACCAGAATGGATGTATAACCTGTTTGCCATGGTGCATAGCAAAACTGAAGCGGGTGTAAAACAGCAAATACAAATTATCGCTGAATTGCTCGGTGACTATAATTTGGGGCAAGATGTGTTATACAGTACACGAATTTTAAAGAAAACAGGTTTAAGGGTAGGGACTAAAAGTGTTTAGATTAAGCCAATATATGCGTGAAGTGTTACAGCCAACACCGATAAAACCGATTCGTAAACCATCAGGCCCTGTGGTTATATGGAATCTGATCAGGCGTTGTAATTTAACCTGTAAACATTGCTATACCACCTCGGCCGACATTGATTTCCCTGGTGAATTAACTACGCCTGAAATTTATCAGGTGATGGATGACCTGAAAGGTTTTAAAGTTCCTGTTTTGATTTTGTCAGGTGGGGAGCCTTTATTACATCCTGATATTTTTGAAATTTCTCAGCATGCAAAAGAGATGGGTTTTTATCTGGCGCTTTCCAGTAACGGTACTTTAATCACTGAGAAAAATATCAAACAAATTGCTGATATTAATTATCAATATGTTGGGGTTAGTCTGGATGGAATAGGGGAGACTCATGATAAATTTAGACAGAAAAAAGGTTCATTTTCTGATTCTGTAAAAGGGATTGGCTTATGTAGAGACAATGGTATTAAAGCGGGTATTCGTTACACCTTAACAAAAGATAATGTACATGATTTTCCTGCCATGCTGAAATTAATGGATGATGAAAATATCGATAAGTTTTATTTATCCCATTTGAATTACGGCGGACGCGGGAACAAAAACCGTAAATCCGATGCCGAATTTCAAATGACACGGGATGTGATGGATCAGCTGTTTGAACAATGTCTGCAATGGGAAAAACAGGGCGAAGAAAGGGAAATAGTAACAGGGAATAATGATGCCGATGCGGTGTATTTTTTACACTGGGTTAAGCGAAACTTTCCTGATTCAGCCAAACATATACAGGCTAAACTGCAGCAGTGGGGCGGAAATGCCTCAGGTGTGAATGTGGCAAATATTGATAATCTGGGCAATGTCCATCCTGATACTTTCTGGTGGAATCATAACCTGGGTAATGTGAAAGACAGAGCGTTTTCTGAAATTTGGCAGGATATATCAGATCCATTAATGGCAGGGCTAAAACAAAGTCCCAGACCCTTGCAAGGGCGTTGTGGTGATTGTCATTATCAGGCTATATGTAATGGTAATACTCGAGTCAGGGCTCAGCAGATATTTGATAATCCATGGGCTGAAGATCCTGGTTGTTATCTTGATGCCAGTGAAATTGTTAAATGATTGTAACTACTCATCGAGTTTGGGGCTGAAGACATAGGATATTGATTTATAAGGACGCGTAAATACGTGAACCACATGGATGTGGTGAATGCAGATATTGCAGGAGCAAATATATGTCCCTGTAAGCTCTGCTGCAACGTCCTGCTGCAGAAGCCTGATAAATCAACATCCTATACCCACAGAAAAATATACGCTGAGTAGTTACAAATAATTTAATGATTGAGAATCAGTTGCTTGTTGAAACAATGTGAGTTATGTTCACTAAATAATGAGCCATAAAATCCCCGCCTTAATTCAATCCCTGAAAAACCCTACGCTGTTTGCTCATAAAGTTGAATATTTCAAAATTATTGAAACCCATATTTCCTGGGTAGTGTTAACGGGGGGCTATGCCTATAAAATCAAAAAACCAGTTAACCTTGGGTTTCTTGATTTTTCTAGCCTGGATAAGCGTCTGCATTTTTGTCACGAGGAATTACGTTTAAATGCCCGATTGGCAAAGGGTATATATCTTGATGTAGTGGCTATCACTGGCACTGAAGAAAGTCCTGAAATCAATGGTTCTGGTGCTGCAATTGAGTATGCAGTGAAAATGCGCCAGTTTGATCCTGATAAAACCTTTGATCAACTATTGAAAAAAAATCAGTTAACAACACAACATATAAAGCAAACAGCTAAAATTATTTCAGCCTTTCATGGCACTATTGAAAAGGTTGCAGATGATACAAAATTTGGCCGTGCAGATACTGTTATGCTGCCAGTTCAGGAAAATTTTAAGCAAATTTCACAATTAAAGGGTATTAAAAAACCTGAAATTTTAGATTATTTATTAGACTGGAGTGAGCAGCAGCAGTGTGCGCTTCAACCTGTATTTAATCAACGTAAAAGGGATGGGTTTATTCGATTATGTCATGGTGATTTACATCTTGCAAACATCGCTTTAATTGATGAACAAATTGTGCCATTTGATGGTATTGAATTTAACCCAACTCTCTACTGGATCGATGTGATCAGTGATATTGCCTTTCTGGTTATGGATCTGCAACATAAACAACAATCTGATCTGGCTTTTCAGTTTCTTAATGAATATCTGCAACAAACTGGTGATTACGGTGGTTTAAAGCTATTGGCTTTTTATTTGCATTATCGTGCTATGGTGCGAGCCAAAGTCAGTGCCATAACGGCTAGTCAAAAACCTGATTCTAAAGAGGGACAACTTGCTCTTGCTGATTATCATGGATATCTTAAATTGGCTGTTCAATATACGCAGTCGGCTACACCGTTTATGATTATTATGCATGGTGTATCCGGTTCTGGAAAAAGTTGGCTTTCAGAACAGATGATTGAGCATTTCCCTGCTATCCGTATACGATCTGATATTGAAAGAAAACGATTGTACTCATCGTCTAGTGAACAAAAGAGTGATGTTGATCGAATGTATAGTCGTCAGGCCAGCCTTTTAACTTATGAACGACTACAGCAGCTTGCAACTGAAATAATAAATTCGGGTTATAGTGTGATTGTAGACGCGACCTTTTTGCAACAGCAGATGCGACAACAATTTTTCCAGTTAGCGGAACAATCAGCTATTCCCTTTCGTATCGTACACACTTTTTCTGACCAGCATACTCTGCTGAATAGGGTTAAAAACAGAGCAGGGCAGGAAGATAATGTTTCAGATGCCGATCAGCAAGTATTACAACAACAGTTAAGCAATAGTAAAGCCCTTACTAGGGATGAACTAGATTATACGATTGAAATAGATACAACTGGGGCCACAGATCTTTCCCCGTTATGGAAAAAACTGAAATCGCTTTGATTATGCCGGGGCAATGTTATTGGTGTAGCCACGATAGGCGGCTCTACAATGACGCAAAAAACGCTTGAAAACATATAAAGTGATAGTATAGTATCACTTTATGAAAACAGAATTAGTGACTACATTAAAGCGGCAAGCAACCAAAATATTAGCTGAATTACATGATTCAAAAGAACCTGTTCTTATTACTGAGCATGGTAAGCCTTCTGCATATCTTGTTGATGTCCAAGATTATGAAATGATGCAGAATCGAATGGTAATTCTAGATGGACTAGCGCGAGGTGAAACAGCAATTTTAGAAAATCACATTTATACTCAAACTGAAGCAAAAGAAAAAATGAGTAAATGGCTCAAATAATATGGACGGAACCAGCCCTTTTAGACCTTGATGCAATAGCAGAATATATAGCACTTGATAAACCAAGTGCAGCCAGCCATCTAGTAAAGAAAATATTTTCTAGTATTGAGCGCCTAGAACAGTTTCCAGAATCTGGGCGAAAACCACCAGAGTTTAACAAAACAAGATACTTAGAAATAGTTGTAAATCCATGCCGTATTTTTTATCGTATTGAGGGAGATAAAATATACATAATTTATGTCATGCGAAGTGAAAGGAAACTTCGTAAATATCTCCTTAATGCACGGCAAAATAGCTAACACAAACAATTACCAACTTATGATGTAGGAGCGTCCGCCCTCGGCGCGATATAAAATGGGCTCTTTGCTCGAAAAACTGTCTATTATCATCGCGCCGAGGGCGGACGCTCCTACCTGAGACTCAATAGTGGCGGAGAATGATAGGTATTCAGCTATTTTCAAATTGAATTAACTCAGCTGCAATGCTAATAGCAATCTCCATCGGAGTATGACTATTAATCGGCAGACCAATAGGCGCATGAAGTGATAAGCATTTTTGTTGATTGATTTTATCCTGTAAATTTTTCTTCATTAAGTTGATTTTACGGCGACTGCCTAACACCCCAAAGTATTTAAAGTCATAAGCTGCTAATGACTCGACGACTTGTTGGTCTGTTTGGTGACTATGAGTCATCACAAACAGATAGGCTTGTTCGGTATTGGCTATTGCAGTGCCAATTTCTGTATATGGCATAATCAGTTTATGGCTGGCTAGTGCATTATCTTCCATGGTGTTAACAGCCGTTCTCTGTTCAATGATAGTGACCTTAAAATCAAGTAATACCAGTACTTGTGTTAAGGCAAGGCTGACATGACCACCACCAATAATATAGGCGCATTTGCTTAAACCAATGATGGTTTTATAACACCAGTCTGTTTGCTGAGCGTAATGAAATGATGGTTCAACAGTATGTTGATTAATCTGTAGGCCATAAGGTGATATTTCTAAGGTTATAGCTTCAGTTTGTTCATCAGCCGCTTGCACTTTCTGTAGCAGTGCTAAGTCAGATTGTTGACATATGATTTGTACAACGGTTTGTTGACCACCACAAACCTGTCCTGATGCATCAGACTCTGAGTTGTAATGTTTTTTTTGATACAGCTGGGGTTTATAGTTAGCATTGTTCAAAGATTCAACGGCCAAAGCTGTTAAATCATATTCAACTTTGCCGCCGCCTATGGTTCCAAATGTTTTGTTAGTGGGACTAATCCCCATTTTGGCTCCGGCTTTTCCTGGGGAGCTGCCTTTACTGTCGACCACCAGCAACAAAGCGGCGAGTTTATGTTGTTGTAACTGCTCAATTAGCCATTGCCATATTGATTGATTAGCCAAATAACACCTCGCTCATAGCAAAATAAATAGCCATCACAGCAGAAAAAACTGAGCTGGCAAAAAATCGCCAGGATAAGGGAATAATATTTTGAATCATATAATTAACGGGTAAGGCAACGGGTAAGCAATAAAAGAATGACGCCGTCGCTACTGATAAAAGAGAGATTGAAAGGTTATCCCATTGACCCGAAAATAGATTAATAAAAACAAGATGTCTGGCAATCCATAAAGGATTAAAAAATGCTGCTGCCATCATCATGCGTTTAACAGCATTACCATAGCCTGGTTTGTTAAAGCGTTTGTCTAACCAGCAAAAATAAGCAGGGATTTCTATTGCGTAAAGTGTGGCCCCCAGTAGTAACATTGCGATTATGCGAGGGTAATAGAAATCATGGCTGATAAGTGTCGCAAGTGTATCGCCTGCACAATATATCAGACCACCAGGAACTGCATTTTTAAGGGTTAAATACTTGTGCATAATTATTTTAACATTTTTGATTTTAACGTTTCCTGTAGGATGGGCAAAGAGGCTTTATCTCGTGCCCATCAAATATGCAATACTGATAAAGGTGGGTACGTCGTACCTCCTTTGCCCACCCTACCATTTTGTTAAATTAATTTTTGCTACTTACTAAGTAATTTCATCAGTATTACTATACAGCGCCAGTAAAACCTTTTCAGGCGTTATGGGGGCAGAAAAAGTGCTTTGGTAACCAGGGTTAAAAGCCTGTATGGCTTTAGTTAGGGCAAAATAAGCTGCAATTCCATACATGAAGGGAGGTTCGCCCACCGCTTTTGATTTTATCAAAATTGCTGCATTATCACTCGCGGGTAAAAATTTAACCTGAATATCTGGCGCAGAATAAATATCAGGGATTTTGTAATTAGTTAAATTATTGCTCAATAAGCGGCCTTGCTCATCATGGATGATTTCTTCCATGGTCATCCAGCCTATCCCTTGCATCACAGCACCTTCTATTTGCCCTAGATCAATATCGGCTGCAAGACTTTTAGCCGTGTCATGGACGATTTTTACACCATCAATCTGATAACGGCCACGTAAACAATCAACAGTGACTTCGATAGCGGCATAGCCATAGACATGATAGGCAAAAGGCTTACCCGTATTACTGCTTTGATCAAAATTCAAGTTGGGGGTTGCATAATGTGCTTGAGCTGATAAACCACAGCGTGCCAGATAGGCTGATGTAACTAACTGTTTCCAAGTCAGATTGCTGTTTTTACCTGCTAGTAGCACCTGTTCATTTTCTATTTGTATTTGACTGATATCTGTAATTTTAAGCAGTGTAGCGGCTTGTTGTTTTAAACGCTTTAGAATCTGTTCACAAGCTAATCTGGCAGCTTCTCCATTCAGGTCCGCACCTGTACTGGCAGCAGTGGGGGACATATTGGGAATGCGCGAGGTGTTGGAACTTTCAATTTTAATCCGTGCAACTGATACCCCTAGTGTTTGAGCCACTATCAGCTGTATTTTTAATTTAACATTCTGCCCCATCTCAACAGCACCTGTACTGACGCTTACACTGCCATCCGCATAAATATGAATTAAAGCATCAGCCTGATTTAAAAATTTTGCGGTAAAAGCGATGCCGAAGCTAATAGGCATCAGAGCCAAAGCCTTTTTTTCCAGTGTATGACTGGCATTAAAACTGTCTATCTGCTGTTGTAGCAGTGATATTGTATATTCTTTTTCCAGGGTCTCTTTGCATGCAACTAGAGTAGAGTTTTTGCTGGACATGCCATAAGGAAAATGATCGTTATTTTGTAGCAGATTATGCTGTTGAATAATTGCTGGATCAACGCCCATAGTCTGAGCTACTTTATAAATGGCGGCTTCCAGCACAAACATAGCTTGCGGTGCCCCAAATCCGCGAAAGGCCGTATTGGGTGGCAAGTTGGTACGACAACTCACAGCAGTGGCATGAAAATTGGGGATAAAATAGGCATTCCCTGCATGAAACAAGGTGCGCTCAAGAATGGCTAAAGACAAGTCAGCAAAGGCCCCCGCATTCTGATAAAAATAGACCTGATAAGCTAGTATCTTGCCGTCGTTGTTTAATCCTATTTTAAAGTCAGCACTGTATGGATGACGTTTTCCAGTAAAGCAGAAATCTTCTTCTCTGTTCAAATGTAGCTTAACTGGATGTTGAGTGTATTGTGCCGCTAATGCAGCCATGACCGCCCAGCCAGTTGCCTGTTCTTCTTTGCCACCAAAAGCGCCGCCCAATCGTAACACCTCGACTTCGATCAAATGCATGGCACAGCCTAAAACCTGAGCTGTAATACGTTGCACCATACCTGGTGACTGTGTGGCTGAAATAATTTTAAGTTGCAAATTTTCCAGTGGGTAAGCAATAGCAACTTGCGTTTCCAGATAGGCATGTTCCTGAGCACCACACTCTGCCTGTCCTTCCACTACATAATCACACTGTTGCCAGCTACTAGTAACATCACCCGTTGAAAAACAGCGGGGAGGGGCAATGTGTTGATTAAGTTTATTGGCAGTGCGGGCATCAAATACGGCATCCAACTTCTCATAATCAATCTGGCACAACTCACTGGCCTGTCTGGCTAATTCAGCTGTTTCGGCAACGATTAAGGCTATGGGTTGGCCCAGATAACAGACTTCTGTTTCAGCAAGTAATACTTCATCGGTTGCCACATTGCCAATTTGATTACGGCCTTTAATATCCTTTGCAGTTAATACTGCTTTTACCCCAGAGATGGCAAGTGCCTGGCTATAATCACACGCTTTGATACGCGCATGTGCAATATCACTAACGACTGGAAATACATGTAAAGTATCTGCTGTCAGAACTAGATCATCTACAAATATTGCTTGTCCTCTTGCATGTAATTCGCCGTCTTGCTGTTTCATCGCAAATCCTCCCACTGTAACAAGTCGGGTAACAGTTTAAGGAAGTGGGCGGTTAGCAATTGTTTAAATAGCAGGTGCTTATATTCAGCAGAACCTCGACTATCGCTAATGGGATTAATTTCGGTTTGGGCAATATTTAAAGCTTGCTTGATGACTGCGGCCGTGATCATTTTATCTTGCAGAAATAGGCAGGTTTCCATTAAATACAGGGGAATGGCTGAGACGCCTCCTGCTGAGATATGGATGGTTTTAACCTGACCCGCCTGTGTTTCAATTAACATCGCTGAATTAACGCTGGCAATATCCAGGTGAGTTCGTTTGCAGACTTTCTCGAAACTGAAGTTTAATTGACTGTCTGGATAAAAAAATTCAATAGTTTGTAATTGTTCATCAGCTTGTAAGTCTATCTGTTTATAGGCTTTGAAAAACTGCCGTAAGGGCAGGGATCTTTGATCCTGTTTGGATTGTAAAATAAGCGTTGCATCCAGAGCCAGAAAGAAGACTGATAAATCGCCAATGGGAGAGGCATTAACCAGATTACCGCCTACAGTGGCTTGTAGCCGAATGGGCAATGAACAAATGAGTTTAAAATCATTTTCAATATTGACGAATAGATTTTGCATGACTGGAGATAACCGCAAGGTTTCTATACGTGTTGTTGCAGTGATCGTGCAACGTTGTTGTTTAAGGGTTATGTTTTCAACTGAATCAATAAATTCTAAAGGCTGATCTGCTAATTGTTGTGCATGTTGTACCCATAAGTCGGTACCGCCTGCAACTTTGATGGGACTGTTATCGGAAGCTGGTTTTTTTTCAGTCGTTGATAACTGATTGAGCTGTTTGGGAATATCTGCAAACCATGTAGGTAGTATTTTCCAGTTAATTAAATCATTGATCCTGTTTTCGGCAGCAGAATTGGCTAAATCAAATTGCTGACATAATACGCTTAAGGCTCGTTTAATGCCTGCATAGCCGGTACAACGACATAAGTTACCACTTACTGCATCAATAGCCAGAGATTGTTCTGAAGTAGAAGACGTCAAAAAAAAAGCGGTAATTGCCATCACTAAGCCTGGCGTACAAAACCCACACTGTATACCCCCTTGTTCCAGCAAAGCCAGTTGCACAGGATTTAAACAGTCGCTGCTAATGCCTTCAATAGTGACTATATGTCGTCGATTGACTAGTCCTAAAGGCAATAAACAACTATTCACCGGGCGGTAATGGATTTGACCTTGTTTGAACTCCCCAGATAACACCATACAACTACCACAATCACCTTCACGACAGGCTGCACGAGTACCAATTAATTGTTTTTCCTTACGCAAAAAATCCAGTAATACCATGCCATCGGATGAACTTGTTTCAACTGGCATGTTGTTAAGGACAAAATGAGACATGGCTTAGACTTGTAGTGTAGTGAAATCAAATTTTCGACCATCAAATAAGCCTTTATCACTTAATTTTAATTCTGGAATAACTAATAGTGCCATAAAGGATAAAGTCATAAAGGGAGCTCTTAATGTGGATCCCAGTTGTTTTGTTCGTTGATTTAAATCCTTGTATCGTTCAGCGACGATATTGCCGTCTTCATTGCTCATAAGTCCAGCAATGGGTAGGGCTAATAAATGACTCTGTTGACTAGCATCAACCACCACGATTCCGCCTTGTTTTTTGATAATCGCATTAATAGCATGACACAAAGAACGGACATCTGTTCCGACGGCAATAATATTTTGCGAGTCATGGGCAACAGTTGAAGCTAAAGCGCCTGCTTTTAAAGAAAAGCCGTGGATAAAACCAATGGAAGGAGGGGAGGGTTGATAGCGGTTAACGACAGTTAAAAACAAAATATCCCTTTCAGTATCAGCGACCATTAATCCTGCTTTAGTTTTCGCATCTGTTATCCATTCTTCTGTTATTAGTTCGCCATCAAAGGCCTTTATAACTCGAATTTCTTTACTGCTAGCCTTAATTAAAAAATCATCTTCCTTTACCGCTCTGGCATTAAAGTGATTGTATTCAGCTGTGTCGCAAGCATTAATAAAGCTTTTTTCGTGATTAGCGACACAAAGTCCATTGATCCAGGTCTGTTTAGGTATAAATGATTGTAGATCTGACACTTCCACAGCATCCATGGCATCGCCAAGCTGTAATTGACCAACGGCTAATGCATAGTGTTTAACAGGATTAACACAGGCACATTGCAGTACATGGTAAAGGTTGTGGCTTTTGGCGATAGCGCGTGCGACTAACTGATTAATATGGCCTAGTTGTAAATCATCGGGGTGTTTATCATCACTGCAAAGCATCACTTTGTCGGGATAAAGGCTAATCAACTCATGTAATGCTTCAAAATTTCGAGCTGCCGAGCCTTCGCGGATCAGAATTTTCATACCCGCAGCAATTTTGTCTTCAGCTTCTGCCAGGGTACTGCACTCATGATCGGTGCTGATACCGGCCTGGGCATATAGCTTGGCTTGTTCACCTAATACATTGGGGGCATGACCATCAATAGGAAACCCATATCGCTGTGCAAGCGCTAGTTTAGCCATAACTTCAGGGTCTTTAGCCAATACCCCTGGATAGTTCATCATCTCTGATAAATAGCGAGTCTCACCCGATTTAAACAAAGTGTCTATTTGTTCGGCTGTTAAACAGGCACCTGAGGTTTCAAAGGGGGTGGCGGGAACACAGGAGGGGGCCCCAAAGAAAATTTTTAAGGGGGTTTGTGCGGCATTTTCATACATGAAATGTATGCCTTTAAGACCTAAGACATTGGCAATTTCATGTGGATCAGAAACAGTGGCAACAGTACCATGTAATACAGCCAGCCTAGAGAATTCGACAGGCGTTAACATAGAGCTTTCTATATGGATATGTGCATCAACAAAGCCCGGGAGTAAATAACCATACTCAGGGTTTTCCTCTGCTAGTGGTTCTATACTTTGAATAACACCTTGTTGCCATACCACTTGAGCCAAAAAAATACGCTGCTGCTTAATATCAACATAATTACTTTTAATGCATCCATTAATCGGTTTCATTTTTACGCTCGAAACAAGTAGATTGAAATTTTGCAGGGCCTCTTAGTTGCTAATTTCTCTGGTTTGGTCACAGCTGAAAGCCCTTGCTATTACATTTAATAATAGTCCAGAACTAAGTAACTTGTTTTATTCTTAGGGTTGTTAGCAAATAGCATAACTGACTATAAATCTCTGCTTGTTTAACCCGCTTCAAAATCTAAAACACATAAATCCTTTGCAGCATGTAACTGACCATTCAATAACATGTTTTTTAACTTTTCAGTGCGTTGCATATAAACTTCTGTGTGTTCTTTAAAGGCTTCGGGTAGATGATGGCGTTCCAGTTGGGATAAATGACCATCAAAAGCGGCTGAAATACTGAGCAAGTCAAGAATAAAGTAGCGTTCTTTTTCGGGGAGTTGATCTAATAGTTGCAAAAAGTCTTCCCAGTTATCATATTCTGCATTTTCATCAA
>Ga0209707_1001809_pt1 | contig 11661 bp, 7 predicted proteins | sample EN4Hudsemesocosm_FD_184630 | JGI IMG/M metagenome (GOLD analysis project Ga0209707, IMG submission 184630) | Methane-oxidizing microbial communities from mesocosms in the Hudson Canyon - EN4B Hudson Canyon (SPAdes) (version 2) | ecosystem: Environmental > Aquatic > Marine > Cold seeps | place... | reverse complement strand
CGGCTATAAAGTTTGCCATTCCCTGCTCATACTCAGCAACAAAAGCCTGCTTATCTTCAACTAAATGTACCAGCCGAGTATGTTTTAACAATACAGCCTGCTTCATATCTTCCAGCTTATGTAAAAACATCTCCCGCACATCACCAATTTCAGTGACAACATAATCCCTATGCTCTTCATATTCTTCATTCAAAGACTGTAAGCGCCTGTGCAACCTACCATACCCTGGATAGATATCGTCTCTCTTGTAGCCATCAACAAAAGCAAAAACAGCAAATAACAGCCCCATAAGGAATAACATCCAGGAATTGAACTCTGACAAACTCAAAGGTGTAGCAATAAACCGTTGAACAGCCAAAACACCCGCTTGCTCGGGATCAACTGCAAAAAAATCTCGATAATGGGCGACCAATAAATTAAAAGCGAAGGCACAACTTATATAAATAGCCAAGCCTGCAAAAGCAATCACTTGTTTCCACACTAAATAATGATTTTTATATCTGAATAACCAGCCGATAAAAAAGAAAGCGGTTGAAATATTAATGGCTGCAATAATCACAGCTTGTCCAACACCACCGAGCAAACCTAAAGCTGATCCCTCAGCAAAGAAATAGCCATTACCCGCTGATTCCAATAACCAGAATATTAGAATAATTGAAAAATACAGTACTTGCGATTGGGGGTAATGAGCTGTTCTGCTCAAGTTATTTTGCTGTTGAAAAGCAGAATATTCCTGTTGTAAATCATCCAGTTCTTGTTTTAGTTGCTTGAGCGATCTAAATTCACGGGCAACCAGACTTTTTAATGATAACTTTGAATGTTCAGTATGATTACTGATCAGTGCCCGTTCATCTTCAAGGTTAGTATCTGTAATAGAAGTATTACGCAGACTAAGTTCATCATTAACAATACGATTAATCGCAGCCATTCTATTTTCAAAATAACTTTGAATTTCCCTTTCCGTACTGTTTGCCTTGCTAGCATCAGAGTCTGGCAAACCATAACCCGCATCAGACGCTGCTTTTTGTTTTATTTCTAATTGTTCAGCTATCTGATCCAGATTAATATTACATTCATCAGTAAGGCCCGATTTCCCCTGATAAACAAAGTTTTTTTTAATCTTATCAGCCCAATTCATATTATTCATTTTTAAAAGCGAATGGTTTCATTGTGGATAATTGGGCTGCATGCAAAATCATTCCTTATTCAGGTCTGACTCATAACCCGCTTTTGCATCATCATCCATGGTATCACCAGACTCAGAAAAAGCATCTCCCCAATCAGGCTCAGCCTCTTCTTCCGCTCCCTCCGATTCATTCTTAAGTTCAGCGTCAAAGCCAGCTTTTGCATCATCATCCATGGTATCACCAGATTCAGAAAAAGCATCTCCCCAATCAGGTTCTGGCTCTTCTTCTGTTCCCCCCGATTCATTCTTAAGTTCAGCGTCGAAGCCTGCTTTTGCATCATCATCCATGGTATCGCCAGACTCAGAAAAAGCATCTCCCCAGTCTGGCTCAGCTTCTGCATTTTGCTGGGGAGTTTCCTGTTCATTTTCAACCCTGTTATCAACTAAAGAATCGTCATCACTATTTTCTAATTTATCCGTTTGAATATTGCTGTCCTTGCTGTTAGCTTTTCCATAGCTATTAAATGAGTTTTCCTCAACAAGCTCTTTTTCTTGCTCAATAATTTTAGAACTTTGTTGCTGTTCTGGAACTGAAGGAACAAAGTACAAATATTGATCTAGCAGTTCAGATAAATTAGCATAAAAATCTGTCACTTTTGTTTGCTGAAGTTGTTGCTTAATAAACTGCTGTACAAATTGTTTTTCAGCTTCAACCATATAAGAAGCAGACTCTTTAGCTAACTCTTTATCCTGAGCATAATCCTTTATTAAAAACTGTACTAATTGTGCCTTACGCTCTGCTTGCTGATCATCTACATACTCAAGTAACGCTTCAAGCTCATCTACACGTGTTTTTTTTCGTTTCCAAATTATAAACCCCACGATACAAACAATAAGCAATAACACTAAAGCCATTTCAATAATTAATATACTCAGTGAAATATTCATAAGAACTCATCTCCTACACTAATAGATGCTGCTGAAATTTTTTGACAAGTCTGTTGAAAAAGCCCTAGCATTTTTTTGCTACTATTTGTTAACTCTAATTCTGTTTGCTGACCAGTAAACACTTTACTATATTCAGCTGAAATTTCATCAATAGTCCCCATTGCAAGCGTTAATTGCTCACTCAATTTTTCATTCTGATCCACTAACAAATCAATTGTTTTCTTATCTTCGCTTTCACTCTCAATATCAATAGTATCACTGACTGAATGAGCCAACATTTTAAAGTACGGTTCTGAAAAATCATCAATCTTCTTGTCTATCGTCGCCAATGCATCAACATCTCTTTTCAAATACATTTGAATGATGTGTTTATACAACTGGCGCTCACTCGATTTCATTTCTGTTAAAATCTCATTCAACTCATTAGGCTCTATATCAACATGAGTAGCGACCAGCGAGCTTAGTTTTTTTGCTTTAATATTTCCAGAGTCTTTCAGTTTTCTAATCACTTTATTTGAAGCAAGCTGCTCACCTTTACTTTTATGACTAGAAAACAAATACAGCGCAATGACCACTAAAAGCAATGCAACCAGGCCTTCAATCATAAGAATGACTATTATTGAATCCAGCTCTATCATCAGTCTAACCTGCTTAATAATTCATCTTGCTTCGCTGACGCCCGTTTTTTCATAAACTTAAATATCAAAAAACCAATCACAAAAACGATCACATTTATAAGTAAAATAATCACAGCCGTTTTCCCCCAATTAATAGGTTCTTCAGGTATAGAGTCTTGATTTTCATCGGCCTTTATTTCTTCGCTATCAACAATACCACTCTCAACCTCAATCGTCTCTTTCTGTATGGGTTCTACAAGCTGCTGTTCAGGTTTTTCGGTGTCAAACAAACGATCATCAATCACTATCGCAGGTACATGAGGGGAGATAGCACTTCCCTGTAAAGTATTAGCCATAATGGAGAAATTGACCAGCATTCGTACCCCTGATTCAGGTGCCTTTATAAGCATCCTCCATTGTCCATCACTCCCCTGCAAATCCTGTACTGTCGCTGCTTTACCCTGCTGACTGATCGTTGCCTCTATCGCCATCATATCTGTATTAATAACTGACTTGTCCGCTTTTAATGTAATGCTAATCGTGCGAGCTACTAAATCAACCTGTTTCTCTATCGTCACCAGACTCTTAACAACCTCTATCACTTTAATCACTTCTCTATTAAAAGTTTTTCCATCAGCCTTTATTTTTAAGGTATGTCGCCCTTCTTTTAACTCATTCACCAGTTTCCTACTAAAAAGACCTTGCTTTCCAATAACAGCAGGTATTTGCCATTTTTTTCCACCTAGCTGTTGCACCGAAATATCAATCAGATTTAAAAAGTCTTGCCGACTGATTAATTGTTGCTGGTCTGTAAAAAAACCTGTTATCTCAAGGGAGTCGGTTAATGAAATATTATTAGGCAACTCGTCAATCTCAAATTTTAAGTCAGTGACTATCATTACTTTATTATCAGGATCTGTAGCAGCATTAATTTTCCACTCACCTGCTTTTGGTGCCCTAATAGTCACCAGATCATAGTTCTTTTCATTCAACCAGGATATGCCTTCCAGCTTGCTAGCACTATTAAGTTTACTTTTATCAGGAGCAATTAATTCAGTTTCAGCCCCTGCCTGCTTGAAGATAAGAACAGAAAACTCTTTAATAGAGGCATCCACTGAAAATTTATTGTCAGTAATTGAAACCGTGTCTTGTGGCACTGCCTGTTGAAACAATTTAAAAAACACCTTCTGTAACTGCTCAGCTGCCAATACTGTTTCAGGCCAACCCAAGGTATCAAAGGCTAATTTATTCAACAACTCGGTATCAGCATCAGCCGATAAAGCAATAGTTTGGACTTGTACACCTGCCTGTTGTAACAAAGGCAATTGTTGATTCATAATTCTGTCCCGGGACTCGGCACTTTGCATGAAATCTTTTGAGACATCTACCATGCCATCGGTTAATAAAATCAAATGTCTGTTTTGCTGATCTGTAGACTCAAACCAAGATGCAGATGCATTGTCGATAGCCTCTTCAATATGAGTAAAAAGGCCTCGAGAATGGATTTTATTGACCTTTAATAAAGCATTTTTTTTCCATTTCTGATCAACCCTGCCTGTTTTAACCAGTTCTGAACTCTTCTCAGCAAATAGCCAAATCCCTGCCCTTGTTCCTTCTGGCAATAAATTTATCAATAACTTAATGGCGGGTATTCTCAAATTATTAGGGTCATTTTTTTTCATACTACCCGACACATCAATGAGCACTTGTATCTCATTAAGCATTGGCTTGGTATTCTCCTCAGCCTGGACCACGCCAAAAAAGATAAAACAAATACAAAGTAAGCTTAATTTACTGTACATTGAAAACTCATTTAATAATTAATACCATAAGGTAGAATATAGCTTAAATATTAATTTTTATATTATTAACCATCCCAAAAGGTCGAGCATTCTCCCGCTATAGAAGGAAATAAAGTGCAAATGCTTTTGGACAAATTAATATCAATAACTCCACATAGGTGAAGCATGGTTTCCTTAAATCCCCCCGTTTGTAACTTTGGTGAAAATGCACATGATTTTAATCTTATCTCCACCGATGAAAAATACTGGTCACTAGAACAATGTATGGGAGAAAAAGGCTTATTGCTGATGTTTATCTGCAATCATTGCCCTTATGTAAAAGCCATACATCAAAGACTATTAAGAGATACTGCTGAATTAAAAACCTTAGGCATTAATTCTGTTGCCATATCATCTAATGATGTTATCGAATTTCCTGAGGATTCTTTGGAGAATATGCAGCGCCTGGCCGAGAAATTAAACTTTGATTTTCCTTATCTGCTTGATGAAAGCCAACAAGTCGCCAAACAATATGGCGCTGTCTGTACACCTGACTTTTTTGGTTACAACAATCGTTTTGAGTTGCAATATAGAGGCAGACTAGACGCCAGCAAAAAAGAAACAGCGCCAGCAGATGTTAAACGTGATTTATTTGATGCGATGAAACAGGTTTCCCTGACAGGTCATGGACCCAAACAACAAATATCAAGTATTGGCTGTTCTATTAAGTGGAAAAGCTAATTAATATGTAAAAGATTAGTAATCTACTCAGCGTATATTTTTATGTAGGTATAGGGTGTTTATTTATAAGGCTTCTGCAACAGGACGTTGCAGCAGAGCTTACAGGGACGTATTCACGCGTCCTTATAAATCAATTCCCTATACCTTCAGTCCTAAATTCGCTGAGTAGTTACAAAGATTAAATCTATAATGCATGCAGGGTAATCAATTTTTTCATCAACTCTGCCTGGCTGTGCACTTCCATTTTTTGCATAATATGTTTCATATGATTTCTTACCGTATCCTGTGAACGACAAAGATTTTCTGCAATTTCATTAATTGAGGGGGTCTGCATAAAATGCATGGCACAAGTTGCTTCACATTGAGATAGCTGATGAATTTTTCTTAGCCTCTCCAGGGTCGGATTCTTAGCTTTATCATGAGTAAAAGTAAGGACAAAACTATCCTTAAAACATTCCCATTGATACAGGTTTTTTAAATGAGCAACGGGGATTAATGTGATCTGGCATGAATGGCATTGCTTATGAATAGAGGCCATACCTTCATTTTTTTCAATATGCGAAAACAATCGTTGCTGTATCTCTGTATTTTTCATGCCAAATCTATCGGACGAAATATTTACACAGTCCAACTGACTGATAATCGAAATATAGACTGGATCAGCAAATAGAATATTTAATTCACGGTCGACAATCAGGTATTCATCAAAATGCCTGCCTATGCATTCGGTCAGCTGACTGTTTATTTTAATCTGACTCTCTTGGTGCATTGCCTTTTCCAAGGCGGGAATAAGAGAATCTAATACTCGAGTGATTTGACTCTGTTCCTCAGCATTAAATACTTTCTTTCGGTAGATCAAAAGATTAAGAGAGTGCTCCTTATTACAAGGAATCGATACGCCAAAACAATATTTTTGTTCCTCAGGCGGTATAAACTGAGCCCCTACTTTATCGCAAGCAGCATACTCTAAGTTTTGATTACAGAAGACTTTACGCGGTTTTTTGCTTATATAAAAATTAAAATCATCCTGTTCATTCAATCCTTTGTCATATTTTTCCTGATATTCTTCAGAAATATCAGTACTAAAAAGAAAATGTGTATTTTTCCACTTAAGCAGATTAGTTACTAATAAGGCACTGGAATCACAATTCAATTGCAGAGTAAGTTCAGCAAGAAACCGATGCCATATCAAGGGATTTCCAGGTGCATTAGCCAGAAATGAATGAAGTCCTATATCACCAATAAACTGATCCATTGATCCCCTCTGCTTTATTGTTATTTTTAGTAACTATTTTATATCATGAACCATACAACATAACCAAATTGTTAGAGCTACAATAAATTTTGGCTATGAACAAAAAACAGCCTGTTCATAACATCATATAAATTGACCTATTTGGGCTGTTTTTTTACTCCATTAGCTGCACTCTAACATTAAAGTCAGTATCTTTAAATTCATGCATTAGCTCTCCGTTTAAATATCAGATAATTTATCAATTACTTGAAGCCCATCCTCTCCCTCTGGCCAGAATATCATCTAATCAATGATAGAAATTTTGCTACTACTCAGCGTATATTTTCTGAGGGTATTAGGGTGTTGATTTATCAGGCTTCTGCAACAGGACGTTGCAGCAGAGCTTACAAGGATGTATTTACGCGTCCTTATAAATCAATTCCCTATGCCTTCAGTCCTAAACTCGCTGAGTAGTTACACCGCTTTTTAATAGCCATTAAAGATGTCCTAACGGCCCCAACGCTGAGAGATATAATCAGTTGCATCAACTATATTCAGGTCGCGGGTTCCTCCGCCCGTACGCAAAAAAAACTTGGCATCTTTGTTCTGTTTAAAAAATACCGGGTGAGTCGATGGGGTAACGATTAATCTACAAACATATTGCTCATCAACCACATGGAACATAACATGAATAAACTGACAAAACTGCGCCCCTAAACTTGAAGCAATAGTGGTCATTAACAGTTGTTCAAAGCCATCACTGTCTTTCCTTCGCAGTGTTTTAAAATCATTTTCCAAGCCTAAAATTTCACCATCATCGGCAACACCAACCAACAATGTACCTCCCGTATAACTGTTCATAAAACCGGCGAGTGTCTTAATCACTGCAGTTTCTATGTTTTTATTAGTGCATACTTGTTGATAATCCCAGCGAAATGATGACTTAAACTCTAATAATGGCCCTTCGCCCTGCTGGATTGAGGCTTTTACATCTCGTTGTAATTCAGCCGTTAATTGCTCTATTTGAGCCAGTTTTGTATGTAACTTTCCATAAACCCAAGCCAAAACAATACCAAAAACAATACCTACCTTAGCAATAAACCAGGTTTTAATCGGCGTCTGTCCTTGCATTGATTGTATAAATCGCCCAGAGATATAATCAAATGCTGAGGTGTTTTTTACTCCATGCTCATGGAAATAAACAAAATCATACAGAGGATAAAAAATTAAAACACCGACTATGCCACCAATAAAAGCTGCAGATAAATAAAATCTGACTTGTAATTTAAATAACCTGAACAATAAAAGGATATATCTTTTCATAATTTTTCTTATGGCAATGATAGAAACGAGAAAAACAGTTTCAAAAACAGCTTATTGCCATTGATTTAACATGCCCTGTAAATCATCTTTTTGCAAAATTTTATTGTCTACTTTCAGATAGGCAACGCTTTCTTCAAAATGCAAGGTTACTTCTTCAATACCTGTAATCAGAAGCAAATCAGTCACAAAGCCATCCCCCTTTTCTTCACTAATACCTTCTAATGAAATCAGCATATTTGCCAGGTATTTAGGTGGGTTCATGAATAATGCCACAATCCCCCAGGAACCCGCAGCAATGGCAGAAAGTAAAAACACAGTTTCTACGCCCATCTCACCATAAAGCCAGCCACCAGCCGCCCCGCCAATAAAAGCACCCATAAATTGAGAACTGGAATAAGCACCCATCGCCGTCCCTTTTAAATCACCCGGCGCTGTTTTAGAAATTAATGACGGTAAAGTGGCTTCTAATAAGTTAAACCCACAAAAAAACAACCATAAGAAGCCAATTAAACCGGTTAAGTTATTAAAGTATACAAACAGACCGATGTTAGCAAACATTAGGGTCAAAATTGCACCGATAAAAACCTTTTTCATTTGTCGTTTTTTTTCTGCAATAATCACAAAAGGCACTATGACAGCCATTGAAGTCACTAATATAGGCAAATAGACCATCCAGTGATTTTCAGGGACTAAACCAGCATCTCTAATCAATAAGGGTAAGACCACAAAACTGGCTGTTAAACAAAGGTGTAAAACAAAAATACCATAATCTAATCGCAGTAAATCCGGGTTTTTCAATACCTTAAAAAATTGTCCAGGGACTACTTCTGCATCACAATGAACGATTGATTTTTTAGGATTAGGCACGATAAACAAAACAACCAGTATGGCTAATAATGCCAAACCTCCTGTTAACCAGAAAATTCCTGACACCCCAACATAAGCAGCCAGAATAGGCCCTAGGGTAATCGCTATACCAAATGAAACACCAATACTTGCCCCAATAGTTGCCATCGCTTTTGTGCGATGAACTTCCTGGGTCAAATCCGCAACCAGTGCCATAATTGCCGCCGCGATTGCTCCACTGCCCTGGATGGCTCGTCCGATTAACACACCATAAATAGTGGTAGAGACTGCAGCAACCACACTGCCGGCAGAAAATAGAATTAATCCAATAATAATTATTTTCTTACGTCCAAAACGGTCAGACATTAATCCGAAAGGAATTTGTAAAACCGCCTGTGTTAATCCGTAGACACTAATAGCCAACCCAATCAATACAGGTGTTGCACCTTCCATTTGCTCGGCGAACAATGATAAAACAGGCAAAATCATAAACAAACCCAGCATGCGAAGTGCATAAATACTGGATAATGACAGTATTGCGCGCTTTTCTAGCGCCGTCATTGGGCTGGTAATGTCCTGTATCTGTGTCAAAACTTAACTCTCCTGGTGGCTCATAAAACAACAACGTTAATTATAATAGTCACGTCCCGTTGCTATTAAGGGATAAAAAGACGTATATTATCAGGTTATTTAACTGTCAGGAATTCTATATCGTGGACACAATCAGTATTCGAGGTGCCAGAACACATAATCTTAAAGATATAGACCTTGATTTACCTAGGGATTCATTAATTGTTATCACTGGGCTTTCAGGTTCAGGGAAATCGTCTTTAGCCTTTGATACCATTTATGCCGAAGGTCAACGACGTTATGTAGAATCTCTTTCAGCTTATGCCAGACAGTTTTTGTCAATAATGGAAAAGCCTGATGTCGACCATATAGAAGGCCTTTCGCCAGCTATTTCTATCGAACAGAAATCAACCTCGCATAATCCCCGTTCCACGGTTGGCACCATCACTGAGATATATGATTATTTAAGATTATTATATGCCCGTGCGGGTATTCCCCGCTGTCCAGAGCACCATAGTTCTTTGGAGGCTCAAACGGTTAGTCAAATGGTTGATCAGGTTTTAGCCCAGCCTGAAGGCGAACGCTGGATGCTATTAGCTCCCATCGTTAATGATCGAAAAGGTGAGCACATTCTGTTAATGGAAGACCTTCGTGCTCAGGGTTTTATCCGTGCCAGGATTGATGGAGAGATATTTGATCTGGATGAGCCACCTGAACTGGATTTAAAAAAGAAACATACTATTGAAGCGATTGTTGATCGCTTTAAAATTCGTGACGATATCAGTTTACGCTTATCAGAATCTTTTGAAACCGCTTTGCGCCTTGCTGATGGAATTGCTATCGCAGCCTCTATGGATAGCGATAAAAAAATATTATTTTCTGAACGCTATGCCTGTCCAGAGTGTGGTTACAGTATTACCGAACTAGAACCCCGTATTTTTTCATTCAACAACCCGAAAGGCGCCTGTCCTGGCTGCGATGGTTTAGGCGTTAAACAGGATTTTGATCCAGAGCTTGTCGTACATAATGCAGAAATTAGTCTCTCAGGCGGAGCAATTAGAGGTTGGGACAGACGCAATGCTTATTATTATCAGATCATTTGTTCTTTGGCTGAACATTATAGCTTTGATACTGAAGCCCCCTTTTCTGAAATCCCTAAAGAAATTCAATCGGTTATTCTTTATGGCAGTGGCAGTAAAAAAATCAATTTCCAATACCTCTCCGGGGCAGGTAAAAAACAAACTAAAAGCCACCCCTTTGAAGGCATTATTGCCAATATGGAAAGGCGTTATCGTGAAACTGAATCTCAAATGGTTAGAGATGAACTGTCTAAATATCTCGCTAAAAAAACCTGCGATCAATGTCATGGTGCTCGCCTAAATACTGCTGCTCGTAATGTATTTATTAACGAAAAGCCATTACAAGACTTAACAAGTTTACCGATAAAACAGGCTTTAGATTTTTTCAGCTCACTTCATCTCCCTGGCCACCGAGGAGAAATTGCCGAAAAGATTAATAAAGAAATTCAAGAACGTTTAGAATTTCTAGTCAATGTTGGTTTAAATTATTTAACCCTGGATCGTAGTGCCGACACCTTATCGGGTGGCGAAGCTCAACGCATTAGACTTGCCAGTCAAATCGGCGCAGGTTTAGTGGGAGTGATGTATGTGCTGGATGAACCCTCTATAGGTTTACATCAACGCGATAATCAACGACTATTGAATACCTTATTCCGTCTGCGCGACCTAGGTAATACCGTTATCGTCGTTGAACATGATGAAGATGCCATTATGTCAGCCCAACATGTTGTCGATATAGGCCCCGGTGCAGGTATTCATGGCGGTGAAATTGTTGCCGAAGGTACGCCTGAAGACATCAAAAACAACCCAAACTCGTTAACAGGACAATACTTATCTGGAAAACAGGCGATTGAAATACCCCAATCTTTAACGCCTATCAATAAAGACAAAGTCATTACCCTACACAATGCCCAGGGTAACAACTTACAAAATGTAACGATTTCTTTTCCCCTAGGTCTTATGACCTGCGTAACGGGCGTATCAGGCTCAGGAAAATCAACATTAATTAATGACACTCTATACCGCTATGCTGCCAGACATATCAATAAAGCCAGTTGCATCCCCGCACCTTGCGACGATATTGAAGGCCTGGACCAAGTCGACAAAGTGGTTGATATTGATCAAAGCCCTATAGGCAGAACCCCAAGGTCCAACCCGGCAACTTACACGGGAATTTTTACTCCGGTACGGGAGTTATTTGCCGCCACTCACGAGGCTCGTTCCCGAGGTTATACCCCCGGTCGATTTAGTTTTAATGTTAAAGGTGGCCGTTGTGAGGCCTGTAAAGGTGATGGGGTCATAAAAGTAGAAATGCACTTCTTACCCGATATTTATGTGCCGTGTGATACCTGTAATGGCAAACGCTATAACAGAGAAACTTTGGATATTCGTTATA
>Ga0209707_1001802_pt1 | contig 11676 bp, 10 predicted proteins | sample EN4Hudsemesocosm_FD_184630 | JGI IMG/M metagenome (GOLD analysis project Ga0209707, IMG submission 184630) | Methane-oxidizing microbial communities from mesocosms in the Hudson Canyon - EN4B Hudson Canyon (SPAdes) (version 2) | ecosystem: Environmental > Aquatic > Marine > Cold seeps | place... | reverse complement strand
TATACTCAATATGTAAAGCTTCAAGTATTTCACTTTTTCGCCAGTCACGATGTTGGTCTAGCTTTGCTTTTAGCGCATCGACTCGTTGCAATATGGATTTAATATCAGTCATTACTTGTATAGTTTAACCACGTTATACCTACTTATTTAAAAATAAAAGGACAGCCCTGATAGCATATTAAATCCTTCACCACAAAGGAATTAATATGAGTCAAGGCTATCCACGAATGCAAAAAATAATTCACATTCGAGAGAAATTATACAACAATCGCCTCTAACCAATAGCTAGTACCAGTGCGTTTTGAAATAGCTAATATCTGGCTATCGCTAAAATGTGATTTTTTCATGAATAGTCTCCTACTGTTAAGCATAAGAGAAAATTCCACTTTTGACTTTAATTATTTTTCGGGGGGGATTACACTGCAAGCTAATTTTTTCAACCCAACCTATAACCCAAGCTCTGTAAATTATATTTCTTGGTAATTAAAGAGTTATTGTCAGTATTTAAATTTTTAGATGCATCCTTAAAATCCAAAATAAGGTTATTAAATATATCAATCATCAAATCATCAATATTATTAAAAAAATCAGATTGAATACTATCTGCTAGTGATTCCGCACTATTTTTAGCTTCAAGAGTACGATTTCTTTCACCTTCAATCATTTGTTGATGTTCTTTATTCGCACTGTACATGTTATATGCTTCAAGGGCTACACTGATACCTATTCCAGCCTTACTTGCAGCCTTACTTATCCATACCGGACCTTTACCAAACATTACGCTTTTAGGTAACAAATCTTTTGCTCTTGTTAATATTTGTTTTGCACTTTCTTCAATTAATTTTTTATCTTTAAGGGTTTCGCCAATTCTATTTTTTATATCCTCTGGAATGTATGGGGCTTCTTCAGAGTCATTACTGTTGCTTGATATATTAATTTCAATATCTTCAGTAGTAATACTTTTAAATTCTTGAGAAAAATCATCAATTTTTATACTTAACTCACGCTCTATATTTTCAGATACCTTTATAGCATTATTATTTATCTCATTCATTGCATTAGATATATACGAATTTATCTCATCTTCTGAAGTATCCGAATTTAATAACATGGAAGTAATGTTATCAATAAATGAAGGTATTTTTTTACTTACTAAATTTTTTAATTTTATTTCAGATCTACGTTTAAATTTCTCAAGATAAGTTATAAGTTCTTCTGTTTTTTGCACTTCAATGTTATTTATCTTGTTATCTATTTTATTAATAATACTACTTATAAAATCATTAATATAACCATTTAAAGAATTGATAACCTCTTTATTCCCAGATTCTTCTAATATTTTTTCAATCATGTATTCCAATTGTAATATATTACTTTTTTTCAAAATAATATTTTTTTTCTCAAGCTTACCTTTTAGTGCTGTTCTAGCATTTACCATACATAAACTTACTTTTGTTTCAATTTTTTCTATGCCATTTCTATCACCAATTTTTCTTAAATTCTCACCAACTTTAATCATGGATTCTTTTGCTTCAATTGAACCTGGGTCAATACCATTCTTGTTATTTAAAACAATGATTACTGGCTTGTTATCTCTAACAACTTCACTTATTTTGTTATATACGTATTCCTCCTCCAGAGAGCCACTATTACTTATGACAAATATGATTACTTCACTTTTCTTCAAATGCTCTGAAGTAACAATATCATCTTCGCTCCGTGCATTCATACCAGGAGTATCAAAAATAGTATAGCCATTATATTCATACTCATGAATTTCTTTAGTTTCGGGAGCATCACCTGTTTTTGCTATTTCATCCTTTCCAAAAAGAGAATTTAATAATGAACTTTTCCCCGCATTATATGTTCCATATATCATCAATGTCGGTTTGAAATTTAAAAGTTTTTCCGTAATATGCCTATTAAAATCATCTAATTCATCTTTTGACATTAAATCACTTGAGAGACTAACTATATTTTTTTGTACTTCTAAATAATCATTCTTATCTATTATCATGTTTGACTCTTAAAGTATTTTTTTCATTCTTACTTCGAATATATTTAAATTTATATTTATGCTTTTTGAGGTATTTTGAAGCGGCATAAAAAATGTGTCTTGCATCTGCTGATAGAGGTTTTGTGCAAATTTTTCATAGTGTTCCAATCTCATAGATTTAAATTTTTGAATCACTTCCTCTTTATTGTCACCAACTTTTATTTCTTCTGTTTGATCTGAACCACTGGCTTCTCCTAATTTACCTCCAACATAACTACCGGCTGCCCCAGCAGCCATAGTTCCAGCTACTACCCAACCAACCGGATTAGAAGCAAGTGCTATACCTGCACCAATTGTTGATATTGCGCCTAACAATCCGCTACCAATTTTTTTATTCCTAGTTTCAGTAGTATAGTGTATCTTTTTATATGTATCGTGTATTTCAAAATCACTTATACCAAAGGAAGAAGTTAAACTTTTGAGTGTTGTATCAAAGTCTGCAAATATCTCACTTATATTATTTTGAATAACTTCCCCTACTTTAGTATTTAATTGTGCATCAATTTTCGTGAAAATTTCTTTAGAATTAGACTGATCTATTTTACTAGAGTGCTCAGCTATTATATTTTCAATCTCACTTTCTAAGTCACTATTTGCATTATTTTTAAGGGTAGCAAACCTTTCAAAACTTTCATTGATTTTTTCATTTAATTCTTCGAGAGATTTTTTAATACCAGTAATTGAATTTTCTTGTTTGGCCTGATCAGAACCTAAAATATTATTATCTATAAATGATTTAAGCCCATCATATGGAGTACCTTCTTTTAATTTTGTTGCTTTTTCTTGTACAACGTCGGTTATCAGTTCATAAAACCTTGGTAAATTACTATTTTCAAATAATTCATTATTATTCTCTTTCAAGCCTTTTTTTGCAGTATGCGTCGAAATAGAAAATATATCTCCAAGTACCGATTCTTTATCTTCTTTTATTATTTTTTTTATCTCATCATGAACATAATTTTCTTGCTTTTCTCTATTTAACAAAGGCTTATTTTGTAATATTTCAATCAATCCATTTTTACAATCAGAACACCCTTCTTCAGAGCCGCATTCACATTCATCCTCCTCTTTTTCATCAGATTTGGTTATACATAATGTAACTTTTTTATGTTGTTCAAAAAGTTCTTTTAACTGCTCAGTTTCATCTTGCTGTAGAGGACTGTCTGATGACGTTGGATAGATGATATAGTCCGCTGACTGTATATATTCTTTTGCTAACGCTCCATTTTCTTTCACCATAGAGCCAAGGCCTGGTGTATCTATCCATGCCATACCTTCTAATTTAAAACCTTGAATTTCTACAGTACATTCTAAATTATTTGTATCAAACTGCTCTTTACCAAGCTCTTCAATTTTTTTTATACTTTGTTTTTTACCTGCCTCATCATATTTGAAAAACTCAATTTTTTGTTCGTTTAATTTTCGATCTGCAACAAAGTTACCAAGAGAGCTTTTTCCTGCTTTGACTTTGCCAAAAATTATAATTATAAAATAATTGGATAAATCACTCCTAAATTTTTCTTTTTCAAGCATACCTTGAAAATTTACAACCCAAGAGGTTGAAGATTCTTTTATTAATTCTATTGTTCCCTCAAGAATTTTTGCAATATCTTCATTTTGCTTTGATATGTTTTTATCAATTTCTATTTCTTGAATTGATTTATTAAAAGCATAAACTTCTTTTTTTACCTCATTTCGTTTACCATCAAGATCACTATTAATAATCGATATATCTTTTAATGCTTTATAAAATAAATCTAATTTAACTAATTCTTTCATATTTATTTACACCCAGCTCTTCAATGAGCTTCACTATCTCATCAGTTTCATTTTCCAATACGATAATAGTCCTATCTATTGCATCAATATAACTTTTTTCTATGAATTTAACTTTCTTATTGTTGGTAATGTCAATATCAACCTGATATTTTTGTTTAATGTGTTTTATCCGTTTTCCCTTGTAAGCATTTATCTCTTTGCAAATTTTTTCATTTTTTTCTGCTAGTGCTTCTTCTTTTGCATTAGATTCTTTTTCATCTCTATTACTGTATGTTGAGCTTTCATAACTATCATCATCACTACTTGCTGCCACAATTGTGGCTACGGTTATTACTCCCCCAACTGCCCACCCAACTGGTCCCAATGCGCCTAAAAGTGCTCCAAACATTTTAATCTCCTAATTTAGAGTGCATATTTCCTAATGTGCTCTCTATTATTTTAATATCATTATTTAATGAGGTAAGGTACTTGTATTGTTCTCGCTTTAGGTTAGTTATTTTAAGTTTATTCTCTTGAGCTATTGAACTGAATTTCCTAATTAAATCAGAATATTTATTTTCAAGCCTTAATTTTCTAGTTTCCCTGATAGAATCCAGTAATTCATTGCTTAAATTTTTCATTGATTTCTCAAGAACTTCTATATTACTTTTTTTAACTAATAAGGCCTTACTTTCCACTTTTCCTTTTGTATACCGAACAGCAGATACTGGAATTATTGTGGCTTCACAATTAAATATCTCATATATTTGGGTATACATTTTTTTCACTGTATTAGTAATATCGGTGTCATTACTTGCTTTATCTATCCTTGTAGCTACAAAAATAGTTCTATTAATAAACTCTTGAGGATTTTTCCAGTGTTTTTTTACATTATTTAAAAACTCTATCTCATTTTCTACAAACTCTCCAGTAGTTACAGTATGTACAAATAAATTTATGTCGGATTCTTTAATTGCATCCATAACTCTTTTATCATCATGAACTCTTGCATTTAGCCCTGGGGTGTCTACAAATTTAATACTACCAAATTCTATTGTTTTATTAACTGATGTTTCTCTTACATCTGCTGTTTTAAAGGTCTTATATTCAAAATCTTTTATCAAAGTATTCAGCAATGTGCTTTTTCCATGATTATAAAGCCCCATGCAAGTAACTGTTATAGAATCAGATTTTATAGCTTTATTTAAAGCATCAATAGATACTATATCAGCCTTTGTTAAATACTTATTTACTAGTTCTGACATTACCATTCCTACAATTCAATCAAGGCATTGCCTTGTGTATATAAAGATAACATTGCTTTAGCCCACTCTGTATAAACAATGGCGATGTTATAACTCAAATCGAACTCTTCAAGTACCTTTTCAAGAACTTTTCTTTCTTCTTCATGCAAAAAATTATCTGCATATATAAGAGCCATTACCTCTAAAATAACAATCTTTCTACTTCTTTTACTTTGTATTTTTTCTAATGTTTCATAAATATCAAAGCTATTTTCATTATAGTTAATATCTTCAATTTGCATTTCCATACAATACTTAGAAATGATACTCTTTTGATCTTCTGAGAAATCATTATCGCTTCGAGCTATGTGGTGAGCTAACTCTAAAAATGCAATTTTTTCTTCTTTCATTAATCTATTTAAAAACATATATTCCCTCTAAAATTATGTGTAGTATTACTAAAAATAAGAAAAATGTATCTTCTTATTTTTTTCATTTCAAATTATAACACCATAGATAGGGTTGAACTGAGGCACGAAACTCAACAAACTTATCACACCACTACCACTCTTATCTATTCAACTGCTCCATCACGATTTATCATCATACCGTGCTGTTTATTAATACCATTGCCTCAAGCAACCATTTTTCAACATGACCCCGTGTTTCCTTTGAAACAGCGCCATTACAGGTCAATGTTAATTGGTCAACTGTCGGTGCAGAGTTTTTGTGTAACGTTAAACCCAATGTTGCACGCTCAGGCACGATGACTTTATACACATAGTAGTTTCCATCTACAATCTTTTGCTCATATCCCCTAACGCAATGATGTTGCCTTACCCCCTCTCTTGCTAAACCCCGCGACCCTGTAATAGGAATAATCATTTTAGTGCCCAGAATGGGTGGAGTAGGAAAATTATTACGAGGTAAGTCACTAATTGATTTTTTATTAAGGACAATGACCAAGCGATCATGTAAGTTTTTTACTTCTTGCACACTTCTGCATTGCTTGAGGCGATTTCTTACCTCTTCTTTCTGGTCAAGCCGAACTGCCATTAAATTAATATCTTTCAATATATCCTCAGCTTTTAATGTCCAAGATTTATTATTGTAATTGAGCATTAATGGCGTACCGATTAGCGCTGGAAACCGAGTAAGCATACAAAATAAATCAAATTCTAAAGATTGATGATGATTCAACTTCGCATACTCAGATAAACCAATCCCTTCTTGTATTTTGCCAAACTTTTTAATGTCATATTGCTCGAAAGAAAGGTTATTTAGCATTTTTACGGCGGCTTTTGTTCCCAGTAATCCACACGCTTTAAGTATTTCAGTGCGCTTGCCATCAAGCAACTGAACGACTTGATCTTCCTGCCAGCCTTTTTCTTTAGCGCTAGATAATAGTACCCAGAGTAGATTAGGATGGCTGGTGAATAGTTCGTAGGCCGATTGATAGCGGCTTACATGGTAAAGCAAAGTAAAACCCATTTCTGGGTAACGCGTTAATTTCTCTCGCACCGCTTCTGGTATGGATTGGTACCAGTCTTTACAGTCAGGATGAAGTGCAACATACTCAATTGGAATCGCGGCTTCTTTTAAGTATTCGCGGACTTCTGGCGCTTCTTGTTCAACAAAAAGAGCCCAATCAATACCATCTTTCCAATGATTTATTTTAAGATAACTAGGACAGCCACAAAGGGCCTTAAAATCTATCGTGAGATCGGTATATTTCTTCTGGTTAAACATGTTAATACACCATACACTTTGTTTTTATAATAAAAGACTTGGCCTTACTCATCTTTTGATCTGTTTTAACGCGACCAAAACTGACTCCATGAAATTTAATGTTGTGTAAGTAATCTCTACAGATTTGCATTTTGGGCAGTATTCTGGACATTCATCAACAACAAGAACATCTGATTTTGGGGCAAATGAGCGTGACCAACGACAGTTAATACAGCTTACTTTATAAGGTGCTGGCTTTATCATCATCTATTTCCTTTCTTTAAGTGATCCCTAACAAATTCCTAATACTACAAGTACTGCCGACTTCCCATAAATATGAACTCTTTGGGGGTTCGTCATAACTTTATATTACCTATCTATACGACATATTGAGCCACTTAGTTAATTTTTCCCTAATTTTATTTGATGATGACACAAGAATAACCCTAACAATAACAGCTATAAGACCTGATATGCCCTATAGTTTGTTTATGATTATCTTTTTTGAGGTACTTGCGATGACTCGATCTGTTGATACTTTATACCGCCAATGGTTAATGCTTTCCCGTGTGCCTAGATACCCCAGAAAAGTCAGCGTACCAGAATTAAAAAGTATGTTACTAGGCGAAGGCTATGACGTTGATACACGCACCATTCAGCGGGATTTGATTAAATTATGCTCCACATTTCCTTTAAATAGTGAAACGGAAGGCAGAAAGAATTATTGGTTTTGGATAGAGCAAGCCGTCGTTCAAGATTTACCAGGAATGGAACCTGTCACAGCGCTTGTATTTGAAATGGCAGAGTCTTACCTAAAGCCTTTGCTACCAGAAGCCACGTTAAACCTAATGTTGCCCTATTTTAATCGCGCAAAAGATATTTTAGGCTCGCAATCCACTTCGGCGTTAAAATCATGGCATAAAAAAGTAGAAGTGATTGAAAAAGGCCCTGTGTTACATAAGCCTGTTATTAAACCAGAGCTACAACACATTATTTATCAAGCCTTGCTGAATGAGTCAGCGATTAACGCTAGCTATCAAACAAGAAATAGCGAGATAGCAAAAGATTACCTTATGCACCCGCTAGGGATCGTGAGTCGCATGGGGGTGCTGTATTTAGTTTGCACCTTGTGGGATTACCAAGATATAAAACAATTTGCTTTGCATCGGTTTATCACCGCAGAACCATCTGCTGAACCTTATCGAGAAAATACAGATTTCAATTTACAAGAGTACACCAAAGAACAGCACCAGTTTTCTTACCCAACGACACAAGAACCCATTAGATTAAAAGCGTTATTTGAAAAGAACATCGCTTGGCATTTAGCCGAAACCCCATTAAGTGATGATCAAATACTCATGCCTCAACAGGATGAACGTGTGCTACTAGAAGCCACAATACTAGAAACACTAGAACTCAAGTGGTGGTTACTCAGTTTTGGCGATAATGTCGAAGTAGTAGAGCCTATTGCGCTACGTGAAAGATTTAAAAGTGTGGCTGAGCGAATGGGTGAGCTTTATAGGGTCTAAGGTGCATAATTACCCCTCCTTTACTTATAGCCTTTAAGTACCTTTTCAAGTAACTGTTTACTCTCTGCTAAAACGACTAAAGTATCTGTATTCCTGACCGTGTATTCTATTTCTTGTTGTAGGTGAGGATTTGTTAATACTTGTCTTTTTAAACCAAGGAGTTGCAGTTGCTTTTTTACTAAATTTATATCAATTATTTCTTGCCCTAAGTCATCAAATATTCCGACTTGAATTCCTAGGAGTAATATTGTTTTTTTTCTAAGCTTACTAAGTAATGTATCAAAATTATTATCCCCCAGTTTGGGATACATAGAAATTTTAATACTATAGAATTCATGTCCATCATCTATAGCAAGTAGACTACTAATGATTTTTGAAATACCTGGATTTAATGCAGATTGAATGAGTAAGTTTTCAGATAAGTCTGATGTATTCACTATTTCATTAACATCAGCATTAATTAGAGCCTCATAAAAATCACTATTGCTTATTTCTGCAATCATGTAGGCTGAATCAATATCCTCATTAGAAAGAGATTTTTTCTTTTTACGACAAAATCTAGATATTGACAGTGCTCGTAATAATGTTTTTTCATCACTTGCAACACTCTTATCTTCAGCCAATAAGTAGATCATTTTAGCAGAGGATACACAAGCAGCTTCTAATGTAGACTCATTTCTTGCAACTCCTTTGATGTATTCAATACGACCTATTTCATGAGAATCTTTTAAATTAGAATTTTTATCTAGTAGTTGCTTAAATTGGGGATAAATAATTACAATTTTTGGTAATGTTTCATTGTATTCTTTATAGGCCTTTTCTAAATTTTCGATCAATTGGTGTAACTGATCATTCCCACCGCAAATAACAATATGGTTGCTTAGTTTCATAGAATATTCTCCAGCCTCTCTTTTTTTCTGTTTTTTCATAAAAATTATTTCTGCTAATACTGAGAATAGAGCTGTTCCCAGCCCAATGAAATGAGAACAGGTAGAAATAATCTGCCCTAACATTGAAACAGGGAATGCAGTTCCATTGTATCCAGTAAATGCAAAAACCGTAATCCATTCATACATATCAATTAAACTATATGTCGATAAGGTTGAGGTAATCCCTGTTTCTGCTGCTAACGCTATTTCTGAAGTATGTATTAACTTCCCGAACAATAAAAAAATAAAAACCAAGAAGACAGCGCTGAAAATGAAATGCTTATATCGATGCCAAAGTTGCTCTCGTTTAAGCCTAAATAGTTTTTTGCTTAGATAATAGGTAATGCAAATAAACAGTAGGTATAACAATATTGAACCTAGAGAAAATTCTTTTCCCAAGCTTTTTTCTAACCCTCTTGCTAACGGTAAGCTAGAGAAAATAGCAGATTTAATATACTGTACACTCGGTATTTTTTTAATGCTGTTATCTGCTTGTATTTCTACAACTGAAACATCGACAAAAGTATTTTTCTGAGAGGCTACCTGAGCACTAGAAATATACTGTTCAATATTATTCTTTAAGTCTTGGTCACTAGAAGAATCTAATGTGTGTCCTGAGACAACAATTGCCCAGGTCCCCAAAGCTAAAAATGAGGACCTTGTATCCTGAGATATTTGAAATAAGTCAAACCCACCAATCCTACTCCTTATATCAAGGTACTCTTGGATTGTTAAATGAACGAAATTAGCATTATTAGCATCATACAGTTCAAAAATATTAAGAAACTTATCAACAACAACAGCTAGGCAAATGGTTTTGCAATTTTTGGTGGCACTAAAATCAGAACTAAACTTATAAGGAGTGATCGATTCACCGGCTCCATGCAAAGCTAGTAACCGCTCAATAGCAAGATGGCTGGCAGTACCTTGCCCATCAACATAGAGCCTCTCAATTTTTTTTAATTTAAGTAAATTACTTATCTCTGAAATAGAGATTGATTTACTTGTGTCATAAGATGCTCCAAAAATAATAATTTGGAGTATTTCAGGGTAAATAGGCCCCAGTACTTCAAACCCTTTATAAGGCGATTGTTCTGAAAAATAGGCTTCAGCTGCAATATTCTGCTGTACCACAGCAAAATCAGCAATGCCGCTTCTAAGTAACGATATATTTTCAATTGACCCAGTACTTTCGATAAGATGGAATTTTTTAGACTTATCAGATTTATTAATTTCTGCTGTTAAATTCTGACTGAAATTTGTATAGCCACTCTTATCAGGTCCTGTTGCTATGCGATAACTTTCGGCTAATACAGGAAATGATAAGTAGGTTAAACCAATAAAACATAAGAGGACAGCTGTTAAGTGTTTTTTCATGTATGAGTTGTAAGGAATACTTGATTCAATCGAAAGATTGAGGGGTGGCTGCAATAATTATTAAATGCAGTTAGTTTGTTTTCTATTTGTGGAGCTTATATGCTGTAGTGGTCTAATATAAAGTGTAGTAATTTATAGCCTATAATTTACTACATTATTAGGAACTAAAATATAACCCCCCAATAATTTATTGATGGTAAGCATACAAATTAAGCTAGCCATAACCGAGCGATCGCTAGAGTCATTACAAAGGGAGTTTTAAGTCGCGTAGCTACGTTCTTTTTCACTGTGATTTATGTCAGTAAGTGCGGTTGATCTAATATAAATTTAAATACCCTACCCTAAAGTAATTTTCAGCTAGAATTTCAGCTAAATAGTATTTTGAGAGAATTTTAATATTTGTACTTTTCAGAATTACCATCTAAAACAAGAGTTTAGATGGTAGGCACGAGTGAATTCGAATCACCGACCCCTACCATGTCAAGGTAGTGCTCTAACCAACTGAGCTACGCGCCTAAAGAGTCTTAACAAGAAATGTTAAGAGCTATGCATTATAGCTTTGATAACTTATTTTGCAAGCCTTAAATCAACATTTCCGCTTGTAATTGTTTGATGTCGTCCCTGACTTTTGCTGCGGCTTCAAATTCTAGATTTTTTGCATGCTTGTACATTTCATCTTCTAGTTTCGCGAGTTTTTTCTCTTTTTCTTTAGGGGTTAATACTTTATAGCTCGCTTGCTGTTCGGCGACTTGGTTACGTTTTGTTTTCGCGCCTAGGCCTGCGCCAGGGATAGTTGCTTCCAATATATCTGTCACAGACTTAGCGATGGTTGTCGGCGTAATATTATTTTCTTTATTAAACTCTTCTTGCTTCTCGCGCCTGCGCTGGGTTTCATCTATCGCTTGCTGCATGGAACGAGTGATTTTATCGCCATATAAAATTGCTCTACCATTGGAGTTTCTCGCAGCACGCCCAATGGTTTGCACTAAAGAGACAACCGAGCGTAAAAAACCCTCTTTATCCGCATCTAAAATTGCTACCAATGAAACTTCGGG
>Ga0209707_1001798_pt1 | contig 11692 bp, 11 predicted proteins | sample EN4Hudsemesocosm_FD_184630 | JGI IMG/M metagenome (GOLD analysis project Ga0209707, IMG submission 184630) | Methane-oxidizing microbial communities from mesocosms in the Hudson Canyon - EN4B Hudson Canyon (SPAdes) (version 2) | ecosystem: Environmental > Aquatic > Marine > Cold seeps | place... | reverse complement strand
TTCTTCTAGCAGCCTGCCATGATGACATATACCCAAGTCGCCCTGTTAAAATATTTTCAATAACACTTAGTCTTTCAACTAAGTTATATTCTTGAAAAACCATTCCCATGTGTCGGCGAACTTTCCGTAACGCCGAACCTTTTGCTTGACAAAGATCTAAATCTTTAAAAATAATTTCTCCACCATTTGGATCAACCAGTCTATTTATGCAACGAAGCAAAGTACTTTTTCCTGTACCTGAAGGACCTATTATTGCTATTACTTCTGGTTTTGTAATTGTTATATTAATACCTTTTAAAATCAAATCTCCTGGTATATACCATTTTTTAAGATTTTTAATTTCAAGATAATTTTTTGTTTTCGACATATGGACCTCTTTTATATAGGGAAGATTTAGTGAATTGAAATGAGTAATCTAAGCCACATAAAATGTGGGCTTAGATTATTTTAAACACTTGTGTAACTTTACTTTTTTGCAGCTGCAGCTGCTTTTTTAGCAGCTTTTTTTGCTTTCTTAGCAGCATCTTTTGCTGCAAGTTTTTTCAAACCATTTTCTGTATACGCTACTCCTGTAGAGTGAGCGATATCACGAATTACTTGCCATTCTTTTTTGTATGTTATAGGGAAAAACCTATCAGCACCACCAAAAGTTTTTTGCATTTCTGGTGTAAAACGGTAAGAATAAAAAGCATCTTTAATTTTTTTAGCCAATGCAGGTTCTAGTTCACTTGAATAACCAAATGCAGATGTTGGGAACTGAGGACTTGTGAATATGATTCTAAAGTCATCTTTATTAATTCTACCAGCTGCACTCATTCTTTTGAAAACATCAGAAGCAACAGGAGCCGCATCATAATCTCCAGATAAAACACCTAGAATAGATTGATCATGTTTACCAGAATATTTAACAGTATAATCAGTATCTGGAATTAGTCCTTGTTTAGGGAATAAAGCTCTTGGAGCTAGGTTTCCAGAATTTGAAGAAGAAGAAGTATGTGCAACCTTCTTACCTTTTACGTCATTCATTGTTTTGATTGGACTGTCTTTTCTAACAATCATAATTAAGTTATACCCTTGAAAACCATCCTTTGTTCCCTTTACTGCAATAGGAACATAACCACCTAAGTTAACTGCATAACCAGTAGGTCCAGTAGAGAATCCCGCAATATGTAAACGTCCTGAACGTAAAGCTTCAACTTCCGCTGCATTTGAATGTACTGTATAATAAATCACTCTTTTACCAGTAGCTTTTGATAAATAGTCTTGGAAATCAGAAAAAGCATCTTTATAAACAGCTGGATCTTCAACTGGAGTATAAGTAAATACTAATGTACTAGGGTTTTTGTAGTCTGCAGCATTTTTAGGTGCATCGGCAACCATATCATGGTTTTCGTCACAAAACTTGTTGTCTAAAACGCCTCTATTGCTACAATTATCAGCTTGAGCTAAACTTCCTGCTAGAAGTAACATACCCATAAGACCCATTTTTAGCTTTTGAACATAATTCGTTGTCTTCATTGTTTTTCCTTTAATTTGAATGTCTAACAATACACTGGAGAGTCTGACATATATTTAATCACAATATCATGTTGTTATAAAAACATAATAACCTGATAACCTAATAACATTATAATGTGAATATAGTGACGTAGCATAATTAAAATACAGCTTAAGTTGTTTTGAAATTTCAAAACTTTTTCTTCAGTTTTAATTCACTGTTTATCCTAACAAATTTTAACTTGAAGATACACAATAAATAGAGAAAGGTATTGTTAGAGAAGAGTTTGTAGTTTAAATTTATATATTAAATAAAATATTTTGATATAAACACAATCAAAGTATTGCCTCGTAGTAGGTTTTTTTAGTAAGTAATAGGGGTTTGAAGAAAGTGCTAATCGGATATTTTTTGTGTCTAATTTTTCAGTAAATCTTTATAATCACAATCATAAATCAATAACTCTTTTGTATCTTTTTTAAAAATAAAACGATTATCTTTGTTTTTTATTCGATTTAATATAATGACTTTAATCTGTCTGTCTGTTTTATTGTATTTTTTCATCAAGATAAAAAAGTCACTCACACTCATAAACTTGAACTCACTAGAAGGTTGAGTACTTAGGCGTTTGTTTTCACTTTTGTAAATTGATCGCATTTCATTAAATGCACTTTGCAGTAGTTTAATCTCAGAGTTAAAAACTTTTATGATTCTTTTTTGATTTTTCTCTATTCTTTTTATTTCATCTTGATGTTGTTCTCTCATCCAAGAAACAGACTCTTTTAAAAGTTCAATCTGTTCATCTTTAACTTCAATGACCCTGTTGGTATCATCACTTTTGTTGTCTTTTTCTTGAGTTTGTTCTTGTAGGTAATCAGAGATATAAACGTAGGTTTTCCCACTTCGTTTGAGAGATTTAAGTTGATTGTTTTTTATACGATAGTGTATACCTTGTAATGAGAGACCAAGTATTTGTGCTGCTTGACTTGTGCTTACTAATCTCTCCAATACATATACCTTTTATTTTTTGAATTTTGCGCTGTCAATTTCAATAACAGTGTGTACATTTCCTCTTGGCTTGTAATCTGCAACAACTTTCATCCATTTTGGTTGTAGTTTTGTATATAAAATATCAAAAATCTCATTGGCAGAGTTTTCATGGGAAACATGTCTGTTCATAAAAGAGTTGATGTAGATTTTTATTGCTTTCAGTTCTATCACAAATTTATCAGGAGTATACTCTAAGTAAATTGTAGCAAAGTCAGGGTATCCACTTCTTGGGCACTTACACATAAACTCAGGAAGTTCGATTTTAATAACATATTCTTTGTCATGGTCATTAGGCCAGTAGTGTTCTTCAGCATTAATATCAAAGTTTGCTATTTCTTTTTCACCATATTTCATTAAATTTGAGCCTTTAAATTATTATTTGTTTTTGTCTAAAGTGCCATTTTAGCTAAATCTTACTTACAATTATTATATTAATATCATTTGCTTTTTGTAGCATTTGGGAATCGTATTTTATTTACTATATAATAAATGCAACTCTAATTAGGGAAGGGGAATAAATGAGTACAACAATATATGACATTGCAATCATAGGCGGGGGACCAGGGGGAATTGGTACAGCTATTGAAGCAGCCGTTCACGGAGTAGAAAATATTTTATTGATTGATAAAGCGGACAATCACTCAAGCACCATACGAAAATTTTACAAAAAAAATAAACGAGTTGATAAAGATTGGAAGGGACAAACAATCAATATCGAGGGTAATATTCCATTTATGGATGGAACAAAAGAATCCACATTGGATTTTTTTGACCAACTTTTGGATGAAGAAAAAATCGATACTTGTTTTAATACAGAAGTTGAGAGTGTCGTAAGAAATGAAAAAGAAGATCTTTTTTTAATCACAACGGGAACCCAAAGTTTTAGATCACGTGGGGTGGTGGTAACCATCGGAAAAATGGGAAAACCCAATAAACCAAGTTATAAAATACCACCCTCTCTTAAGGCTTACGTAAATTATAATTTGGACAAATGTTCAAGTGGAGAAAAAGTTCTCGTGGTTGGTGGTGGGAACTCAGCTGCAGAGTATGCCTATGAACTGGCAGATGAAGGAAATACCGTCACACTTGTATACAGACGTGATTCATTTGCACGTTTAAATCCTGAAAATGAAGAGATTTTAAGAGAGCACAATGGGCAAGAAAAACTGCGTCTACGAATGAGCACAGATGTATTAAGTATTGAAAACTGTTCGGGAAAAGTTAAAGTAAACTTTGATGATGGCTATCATACCATTTATGATCGTATTATTTTTGCCATTGGAGGCACAAGTCCAGTTGATTTCTTGAAAAAATGTGGTATTGAAGTAGATGAGAATAACAAACCCATTTATGATGAACACTACAGAACCAATATAAGCTGTTTATATGTAGCAGGAGATATTGCCTTTAATACAGGAGGTTCAATCGCGGTTGCTCTCAATCATGGATATCATATCGTTAACTCTTTCATGAGAAGAGACGGGAGAATATACTCTCATACCAACAAAGTAGATGAATTTATGCAAAAGAATCCAAGTTTTAGGTAAGTTTTTTGAAAAGTAAACCAACAAAGCTACATTTTTTTATACTGGTTATTTTAACACTGCTGTTTTTTAGTGCCAATTCCATATTGGCAAAATCAGCCTTGTTAAATAACTATATGGATGCATATTCTTTTACACTCTTTCGGCTTATTTTTGGAGCCTTTACACTGATAATAATCGTCTATTTCAAAAAACATACCATTGCTTTTAGTAAATCAAAGAATTGGCTGAGTTCTTTTATGCTGTTTTTATATGCCATATGTTTTTCCTATGCCTATTTGACACTGGATGCTGGTCTTGGAGCCTTATTACTTTTTGGAATCGTACAACTGAGTATGATAGGGTTTGCATATATTAAAAAAGAGCCTTTTGGCATACGTAAGTTATTTGGGGTTGCCATTGCATTTGCGGGATTGGTTTATCTCTTGTTACCAAAAGAAGATTTTGAGATTTCTTTATTTCATGCTTCTTTGATGATTATTTCTGGTTTTGCATGGGCAATGTACACTCTTCTTGGGAAACAAACACAAGATGCTTTAGTACATACCATGGACAATTTTGTAAAAACATCCATCTTTTTACTCTTATTTTATATCCTCTTTGTTGATGATATTTTTATCACAACAGAAGGTTTGATTCTTGCCTTTATTTCGGGAAGTATTACCTCAGCCATTGGATACAGTGTTTGGTATTATATTTTACCTCACATGAAAATAATAACAGCGGGCATACTACAACTTTTGGTACCTATTATTGCACTGTTTTTTAGTATTTTACTCTTAGGTGAACATTTAACTTTTACACTTATTGTGGCAACTATGTTAATACTATTGGGGATATTTATTACTTTGAAAGACAAATAACCAGTACTATTGTACTGATTATCTTATGAGTATTTTGGTTTAAAGTTCATCTCTCATCGGTGTTGTTCTCTTTTTTCAGATCAAATTTACTTAATTAAACGGTATTGGATATTTCGATTAAATTCCCATCGGGGTCTCGTAAATAAATAGAAGACAGGCCTCCCATGGCTCCTGTTCTTTCGCATAAACCCTGCTCTATTGGTACATTGTGATTCATTATGTGCATAATGACTTCTTCTAGGGGCATTTGTGTAATAAAACACAAATCTGCACTACCTGCTTTCACATTCGCAGCTTTGGGTTCAAATTCATTACCTAATTCATGTAAGTTGATTTTTTGATTTCCAAACTTTAGGGCTACTCTATTTTCATTAAATATTTCTTTTTCCATACCCAATATTTTCACATAAAAGTCAAGGGTTTTATTCATATCCTGTACGGTTAAAACCAAATGATCAAGTCCAGATATTTTCATAACAATCCTTTAGAGTTTTATATTTTCTAAGTACTCACTAATTTGGGGCAAACAATCTTTTCTACATACCATATGTGTATTGATACTTGCCACACTAACATCTAATTCATTAATATGCAAATCATCTTTATATCCCAGTTTTTCCACAATACTTAGGGGTAAAAGACTTTTACCCATACCTGCTTTTACACAACCTAAAATGGTTTCATAAGAGCCAAACTCCAGTACTTTATAGTCATGATTTCCACTTTGTTGATAATACTCTTGTACAAAGGCATCATAACGGCACCCTTTTTTAAACAGAAGTAAAACATTAGGTGCAACTTTATTTTTGGGTTCAACAATAACGATATTTTCTTCAAACTGATTTAAAATTTTCAAATCATCACTTTTGGGATTACCACTTACAAAAGCGATATCTACTTTATAGTCTATAATCATTTGAGTCACTTCATCTGTTGTACCTGTAAAAAGTTCTAACTGCATTTTGGGATAATCATTATGCATACTCAATAAAAATGGCACAATTCGTACCACTGCATTTGATTCAGTAGAGCCAACACGAAGTGAACTTTGCTCTTGCATATTTTTCATATGAGATATGGCTTCTTCTGTTTTTTTGACAATCTCAGTGGCATAGGAGTAGAGTTTTTCTCCAGCAGCTGTTAGAATCACTCCCTTAGGAATACGATGAAACAGCTCATGTCCAATGTTTTTTTCCAGTTGTTTAATTCGTGCTGTTACATTTGACTGTGCAAACTGCAACTGTTTTGCACCCAAAGATATACTTTTTTCCTGAGCCACTGCAACAAATACCTTTAATAAATTAGAGTCCATATCACTTTCCTATATATCATATATCATGATTCATTATTTGACATATCATAACTTTTAGTGATATTATACCAAATAATTTAAAAAAGGGAAGTGCTAATATGAATTTACTCGATAGAAATAATAATGCAGCCATTCTTTTAGCAGGTATCATTGCACTTATTGTGGGTGTTGGGGTAGCACGATTTGTATTTACCTCACTACTGCCCTTTATGCTGGATGATTTTTTAGAATTAACCTTTGCAGGAATTTTGGCCTCAATGAATTATGTGGGTTATCTTTCGGGTTCTATATTTTCTGTTTTTTTAAAAGATATCAATACAAAAGTGAAATATTTTAGAATAGGAATGTTTTTGTGTGTTAGTACCACTTTAGTATTAGGGGTAACCACAAATGAGACCGTATGGCTCATCTCTAGAGTAATTGCAGGTTTTGGTGCAGCAATGGCACTGATTGTTGGTTCAGCTATTGTAATGACCAAGCTTAATTTTCAAGATAAAACAAAGGCTATGGGTATACACTTTAGCGGAATTGGATTTTCTATTTTAGTCACTGATTTAATCAAACGTGCCGTATTTTATAATGGTGGTACATGGCAGGACTCTTGGCTTTATTTAACTCTTTTTGGTGCAATAGTGACAGTTTATTCTGTATACATTTTAAGTATCGATAAAAAACTCAAACAAAAAGCCATTAAACATAAAATTGACAAGTCTCTTTTTACCCCTTTTGTCATTGTTTTAATATTGGCATATTTTACAGAGGGTGTTGGAATGGTAGTTCAAGCTACTTTCTTACCTGATATCATCAACTCTCTTGAGGGTTTAAGTGGTTATGGTGGATTTACCTGGACCCTTGTGGGACTTGCTGGAATTCCATCCTGTATTATTTGGATGCGTCTTGCCCACAAATACGGAAGTGTTAACATTATTATGATCACCATGTTTTTACAAGTCATTGGTATTTTAATACCAGCACTTTCGAATAATGTCTACCTAAACCTTTTCTCAGGGATTTTATATGGAGGTACCTTTGTAGCATTGGTAGCGCTTTTTATGAACCTAGGTGGTAGTTTAGCAGGTGCAAATCCTGTTATACTCATGGGTGCAGTGACAACTGCTTATGGAATAGGACAAGTCGCAGCTCCACTGTACAGTGTTGCTTTGATTGAATATTTTGGAAATTACAATTATGCTCTGTATGTCACTGCTTTTATTGTTTTTTCTGGAATTGTACTGCTGTTTTTTGGTAAAAAACTCAGTAGCGCACCAAAATAAACAAGGAGAATATATGCCATTTATTAATATTAAACTGACAAAAGAAGACGGAGGAGCTAGTACCAAGCAAAAAGAGGAACTCATTAAGGGTATGACGGATTTGGTTTCTAGTGTAATGGGAAGAGGCGAAAAAACTACAGTAGTTGTAATAGAAGAAGTATCTACAGATAACTATGGTTTGGGTGGACAAAGTATCACTCAAATCAGAGCAAATACAAACAAAGATTAAAAACGATTAAAGGAAAATTATGAGTATTGGATTTATTGGCTTAGGAAATTTAGGAACAGCCATTTGTAAAAGATTGAGTGATATGGGAGAAGAAGTTATTGTTTATAACAGAACCCAATCAAAAATTGAAAAACTTGGATATAAAATAGCAACAACTCCAAAAGATTTATTTACTTCTTGTGATACTGTTTTTATGTGTTTGTTTGATTCCAAAGCTGTAAGAGAAATATTAACAGGACAAAATGGCTTGTTAAGTGTGAATGTAAAAGATAAAACAATCATAGATTTATCAACAAATCATTATGAGGATATTTTAGAATTTCATACGCTAACTTCCAAGAAAGAAATTTCTTATTTAGAAGCTCCTGTTTTTGGAAGTGTTGCACCTGCTCTTCAAGGAGCTGTCACAATAGTGTGTTCAGGCAAAGAAGAAGTATTCAATAAGAGTAAAATACTTTTAGAGAAAATAGGGAAAGAAATTTTCCATTTACCACAGCCCTCTAGTGCTTCTAAAATGAAACTTATCAATAACTTGTGTTTGGGTTCATTTATGTCTACTCTTGCAGAATGTACTGCCTTAGGTGAAGCCTGTGATATAGAAAAGTCTAAACTGCTTGAAATTTTGGGTGTTGGGGGTGGACAATCATTGGTTCTTAAAGCAAAAACTCAAAAACTCATTGATGAAGACTTTTCTCCTCATTTTTCAGTGGATGCAATTAATAAAGATTTACATTGTTTACAAGATTTGGCCTTTAGTCTAAAAAGACCTCTATACAGTGCAAGTGCTCCTAAAGAACTCTATTCAAAAATGAAAATGATGGGTAAAGGAAGTGAAGACTTTTCTTCTATTTATCAAATGTTTAAATAAGTAAAAAGCCATTTGAGTTATAACTCAAATGGCTTAAATAATTTTTTATTTTAAAGTTTAGAATTTTTCGAATTCATCAATTACAGTCTCTTCCCTCTCTTCAACTTTTTTCTTTTTTGGTTTTGTCAAATCAATATTATCTTTACCTATAAACTCTTTTTCATTGGCATCTTTTACAATATCATCGGCAATATCTAAGGTACTTTGGGAGATTTCATACGCTTTGTTAGCAATGGCGGCATTTTGCTGTGTTTTTTCATCCAACATGGTTACAGATTCATTGATAAGTTCAATTCTATTTTTTTGATCTTTAGAGTTTTGTTCCACACTGTTAATTAAGTCCATGGTTTTACTGACATTTTCATTTAATTTCGCAAAACCCTCAATCATGGTATCTGCAATTTCTTTCCCAGAGTTTGCTTTTTGTGTTGCATTTCCTACTAATTCTTTTATTTGTTTCGCAGCTTCCGCACTTCTACTGGCAAGGTTTCGAACCTCTTGAGCGACCACGGCAAAACCTTTTCCTGCTTCACCAGCAGTGGCTGCTTCAACTGCTGCATTTAAGGAAAGAATGTTGGTTTGGAAAGCGATTTGATCAATCACTCCAATAGCATTATTGATATCTGTTACTTCTTTATTAATTTCATCCATTGATTCAATGGTTTTATTTGCTAGTTCTTCTCCATCTTTTGCTGAGAGTGTAAGCTCTTTTGAGTAAGAGGACATTTGCATGATACTTTCAGTGTTTATGGTGATTTCTGAAGTTATTTCTTCTAATGATGCAGATGTTTCTTCTAAAGAAACTGCCGTTTCATTTGAGTTTCTGTTTAACTCATCCACATTTTGAGATAACACATTTGCACTGCTGTTTAGGGTAAGCCCATTTCTTTTATTGTCAATTAACATCTCATTTACAATATCTGCAAGATTGTTTAAACCTTGAGATACATTACCCACTGTACAATCAAGGCGCGCATTAAAGTTTAACTCTTGATACTCATGTAATATTTTAGTAATATCATTTACATCTGTACAGACTGACTTACATAGTTCTTCCAGCATTTCATTGATGATTTTCTTTAACTCTTCTAAGGATTCATTGTGTGATACCTTTTGAATTTGTTGCTGAAATTTTCCATCTTTAACCAATGCCACAACTTTAGTAACTTCATTAATAAAGCTGTTATCATCTTCCATAGAAGCTTGTATTTTTTTGATATTTTCATTAACAGTTTTTGACATTTGACCGATTTCATCATTCATAAAAACAGGCAGTTCTTCCACACTTGAACTCTCTTTATTTAAATAACTGAAAAATCCCAGAAGTCCCGTTTGGAACTTTTCTAGAGGTTTAATTACTTTTATATTAATCAAAGCGTAAGCTAAAAATACAATGATGACTAAAATAGCCAGTGTCGCTAAAATGATATTATTTTTTACTTTATTGGTGGTAATCAAAACTTCTTCCATTTGTATTTCAGAAACAATAGCCCATTTTAAATCATCTTCAATTTTTATACTTGAATAAGCCGACAATACCTCTTTATTTTTATAATTTTTGATGACTTCTATGTTTTCTTTTTTGTTTGAAAATACATCTTTCACTGCCTTTGTTTTAACATTTCCTGTTTTTGGAGTTTCAAAGGATTTTTCAAGTGTATGTGTTTTTTTAGAGAAGAAACTGTCACTTCTCATTAAAAAATCACTACCCACTAAATAGTCTTCTTGGGATTTCCCATATCCTTTTTTGAACTTCATGATATCATTGATAGAGCTGTTGCTTAATTGAAAAGCCAATACAGCTTTAAATGTTCCATTAACATAAATGGGCGTTGCCAAAAACATAGCAGGAGTGTCTGCAATTGGTTCATAAGGTTTCATATCTACAAAAACAGGACGTTTTAATTCTTTGGCTTTACGCCATGCAAGTGCAAGGCCAGAAGTTTTTAGTTCACCCTCACTTAGGTTCTGCCCATTATCAGACTCCTGCGCAGCTGAAAACATCACATACCCTTCTTTTTCACTGATAATATATAAATCATAATAGGCATATACTTCTATATATTTTTGTAAAAACTCTTGATACTTCTCTGTTTCACTTTGAATCGAATAAGAATCTGTTGGGTATTCTTCATCAGCTTCTAGTTCTTTCTCACTGATTTGTTTATCCAAGAAAGCCGTCAGTGCAACTACATCATTATTTCTGGAAAGAATACTAATATCACTTACTCTGTTCTTAAAGTACGTTTCAACTTGTTTAATTTTTGAATCACGAGCTGAAGTTAACTTTGCATTACTTTCACCTTTTAACGCACTTTCCATATTTACAACAGATATAGATGCCAAGACACTAGCAAGAATAATCAGTGAAAAAAATGTAATCGCCACCAATTTGATTTTTAATGATAAATTTCCCATAGAACCAACTTTCAATTATATAATCCAAAAGTATATACCCAAGGTATGATAATAAGATGACATTTTTGTCACTTTGAAGAAAAATTTAAGCTAAATATTCATTTTGACTTATATATAATTTGTGCTATTATAACTGGATGAAAAATCAAACTAAATTCTTCACACATGCCTCTATGTCCTTTGTTGAATTTAGATATTCTAATTCTAGCAAAAATTATAAAGCACATATTCATGATACTTTCTCAATAGGTGCTCTAAAAGTGGGTGAGCGAAAATTTAAATATAAAAATGATGAAGTACTCATAAAACCCTCCATGTTAGCTATTGTTAATGCCAATGAAGTACACAGTTGTAATATGATTGACTTACCCATTCAAAGTGAATATTTTGTCATGTATTTGGATAGTTCTTGGTGTTTGGAAATCCAACAATCTCTTTTTGAAAACATTTCAATACTTCAGGATTTTCCCATCTGTCTTTTAAAAGATGACGTTTTATATGGGGAGTTTATTGTTTTGTGTGAGCTGTTTTTTTCAGATGAATTTTCTTTAAAAAAAGAAGAAAGTTTGATTGAATTTATAAGTAAATTATACACTCAATATTTTGACTTTCAAATTAATATAAATGATGCAAATAAAC
>Ga0209707_1001793_pt1 | contig 11725 bp, 11 predicted proteins | sample EN4Hudsemesocosm_FD_184630 | JGI IMG/M metagenome (GOLD analysis project Ga0209707, IMG submission 184630) | Methane-oxidizing microbial communities from mesocosms in the Hudson Canyon - EN4B Hudson Canyon (SPAdes) (version 2) | ecosystem: Environmental > Aquatic > Marine > Cold seeps | place... | reverse complement strand
GTACTTGATGACACCTTCGCGATCTTCCATGGTTTATACGAGATTTAAAAGACAAGGTATTAAGGAACGTGCATAAAACAACCTCCCGGTTTCTAACTGGTTTTTTTGTTCCAGCTGGAATGATCTCATTCGTTACGTAGAATAACTATGCGCCTCATGAGATCATCCCACCTGAAGCAAAAAACCTGCGTTATAACTTCGGGATGTTATTTCATACACATTCCTAAGATAACAGAACTATTTTAATGGTGGAATATTAATCACTTAACAAATAGTATAAAATACTCTGTTTCGTTAGCTAATCAGGTTAATAAATGCGATGTCCTTTTTGTACAACTCATGATACACGAGTCGTGGATTCTCGACTAGCGAGTGAAGGAGATCAGGTCAGACGTCGCCGAGAATGTCCTGGATGTAAAGAGCGCTTTACGACTTATGAAGTTGCAGAATTATCGTTACCTAAAATTATTAAGCGTGATGGTGCAAGAGAGAGTTTTGATGAATTGAAGCTTCGCTCAGGTATGCATAGGGCATTGGAAAAGCGGCCCGTTAGCAGTGAAGATATTGAAGCGGCAGTTAATCGCATAAAAAAAGTAATGACGGCGAAAGGTGATCGTGAAATTCAGGCGGATGAATTGGGCGAACTGGTGATGAAGGAGTTAAGTGGCTTGGATCATGTTGCTTTTGTTCGCTTCGCTTCGGTTTATCGAAGCTTCCAGGATGTGAATGAATTTACAGAGATTATTGAAAACCTGCAAAAAAGATGACAGTTAATCAGGACGCGGATTATATGTCGCGAGCTTTGGTGCTGGCCAGGCAGGGGGAATGTACAAGCGATCCAAATCCTAGAGTGGGTTGTGTATTGGTAAAAGAGGATTGTGTTATTGCCGAAGGCTGGCATATGAAGGCTGGCTTGGCGCATGCAGAAATCGATGCTTTATCTAAGGTTGATGATGCACGCGGGGCAACCGCTTATGTTACCTTGGAGCCTTGTAGTCATGTTGGGAAAACTGGGCCTTGCTGTGATGCGTTAATTTCTGCCGGGATTGCGCGTGTTGTTGTGGCAATACAGGACCCTAATCCTTTAGTTTCAGGCCGGGGTGTTAAACGCATGCAAGATGCTGGGATTCAAGTGGATTGCGGTGTTTTACAGGATGATGCGCTGGCGTTAAACAGGGGCTTTATTAAACGGATGACAACAGGGCAGCCTTGGCTTAGAAGTAAGTTGGCTATGAGCCTTGATGGTCGAACGGCTATGGCATCTGGAGAAAGTAAGTGGATTACCTCTGCTGAGTCACGTTTAGATGTTCAGCAACTCAGAGCAGAAAGTTCGGTTGTTTTGACTGGCATTAATACTGTTTTGGCAGATGATCCATCGATGAATGTCAGGTTAGATAAAGAAGTCATTCAGCCTATACGAGTGATACTTGATTCCCAATTGCAAATGTCCGTGAATGCAAAGATGCTAAATTTGCCCGGTCAAACTTGGGTTTTAACGTGCAATGATAACAAACAAAAAATAACAGTACTTGAGGCGGCAGGCGGTCAGGTTTTTCAAATAAAAAACCACAATGGTCGATTGGATTTGCAGGCCGTTATGATGTTTCTTGGAAAGAAACAGATTAATACCGTGTTGGTAGAAGCCGGTGCAGTATTGAATGGCGCACTACTTGAACAAGGTCTTGTTGATGAATGGCTGGTTTATATGGCTCCCTGTGTTTTAGGTGATCAAGGCCGTGGACTTTTTCATTTGCCTGCAGCACAAACGATAGCAGATAAAAAACAATTTAAAATGTCTTCAGTTAGACAAGTGGGGCCTGATTTAAGGCTAACCTTCAAAGAGAAAGGCTAAGGATTTAATTCCTTTAACCTTTAACCTTTAACCTTTAACCTTTAACCTGCTCTTAAATATAAATGTTTACAGGAATAATTTTAGCAATAGGTAAGATAGTCACCATTCAACCAAAAGGTGGTGACTTTCGTTTAAAAATTGAAACGGGGAAGCTTGCAATTGGCGATGCTGCCTTAGGTGATAGTATCGCTGTCAATGGTGTTTGTTTAACAGCGATAGAATTAGGTGCAAATTATTTTTGTGCGGATGTTTCGAATGAAACTATGTCCAGAACAGGCTTGAAGTCAATTGCTGTTAATGCTGCTGTTAATTTAGAGTTGGCGTTAACGCCATCAACTCGGCTGGGTGGACATATAGTGAGCGGTCATGTTGATGGTTTGGGCAAGGTTATCTCAAAAATGCCTGATGGGCGATCCTTTCGTTTTCAATTTAAAGTACCTAATGAACTAGCCAAATATATAGCTGAGAAAGGGTCTATTTGTATCAATGGTGTAAGCCTAACGGTTAATAGTGTTGATGGCGCATTCTTTTCTGTCAATATTGTGCCTCATACCTTAAAGGAAACGACATTGGGTGAGATGATGGCGGGGACGGAAGTTAATTTGGAAGTGGATTTGCTGGCTAGATATATGGAGCGACTTATGAAAGGTGAGGCAGCTGCTAAATCATGTAGTTCAGTAACAGAAGAGTTATTGCAAAATAGTGGTTTTTTAACAAAATGAATACAATAGAAGAGATCATAGAAGATCTAAGACAAGGGAAAATGGTTGTTATCATGGATGATGAGGATCGTGAAAACGAAGGTGACCTGTTGATGGCTGCATCGTTTACTAAGCCGGAAGATATCAACTTTATGGCAAAGTATGGTCGTGGATTAATTTGTGTGACCTTAACGAGAGAACGGTGCCAACAACTTAGGCTTCCTTTGATGGTCAATGATAATCAAACGGCTTATACGACCAATTTTACAGTGTCAATTGAAGCGGCTGAAGGGGTTACTACAGGCATCTCGGCGGCAGATCGAGCGTTAACGGTGCAGGCGGCTGTGGCAAAAGGTGCTGTTCCTAGTGATTTGGTTCAACCTGGGCATATATTTCCTTTAATGGCGCAAGCGGGTGGAGTGCTTAATAGGGCCGGGCATACGGAGGCGGGTTGTGATTTGGCTAAGCTGGCGGGTGTGGAGCCTGCGGCTGTTATCGTTGAAATACTTAACGACGATGGGAGTATGGCAAGGCGTCCGGATTTGGAGGTATTTGCAAAGCAGCATGATCTTAAAATAGGGACTATCGCGGATTTAATTCATTATCGAATTAAAAATGAAAATACATTGGATCGGATAAGCGTCTGTGATTATCCGACGGAATTTGGCGATTTTAAATTGTACGCATACCAGGATGCAAATGATGATAATGTTCATGTTGCTTTGGTGATGGGTGATGTGGCAATTGATGAAGCTGTTTTAGTGCGTGTACATGCTAGGAATTTATTGGATGATTTGTTTTCATCAACGCGATCAGAAAGTTCAATTAGTATTCATCAAGCAATGAAAAAAATTGCTGAAGAGGGTCGAGGTATATTGGTCGTAGTCAGGCAAGGTGAAGATAATAAATCATTAGTTGAGCATATACACCAATACCAATTGCAAGATAATGGGGTTGTTGATCCTTTGTTGGCAGCAGAAAAGAAATCAGACTGGCGTACAACAGGGACAGGTGCACGGATTCTGGCTGATTTGGGTGTTCAGCAATTGAAAGTGATGGGTTCTGAGAAAAAATATTTTGGGCTTGCCGGGTATAATCTGGAAGTTGTAGAGCATACAGAATTGAGTTAGGTAGCTGGCAATAAATAACCCACCCAGATTGCGCAGATTTTTTGTTTCTGCTCAAACTATCTCAAGAGGCGCATAGCCAGCTACGTAACGATTGAGATTGTTTGAGCAGGGACAAAAAGACTAGCAAGGTGGGTGGGTTATTTGTTGCGAGTTGCCTTAGTCAGTTGTTCTGTTTTTGGGAATAGTTCAGCTAAGAAATTAATAGTTAAGAAGAGAGATAAGATGTCAACAGTAAAAACTTTAGAAGGAAATTTATCGGTTCAGGGTGGTAAATTTTGTATCGTAGCCTCGCGTTTTAATAGCTTTATTGTGGAGCAGTTGGAAGGCGGTGCAATAGATGCGTTAATTCGTCATGGCGCGAATAAAGATGATATTTGTTTGGTAAAGGCTCCGGGTGCATTTGAGCTTCCTATGGTAGTTCAAAAGGTTGCAGCGACAAAAAAATATGATGCAATTATTGCTTTGGGAGCAGTGATACGTGGTGGAACGCCGCATTTTGAGTATGTCGCAGGTGAGTGTGTTAAAGGTATTGCTTCAGTTTCTTTACAGTATGATGTGCCAGTGAGTTTTGGTGTGCTAACCGTTGATAGTATTGAGCAGGCGATTGAGCGCGCAGGTACGAAAGCAGGGAATAAAGGAGCAGAAGCGGCGATGTCGGCCGTGGAAATGGTAAGCTTGTTTAATAACCTGGAAGCTTAATGAGTTTGGCAAAGACCAATGCTAGGAAGTGCGCGGTTCAGGCGCTTTATCAATGGCAGATGACAGGTGATAGCCTGTCTCGAATTGAGATGTATTTTTTGGAAGAAGAGCGTCTTAAGGGGGCTCAAAAGAGTTACTTTACTGAGATTTTTTTTGGTGTTCCTAAGCAGTTAAATGACATTGATGAAGTGTTGGCTGAATTTGTAGATAGGCCAGTAGAGAAAATTGATCCTGTAGAAAGGGCTGTTTTAAGGCTGGCTGTTTATGAGTTGATTAATAGTCCGGAAACGCCTTATAAGGTCATTATCAATGAGGGTGTTAATTTAGCTAAATGTTTTGGTGCAGATGGTAGTCATAAATACGTTAATGGTGTTTTAGATAAAGTGTCTCAAAAAAAACGTGCAGTGGAAATTAGCGCCAAGCTGAAAAATAAAGATAAATAGGTGCTGTACTAGTGGCTGTTTCTGAATTTAACTTAATTCAGCGTTACTTTTCCGCTCAGCAGCTTACAAGCTCAGTAAATCGTTTAGGGATTGGTGATGACTGTGCGTTAATGTCTATTCCCGCTGGATATGAGCTGGCAATAACAACCGATACCATGGTGGAGGGCGTGCATTTCTTTGCAGGGGCTGAACCTGGTGCGTTGGGGCATAAATTGTTGGCCGTTAATTTAAGTGATTTGGCTGCAATGGGGGCAAAACCCGTTTCGGTGTCTTTGGCATTGACTTTGCCAAGTGTTGATGAAGAGTGGCTTGGCGCTTTTTCAAAAGGTTTTTTAGCATTAGCGCGTGATTTTTCAGTGGATTTAATTGGTGGAGATACTACCGCCGGCCCTCTGACGCTAACGGTTAATGCGCTTGGGTTGATTCCGGAAGGGCAAGCGTTAAAGCGTTCCGGTGCAAAGGTGGGGGACTTGATCTTTGTAACAGGAAAGCTGGGAGAGGCTGGCTTAGGGTTGAAAATTAACACGGGCTATGACTGTATGTCACCTGTTGCTGCCTTAAGTCAATTTAACCGTCCAAACCCAAGAGTAAAAGAAGGGCTTGCCATTAGGGAATATGCCAGTGCGTGTATTGACTTGTCCGATGGTCTAGCATCGGATTTAAAGCATATTGCTGAGAAAAGCTCAGTGAGTGCAAAAATAGATTGGGATAGCTTGCCTTTGTCTGAGGAAGTAAGTGCGTATATTGAGGCAACGAATGACTGGGCTTTGCCCTTGTCGGCAGGTGATGACTATGAATTGTGCTTTACTGTCAGTCCTGAAAATATTGCTTCTATTAATATAGAGTGTACTCAGGTAGGTGTTATCGAAGAGGGTGCGGGGCTAAAGGTTCTGCGCTTGGGTGTGATAGAAGATTTAAAGGTAAATGGTTTTGAGCATTTTTCTACATAAAAGTTATGGCAGAAACGCCTTAACAGTTAACGATATTATGACAAGTCCAATGTTATTTTTGGCTTTTGGCTTTGGTTCTGGTTTGATAAGAAAAATGCCGGGAACCATGGGGACTGTTGCTGCAATTCCTGTTTACTTGTTGTTTATACAGGCTGATGTCTGGTTGTATGCTTTTTTAACACTTTTGGTCTCGGTCTCTGGTATCTGGATTTGTGATGCGGCTGCTAAAAAGCTCGGAGAGCATGATTTTGGTGGTATTGTTTGGGATGAGGTGGCTGGATTTCTAATTACTATGGGATTTGTGCCTTTTTCCTGGTATGCGGTGTTGTTGGGTTTTGCATTGTTTCGGTTTTTTGATATTTTAAAACCCTGGCCGATAAAATGGATTGATCAAAAGGTTGAGGGTGGTTTTGGGATTATGCTTGATGATGTATTGGCAGGACTGTTTGCTGGTATGGTTTTGAAGTTCATTCTATAATGTGCTTCACACGGTAACGATTTTTTAGAGTCCATCTTTGCTGATGGCTAGTCTTACTAAAGTGACCTGATAGCTTGTAGCTGCCTGTTTCAGAGGCATGGTAGCAACAAGAGTAGCTCGTTATAAAGCTAGTAATAATGAGCATTTAAAATATAATTTAGCGATATTAAATAAATAGCTTGCTAATAATTAAAAAACACTTATAATTGAACAAATCAATCGCGGGGTGGAGCAGCTTGGTAGCTCGTCGGGCTCATAACCCGAAGGTCGTAGGTTCAAATCCTGCCCCCGCTACCAGATATTTAAGAACCCCTTTATGGGGTTTTTTGTTTTCTGGGCTTTAGATAGTTCAGGATAAGATAGATTTTATGGAAGAGCCTACAGGCTCTTTTTTTTTGTGTAAAAGAAAGTGAGGCAATATGAAGCAGGCTCCTGAACATTTGGTCAACTTAATAGAACCAATTGTAGAAGGTCTAGGGTATGAGTGTGTAGGGATTGATTACAACCCACATCCTAAACATGGCCTGTTAAGAATTTATATTGACACAGAAAATGGAGTGTTAGTTGAAGACTGTAGCAAAGTAAGTCATCAACTCAGCGGCATATTAGATGTTGAAGACCCTATTTCTGAGAACTATGATTTAGAAGTGTCTTCACCGGGAGCAGATAGACCCTTTTTTAAACTGTCTCAGTTTGAACAGTATGTTGGTAGTGTTGTTATGGTGAATGTATTTAAGCCTATTAATAAGCAACGCAAAATTGTTGGTCAAATTGAAAAGGTTGAAAATGAGATTGTTTTTCTTCTACAGCAAGCAGATCAAGTGATAGAAATTCCATTTCAGGCAATGAGCAAAGCTCGGTTGGTGCCTGAATATTCAATGAAAAAAGGAGGGCGCAATGGCAAATAAAGAAATTTTATTAGTAGCAGATGTTTTTGCAAATGAAAAGGACATTAGTAAAGATGTTGTTTTTGAAGCATTAGAACTAGCATTAGCAGCTGCGGCAATTAAGCGTCACGAGAATCAGATTGATGCTCGAGTGGATATTGATAGAGCAACGGGAGAATACGTTACTTATCGTCGTTGGCAGGTAGTTGATGCAAATGAAGAAATTGATGGTGACCTTGAGTTTCCTGAGTCTCAAGCATTGCTTGAAGTCGTGCAAATGGATGATCCTGATGTTGAAGTAGGGGATTTTATTGAAGAGGTAATCGATTCAGTTGCTTTTTGTAGAATTGCTGCACAAACGGCTAAGCAAGTTGTTATTCAAAAAATTAGAGAAGCAGAGCGTAAGAAAATTGTAGAAGCGTATGAGGATAGAGTCGGAGAGCTTGTTTCGGGTGTTGTAAAACGCTTAGAAAAAGGCAGTGTTCATCTTGATCTGGGTGGTAATGTTGAGGCATTTATTGCTAGAGAAGATATGATACCGAGAGAGTCAATTCGTATTGGTGATCGTGTACGTGGCTACTTAAAAGAAGTACGTTCAGAAGTGAGAGGGCCGCAATTATTTGTTAGTCGTTCTTCTCCAGAATTATTAATTGCATTATTTAAACTTGAAGTGCCGGAAGTGGGTGAGGGTTTGATTGATGTATTGGCTGCAGCAAGAGATCCTGGTTCAAGAGCGAAAATTGCAGTGAGAAGTAATGATCCTCGACTGGACCCCGTTGGCGCGTGTGTGGGAATGAGAGGTTCAAGAGTACAAGCGGTTTCTAATGAACTAGCGGGTGAGCGGGTTGATATTATTCTATGGAATGATAATGAAGCACAGTTTGTCATTAACGCCATGTCTCCTGCAGAAATTGACGCTATTGTTGTTGATGAAGATAAGCATAGTATGGATGTTTCTGTTGCACCGGATAATTTATCTCAAGCCATTGGACGGGGTGGGCAGAATGTTCGTCTGGCTACTGAACTAACAGGGTGGGAGCTGAATGTACGGGATGCAAGTGAAGGGTCTAGTAAGGATGATTCTGAAATAGCAAAAATAAAACAGGCTTTCATTGATCAATTAGACGTTGATGAAGAGATCGCTGATGTTCTAGTTGAAGTAGGTTTAACTAACGTAGAAGAGATTGCTTATATTCCAGTTGAAGAAATGATGGAGATTGAAGGCTTTGATGAAGAGCTGGTTGAGGCATTAAGAAGTAGAGCAAAAGATGCCGTATTAATTAATGCGATTGCTAGTGAAGAGGCTATTGAAGTTTCAGAGCCAGCACAAGACCTTCTGGATATGGAAGGAATGGATGAAGAGTTAGCTCATGAAATGGCTGCAAAAGGTATTGTGACTATGGAAGATTTGGCTGAACAGGCTGTAGATGAGCTTTTGGAATTTCCTGGGGTTGATGAAGAAAAAGCAGGAAAATTGATTATGAAAGCTCGTGAACCATGGTTTGCGGACGCTGCGGGCGAAGGATAAGGGGATAATATGAGTGATAAGACAGTTAAAGAATTAGCAGAGATGGTCAAAATACCACTAGACCGCTTTTTAGAACAATTAAAAGAAGCGGGGGTTTCTGCTTCTGCCCCCGACGATTTGATCGATGAAGATGAGCGAGTTAGGTTGTTAGCTCATTTGCGTAAGCGACATGGTAAAGAGAGTGCTGAAGAAGGAGATAAAGCTCCAAAAAAGATCACTCTTAAACGCAGGAAAGTTACTGAGTTACAGCAATCAACTGCTGCAGGTGCTGCCAATAAAACCGTTAATGTTGAAGTGCGTAAGAAAAAGACTTATGTCAAGCGTGCTGAGTCTGAGATTTCAGAAGAACAAAAAGAAATTGAACGTGCGAAAAAGGCCTTGGAAGAGCAAAAGCAACAAATAGCCGCTGAAGAAGCTGATCGCAAGAAGCATGAAGAAAGTATTCAGGCGACACAAGCAAAACAGAAGCAAGCATTAGAAACAGCCGCTAAAGAGTCGCAAGAAAAAGAGGCAGTTGTTGTGGACGCTAAATCGCAAGTATCAGAACAGAAAAAAACCGAAGAAGCTAAAGGCGAAGCAGTTGTTAAGGATGAGGTTGCTGTTAAAGAAGAGCCTGCTGTAGCGGTGGCAAAAGAAGCTGAAGTAGTCGCTGACGATAAAGCGAGCACTGATAATGCAGAAGAGACTAAGCCTCAAGAGCCTCAGCTTTCAGAAGAAGAGCAAAAAGCAAAGCAACTTGAAATAGAGAAAAAAGCGCGGTTGGAAGCATCTATCGAAAGAAATGCAGCCAAAGTAAGGAAACAGGCGGAAGCGAAAAAACAACAGACATTACACAAGAAAAAACAAGCAGCTAACCCGGCGGCTAATCGTAGACCTGCCAATGCAGCGCCTACTTCTCCAGCAGGAGTGCCTCAAAAAAGAGGGCTTGCGCCAGGGCGTGGAACAGCACTGCCGGCAGGGACTGGCAGAAAGGTTAAAGGTAAAAAAGGAAAGCAGAAACGGATACAAAGATCTGCAGAAACGGATGCTAAGCATCAGTTTGCAATGCCGGTGGAAGCGGTTGTTAAAGACGTTACTGTTCCTGAAATAAATATTGTTTCTGAATTGGCTCAAAAAATGAGCGTTAAGGTCGGACAGGTCATTAAGGAATTGATGAAGCTGGGCATCATGGCAACAATTAACCAAACTATTGACCAAGAGACAGCGGTTATATTGGTTGAAGAAATGGGGCATAAACCCGTTTTACAAAGTGATGATGATTTAGAAAAAGAAATGATGGCTGATGTGGTCAATCAGGAAGAGGCTGATGGACGCGAAACCTCACCTAGAGCACCTATTGTTACCATTATGGGACACGTTGATCATGGTAAAACATCGCTACTTGATCATATTAGAGAAACCCGAGTTGCCTCTGGTGAAGCGGGTGGTATCACGCAACATATTGGTGCCTATCAGGTTAAAACGGATCATGGAAGTGTTACCTTTTTAGATACACCAGGACACGCGGCTTTTACAGCGATGCGAGCACGTGGCGCGGAAGTAACTGATATTGTAATTGTAGTTGTAGCGGCTGATGATGGGGTAATGCCTCAAACTAAAGAAGCGGTGGAACATGCTAGAGCAGCTGGTGTTCCGTTGATTGTTGCTATTAACAAAATGGATAAGCCAGAAGCAAACCCTGAAAAAGTGATGCAAGAAATGGCAACTATTAACGTAGTTCCAGAAGAGTGGGGTGGTGATGTTCAATTCTTAAAGGTTTCTGCTAAAAGTGGTGAGGGCATCGATGAGTTGATTGAAGCGCTTATCCTGCAAACTGAAATTCTAGAATTGAAAGCGCCTGTAGCAGGTGCGGCGTCTGGTTTTGTAATTGAATCAAGACTGGATAGAGGTCGTGGTGCTGTAGCAACTATCTTGGTACAAAAAGGTACATTGAAACAGAGCGAAATTGTTATTTGTGGCCATGAATATGGGCGTATTAGAGCCATGTTTGATGAAAACGGGCATAAAATCACCGAAGCTGGGCCATCAACACCTGTTGAAATTCTTGGTCTTTCTGGAACACCAGAAGCCGGGGATGAATTTACTTTCGCTCAAAATGAAAAAGCCGCTAAGGAATTGGCTGAGCACAGAGAAGATAGAAAGAAATCAACTAAACATGCTGCTCAACAAGCATCCAAATTAGATGAAGTATTCTCTAAAATGGCTGCAGGTGATACCTCTACGCTTAATATCGTTATCAAAACAGATGTGCAAGGTAGTTTAGAGGCGCTAAGAGAGTCGTTGGTTGGGTTGTCAAATGACGAAGTGAGCGTGAAATGTGTTTATGGTGGTGTTGGTGGTATTAATGAAGGTGATGCCAACCTTGCTTTAGCATCGGGCGCTATATTGATGGGCTTTAATGTTCGAGCTGATGCTACCGCACGTAAGTTAATTCAAGAACAAGAGATTGACTTACATTACTACAGTATTATTTATGAAGCGATCGATGAAGTAAAACGTGCACTGAGCGGTATGCTAGCACCAGACATCCAAGAAAATATTGTTGGCTTGGCTGAGGTTCGTGATGTCTTTAAATCACCAAAACTAGGTGCTATTGCCGGTTGTATGGTTATTGACGGCTTTGTAAAAAGAAACCTACCTATCAGAGTGTTGCGTGACAATATTGTGATTTATGAAGGCCAGTTGGAATCATTGCGTCGATTTAAAGATGATGTTAATGAAGTGAAAATGGGCATGGAATGTGGTATCGGTGTTAAAAACTATAACGATATCAAGAATGGTGACCAAATCGAAGTGTTTGAGCGTGTAGAAGTGAAACGGGAACTTTAGACGATGGCTAAAGAGTACGGTCGAAGTGAGCGAGTTTCTTCGCAAATGCAAAAAGAGCTCGCTTATGTCTTGCAGCGTGAAATTAGTGACCCTAGATTGGGTTTTGTTACCATTAATGAAGTGGTTGTTTCTAAAGATTTAGCGGTGGCTAAAATTTATGTGACGGTCTTAAATGGTGATGAAAACGCAAAAGTTGAGAATGTTAACGCGCTTAATGAATTAGCACCG
>Ga0209707_1001791_pt1 | contig 11733 bp, 19 predicted proteins | sample EN4Hudsemesocosm_FD_184630 | JGI IMG/M metagenome (GOLD analysis project Ga0209707, IMG submission 184630) | Methane-oxidizing microbial communities from mesocosms in the Hudson Canyon - EN4B Hudson Canyon (SPAdes) (version 2) | ecosystem: Environmental > Aquatic > Marine > Cold seeps | place... | reverse complement strand
ACCAATACTGATAAATGAGTTCTTTTTCTCGGCTATTAATTTGTATTCTCATCAACTACCTGCAATTGTTCCCATAATTTCTTAATAATCACCCCAGCCGCATCATCAGGATGCTTAGTACCACAATCCGCAAGTAGTTTGCTATCAAGATCATGTAAGCCAAACGCATTCCTAATCGCCAAGCCTAAAGTGAAATGTAAATCAATCAGATCATCTTCTTTCAATGCTCTGATTTCATTTTTCTGCTCATCCGTAAGAATACGCATAAGCAAATCTACAGCATCATTTACTGTCTCAGGCGTTTTGATTATTTCTTGAAATTGCTTGGTGTAATCAGTCATTAATTAAGTCTATTTATGATCGATACAATGCAAACCATATCTAACTAAATTTCTCTGTGGGGGAGGAGTTAGATTAATCTCTAATTCTTTTAGAGCAAGACTGATTACTTCAGAATAGCCCTGCTGCTTTTTACCTTTGCCAGAATATTCCAATAAATCCATTAATTGCTGCAATCTTTTATTGTCATCTTCAGGTAGCCAGCAAGATATTTTAGATTCTTTTGCCTCAATTTTAGATTTATAAAACCGCTGCTGTTTTTCTGTATTTGAAATGGCCATTTTTAGATTTCCATTAATATATCTCAGTTAGAGATAACTATAGTCGGTTAGATTTAACTATTCTGCATACTAGTAATGATGTTAATACAAAACTTAAGTTTTGTCTGTTTTGGGTGTAAATAGTCCAAAAATGGTACTAAAGTTACTAAAACATTTGTTTTACGTAACTTTACTGTTTTTCATACTCTAATTGTGTGTTTCTACAATCCTTAATAGGCGTTTTTCTGCGTAACATATAGATTTTTACGTTTTGCCATTCTCAATAAAACCATATAAAATACTAATTTTAGTAAATTGTGTAGCCTTGATTTAAGGTGTATTTTTTCAAACAGGATTCAAAGAGTAAGGTGGAGGACAGATGGCTAATTCTATTGAACTGAAATTCAAGAAGATTCAGAAAGACTTTTTAGAGTTTTTGAAGTACACAAAGGGTCACGCTGATACCACTTGTTACAATTACAACTCTGATTTAAACATTTGGATTACCTGGCTAACAGAAGAAGAACTCGATTGGCGTAAATGTAAGCCAACTGATGTTGAGCATTTTGTCAGTTACCTTTCAAAAAATAACACCGGTGCTCACGCAGTCGCTAGAAAAATTTCTTGCCTCTCTACTTTTTATAAATGGGCTAAGCGCAGGGATCATGTTCAAGACGATCCAATCTATTTAATAGATAAGCCTAAACGCCCCAGTCGTATTCCTGTCTGGTTAGAACCAGAAGAGCAAGATGCTTTTATGAAAGCTACCCGAAACTACGATGATATTCCTGAAACCATTTTTGGCAGGAGCAGGGCATCATCAGTTAAGATCCGCCAGCGTTATGAGCTACTGTTTGAATTGATCCAAAAATCAGGCCTAAGAATTAGTGAAGCCCTTGGCGTTAAAATTAGCGACATTCGCGTGGTTGATGGCGTAGCTAAATCAGTAAGGGTAATAGGGAAGGGCGATAAAGAGCGGCAAGTACCGTTACCTGAGTCTTTTGGTCGGGTTTTAGCGGTTTCTATTGTAGATAAATACAGAGAAGAATACCTGTTTGCTAAAAAGTCCGGTGGTAAACCGATTGGCCAGCATGCGGCCCGGGCTTACTTGAAAAAGCTCACTGAAAAAGCAGGGATTAATAAAAAGGTAACGCCGCATAAATTAAGGCATACTTACGCTACACGTCGTTTAGAGAACGACGTGCAGTTAATCGATATTCAGGCTTTGTTAGGGCATGAAAGTATTGCTACTACGCAGATTTATACACATGCGGGGCATGAGAGGTTGAGTAAGTTGGTGGCGGATATATGAAATATTTAGCGGTGATGAACAATGAATAATAAATGGGAACTTTACGAAATAGAAAATCATGAGGAAATTAATGCCTTCCTAGATAAGCGCTTCATTGAGTTAATTAATGTAGCGAAAAGAAGAATACAAGAAGGGGAAAAATCACTCATTGCCGGCCATAATGTTAGAAAAAACATGGAATTTCTAATGAGTTCAATTGAAGGGTATGGTGCTTCTGATACAGAGCCTAGAGCAGTACTTTTAAATTCAATCTGTAAAAAATTAGATTTACCATTAAATAAAAATACAATGGATCAAATTTAATGACTCCAGAGAGAGTCATCATTAACAAAAAAATGCAAAACCCGTATTGAAGTGGGCGGGAGGAAAACCCCAATTATTAGGTGACTTATTCCCTCTAGTCCCTGAAAGTTACGGGAAATATATCGAACCATTCTTTGGCGGAGGAGCATTATTCTTTTCCCACAATCAGCAATTATTTCAGGCTCCATGAAAGCATTGCTACGACGCAGATTTATGCGGGGCAGGAAAGGAAAGATTGAGTAAGTTAGTGGCGGATATTTAAGAAAAAATTAATAGTATTTTAAATCTCACCTTGGTGACTTATATTTTCGTAATACAATCTCAAAATATCCAACATTATTACTTACATTCGAAAACTACTATTGAGTGGCAACTTACTGATACCCTGAAATAAAGATAATATATATTCATAATAAGGATATGATTGTTAAACTAATTATAGCATGCTGTTGCATGCTATAATGAAGTATATCCATACATTAAAACAAAGAATAAAATGTCATCAGAAGAACTAATGGTCAATGTACTTAATCATGCGAAACAACCCTTATCATTAGATGAAGTTGTAACAGAAATAATGAAAATAAGCCCCACCACGTTAACGGGAAAAACCCCGAATAAATCACTTTATTCGATTATTTATAGGCGAGAGAAGCAAAGAAAAGAAAGAGGTCATCAACCGCTATTCCATCAAATGAAACGCGGAGGTGCTACATACTATAGTCTAAATAATAAAGGGAAGAACTTTATAGGAAAAAGGATAGAAAAAAAATGAATCCTCCACATGTAATACCATACCAAGGAAGCAAACGAAAACTAGCAGAGCAAATATTAAGTAATGTCCAATTTAAAATAGAAGGGGATTTTTACGAGCCTTTTGCAGGATCAGCAGCAATAACACTAGCCGCCGCTACCAAAAACATGGCACAAGGGTATGTAATTGGAGATAAGTTCTCCCCTTTGACTAAACTTTGGTCAAAAATAATTAATGATCCAATTTACGTTTCTGATGAATACTCGAAAATTTGGCATAGCCAGCTAGACGATCCAAAAAATTACTTCTTGCAAATAAGAGAGGAATTTAATAAGGATAATGACCCGGTAAAGTTTCTATACCTTGTCGCAAGGTGCGTAAAAAATGCTATCCGATTCAATGCAAGTGGTGAGTTTAATCAGTCTTCTGACAACAGAAGGCTCGGAATGAAGCCTAAAAAACTAGAAACTGGAGTTAAAAAAGTATCATCTTTACTTAAAAATAAAACAGAAATAGTATCTGGCGATTTCATGGAAATATTAAGTAATGCTACCTCTGATGACATTGTATATATGGATCCGCCTTGGCAGGGAACTAGCAATAAAAAGAATCCTAGATATGCCTTTCTTTTGGAGCTAGATCAATTAATTGAAGGTCTTAACGAACTAAACTTAAGGGGAGTCCCTTACCTTCTATCATTTGATGGTACTTGTGGAGATAAAAAATATGGAAAAGACCTGCCAGAATGTCTAAATTTAAAGAAATCATGGCTGGGTGCAGGCAGATCTTCACAAGCAATTTTATTAGGTAGGGATGACATAACGGTAGAGTCTTTATACCTATCACCAGCACTTATTAAAAAAAATAATTCATTAAAAAATTCTGTTATTTAAAATGAATGTCGTTTATAAAAATTTTGTAAATCACTTATTTTTCTATTACTAATTTCTTTATATATTCCTGAACAGGCTCACCAACCTTGTTACACTCATTTTTCATTGCATCATAATATTTCACCTCATCACCTTTCCAGGTAATCATCACGCTGCGATTTTCTTCCATAGCTACATGAGTGTAATTTTCGGGGTAAGCCCAGTAACAACTTACACATACATTACTGTCCTTATTAACCAAGAAATTATTACAACCCTCACAAGACCATGATTTTTGTCGTTGCTCAGAACCTGTGAGCAACATGAACTTATCAGGCTCATTTTCAGTTGCCACACTATCACCAGCTACCTCATAAGGGACTCTATGATCAATCTGAAGGTAGCGCTCGTCATATCTTTCTCCGGAAATAGTGCTTTTTTCTCCTAAATTATTAATCAGCTGTTTTTTAAACAATTTTGAGAAAGTCTTTCTTCCCCCTAGCTTATGACCTTCAATTTCGGAAGCATTTCCAAACCTATAAGCTCCAATTTTTCTTCCATCTGAACTCGTAACTTTAAACGTCTCTAGTGGTATCCCTTCTTCTCTAACATCCCTAGCAGCCCTAGGAGGGTGGTTATATCCATAAATCTCTTTAAGCTCTTCTGTAGTGATAGAGCCATGCTTAATTATATGATCTATAACTACTTTAGGCCTTTTATTAGTTACTTTTTTTGCCGCTTCAATCATGTCCTTGTCAGCTTTCAATTTGTTATCCATTTATTATCCGAGAAAATAAGTACGAGTAAGTCCGATACTAAGTCTTTAATTTTATAGATTAACCCAAATAATAGCGCCTTTGGGGTGTTTATAATTTTCAGGTAAGTCAAATTTTCTTTCTTGATCTAATACCCAAGCATATATTTTTTTATACTTTCCAAACACTCTTTCCAATTGATCTTTAGGAACACAGTGCTTATCAATATTATCTTCCAGATCACTAAAAGCAATAGGCCCAATTACATCAATAATATGACATGCCCCGACTACTGTACCAGACCCACTTTTTATAAGTGCAATTTCACCTCGAATCTTTGTGTTACTTCCTCGAATATCCCAAGTCTTTTTACCTGCCAATATGTTCTCAACATGAGGGCTTTTACTCATTAATCCTTTCATTTTTATACACGAATCAAGTTAGCTAAAATATAATTAGACCGAAGTTTAGCAGTTAAGGGATCTAAAAGCTAAGCACCAATACTATTGAATTAAGACTAAAACTGACTCCAAAACTTCTTCTTATCCTTCTGGTAAAGCTTGAATGCAGTCCACCAAAACCCAATAAGTACACCCCATGCAGCTTTATCATATTTATGGGCTAACTTATTCTTAATGACTTCAGTTAAGCTAGAAAATTGTCCCGATAGCTGAAAGTCAGTTAAATAATATTCACCAGTAAGATTAATTACGATAAACCCAACCATTCCTAAAATAATTGCAGCTTGTGTACGACCTGAATACCCAATAACTATAAAAATGTCTGTTAAGTCGTCTTTCATAGAAATCAGTTAATAAAATGAAACATCTTTATTGGAGTCAGTACATACCTGATGAATTCTGACTCGTCCTATAGTTTTTCGGTCTGTGTAATAGTGCCCCGATAATTCGACCGTTTTACCTTGCTCTCCATTAATATTACGTATATCAAAAAGTGTAGAGCCATTATATGAAGACCACTTGGGGTTTTTAGGTGTTGATCGGTAAACATAGTAGAGCTTTTTTTGCCCTTGCTCTATTGTTGGAGTGGTCTCAAGGGTTATTGATTTCGTAGTTTCACCATGCATGTCTATCTGCGTTACAAGTAACGACTGCCGAATAACAGCTCTAACTTGCAAGGATGAATCATCTTCGAGAATAATTTCTCCTTCCCAAGTACCATTTAAATCAGGAAATAATGATCTATCGAAAATACCTATTACAGTCCATACTTTTCTCGAAAAAAAAGTAGTAAAAAGCATCATAACTAATAGGGTACTCACAACTGAAGATATAGTTATCACTTTAAATAATGAAAGCTCTGGAAACCACTCCTCCCGAACTAACGAATATATAGCTATGCTTATAGCGACAGTTGCCAATGCGATGTATCTTAATAAAATATCAAATTTAACAATTCTAAACATATGAATTATCTGTATCTGTATCTGTATCTGTATCTGTATCTGTATCTGTATTAGTATCAACTAGGGCAGAGTACATATGTAGACATCCTTTACCATTACTCTTAGCTGACATCAAAGCAATATAAGCCTCTCTAAGACTATCACCGACTCCAGCGGAATAAGTAACTCCTATAGGAGACAATTTACTAATAGTATTAAACAATATTGTAAAATCAGGATCAGATTCAATTGATGCAACAACACCATCAGCAGCACAAAATAAGACAACAAAGCCTTTGTCACTAAGGTGACTTGATATCGCCTCTGTTGAGAATTTTAGGGATAAACTAAGGTTTTTTAATTCGTTACCATTATTACTAAGATAGTAGGATGTAATTTTTCGACCGACATCATCTCCATCAATTGAAATATAGTTCAATAAAGCCTCTAATTTTAATATAAAAATACGCTACACATAGTACCTCATTTGTATAAAAAATAAATATAATCATTAAGGCTAAAACACATACTTATTAACAATCACTGAAGAATCATACGTAAGCTGAAACGGCTTCAGCTCTTTAAATATTGAATTTGCCAAATCTTCAAATTCATTTGCAAGAATCTCAAGAGCTGCTGTTTTTTCTTCTTTATCAAAAATTTTACGACTTTCATCTGGAACATCAAGAGTCTCTCTATATTCTTTAGCTCCAAGTAGTAATGATAAATGACTCCTAGTTTTTTCAACCAATCCAAGCCGCAAATAGGTTGCAAGCTCAAGGTCTCGATTCATGTGATACCCAATTGAAGCTAAATCATAACTACTTAACCTTTTAGCAACTCTTTTTTTATAATCAGGCATATCAGCAACCATATTTTTCATTAACCTAATCACACATTTTAAATTTCCTGAATACAAACTATCGCGATCATTTACATGTTTAATGTGGGTAAATGGGTAATTTAAAATAAATTCATGATCCTCTTTATGATAAATTTTAATCCCTCTGTCATCTTCGTTACCAGACTGTTGATACTTTATACAGTCAAACCAAATAGCAGGAACAATGTCAACCTTTCTAGATAAACTTCCACCACTAAGTGCAATAGCTTTGTTATGGGAGCAATCAACATCTACCTTTGGAAAATTAATAGGAAGTATTTTTTCTGATTTATTCCTCACACCCTTTGCAATATCTATTAATTCTCTAGGATCAGATGAAGTGGTATACCCGTTGGGCTTTACCTTTGGGTACTCAACATTAACAGGGCTTGTAACTACAATTAACATATCAACGTCTGAATGCCCTTTGATGTGAATATCAAGAGCAACTGAACCCTGTAACCTTTTTGTTACAGATTCACCACTATTATTTAAGCTTTTGATTAAACTATCAGCTACTCTATTTCCTTCATCTATTGAAACTTGTGTAGATTTTTTATCAACTGCTGCCATTGCACCAATCGCATATTTAATTCCATTGCTTTCATTTAATTTTTCAAAAGATTCTTGTGCCCGACAGTCTAAACCTTCATTAATAGCTTGAGTGGCTGCAAGTGATTCTAACCCCACAGAATCATAAATTGCTCTTTCTCGAGAACCTTGTCGACGTTCTTTTAACGATTTTAATCTTTTTTCAAAATCAATCATTTCTATCCTTTTTTAAATGTATAACGCCAAAAGTTCTTCTTCCACCACTATTAAAATAAGATGCCTTAGCAACTGATAAGGCTGGATTAAATTCCATTTCACAATAACCTTTGTGAGAATTAAGCTTATGGCTTTGTTCAAGTTCAGGGTCATTTTTATAACTATAACTAAGCTGCCATCCTCCCGTTGGGCTATGCCGCTTAGATAATGTCGCCGTATAACTTAAGCTTTGACTATCTTTCGTTTTTAAATGAATTAAAATTGTTTTCCATGTTTGTTCGATGCCTATTTCGCCATCCCAATTAAACCGAATACTTCCATCTTCTTCTAGCGTTTCTCCTTTTAATTTCCACTTACCATTTAAATTAGGAATCTGCATAAACGGTATTTTCCAAGCCCATTTATTGAAAGCCCAGTGTAAGAAAAAATAAACCGCACCTGTTGTTATAGTCGCGCGAGTAAAAGCGTCAACTCCAGCCATATTATTTGCCCATACTAAAAATTGAGCTACCCCACCCGCGATAGAAATAGACGCGAATCCTAACCACCTTCCTATAGAAGCTCTATCATGCCCAAATATTGCGTAATCATGCATCACAAACCCCTTTATCCTTTAGGTGGAAAAGGATCGTTTCCATAAGAATTTTTCTCACGAATCTGACCATTTTCACCATGAATCAAAAGTTCTGATTGCTGATTCTGTGCAATTCCACGACCTTTCTCAATAGCTTCTGCTTGAGTAGAGTGAACCGATGTAGCTTTACTATTTCCTGCGCCCTTTACAGCCCAGTCATCGCCATGTGGAACTACATGTTGGTTTTTTTTAGTCATTTTAAAAAATCTCTTTAATTGTTATCTGGGAATCCCCATTACTACTTAGTGCTCACCAACACTTTAATCACGGACAATTAAAAATGATTTATTATTTTTGTCTGCACTTAGTATTGTTATGAGTACTTATATATACGTACTATAGGAAAAAATATATGCATGTAGGGTTTACTGAAGAAACAGATGAATTTTTGTCTCCATTAGATATTAAAAGTACAATTAATACCCTATCAGAGGCTGATCTATTAAGGTTGAATAGCATTGCACAGCAATACTCTTCCTATTGTTCAATGGATAGTGATGAAATACTGAATGAGGCTATTCTTAAAGCACTTATAGGAAGTAGAAAGTGCCCTATTAATGTTTCTTTCATAGCATTTATTTATCAAACAATGCGCAGTATTGCATTCAACGAAAAAAGAAAAAATGAAAAGTTTGAACCTATTGATAATACAACTTCACCATTACAGGGCAAATCAGCCTTACCAGAAGATAAAACCTCAGCTCATCAAGAATTAGAATCCATTTTAAATTTATTTGAAAATGATGATGATATAACCTTGTATCTCATGGGTATTTATGACGGCTGTACGCCTAATGAAATATGCGAGCTAGGTGATTGGAATAAAACTAAGTACTCCAGTATACAAAGAAAACTAAGGAGAAGTTTAAACAAACATTATCCAAATGGTAGAGAGAAATGACTAAAAAAACCACAAGCATAGAACAGCTTGAAAAGCTTACTGATGCCCTAGTAGAGGATATCCTTAAATTAAGTGACAAAGAAGTATTGTTAGAAGCTAAAGAACAATTCTCTGACCCTTCAGAAAAATGTAATCATATCAGGGATGCCATGCATAAAACTATTTTGCATGCATCAAAAAATAAATTTTCAGAAGCTAAAAGTCAACTTCATTCATATAAAAAAGAAGATAAAAGAAACAATGTTATTTCTTTTTCCCATAAAAAATCAGTTATAGAAAATTTTACATCTAAGAACTTTAATTTAAAGCAAAAATTAACTCTTGCAGCTCGTAAAGGAGAAGGTATTCAAACTGAAAATGATATTGATGGGATGTTTGAAGATTTACTTGAGCTAGGAATGATAGATGAAGAAGGTAACCCAAAGTGAGTAAACTCACAGATGCAGAGCAGTTGCTTCAAGAACTAGGTATTACAGAGCCAGAAGAAATTGACCTTGAGGTTATAGCTTGGCATATTGGGGTAACGATAAAAAGAAGAAAACTTGATGGGTGTGAAGCACGTATTGTTGGCGCAGGAAATAAAGCAATAATTACTGTTAATTCAAATAGTGCTTTTGTAAGACAACAATTTTCTATAGGTCATGAAATTGGACATTGGTATCACCATAAAGGTGAAAGTTTAGTATGCCAATCTGATGAAATTGGAGGTCAAGCTTCTGAATCTAAAACATTAGAGCGTCAAGCAGATAAATTTTCTTCTAACCTGTTATTACCAAGCTATATTCTACACCCGTACCTTAGCCAGTTTAATAAACTGAACTTTAAAACCATAAAAAAAACGGCTAAATCTTTTAGAACAAGTATACCTGCCACAGCAATAAGTTTGGTTGAACGAGGTCCTTGGCCTGCTGTACTGGTATGTAATGGACAATCAGGTCGAAAATGGTTTATACGCAACACAAAGATACCAACTCACTTCTTTCCAAAAAGTGAATTGCACTATGATAGTAGCGCAATGGATGTTTTATATGGACGAGAACCTGATCAAGCAACACCTAAAAAAATAGGTGCTAATAAATGGTTCAATTGTAGAGAATCTTATAATAAAAATATTTTCGAACAAAGTATCAAAACAATGGACGGTGATGTTTTATCTTTGCTAATTTTCTAACCAATTCAAAACATCAGGAGTGGGAACACTTCCCCCACCGGAAAACCTCAACTCCACCACCTCATCCCCCTGCCTCAACCAAAACTGCACAACAACCTCCCCCCCCGAATCGCCTCCATATTCAAATACTCGTCAAGATCCGAAGCCTTAGCATAGTGCAATCTAACTGTACTACCATTCAGCATAACCGGATGGTAGAGATCAATATTACTCACATTAGCCAATACCCCAGAATCAACGAACAACTCCCCCAATAAATAATACTGCCTATCTGCTGGCAACTATTCAATCAACCATCTCAATGATCTCCCATTCATTTTAATGCGCTTGGTAATGACTTTTAACGGGTTACCTTTTATTAAAACAGCTTCAGTGGGAAATAAATTATGATTAATCTCACTAGCACCAACCGCACGAGATTTGCCATCATGCTCAACAATTAAACCACCTTGCCATGCTCCCAATATCGGACACAAGCAATCAATATGTTCTAGCGTTAAATTGTCTATCGCCTTTAGTTCCAGTGAGTAAAAGTTAGTACCCATCAGAAAACCTCAACTCCACCTCAAATAACGTACAAGTAAAAATCATCTTAACCGTGTTAATATATTCACTCCAATAGCCAAAATATTTTTAAGGATTAAAAAAATGACCCTAGAAAAAACTATATTAAATGTCGCTAATCAAAAGCTATTAGAACTAGAAAGTTATGCGAAAGACACTAACCCGTCAGAAGATATTTTGGGGCGACTTTCAGAGCTAACCGGCTTAACAGAATTAGCGCACGTAGCGGAAAGCGGCCTTTCTAAAGGAGCTATTTTGGAACTAATAAATATTGAGAAAAAATCACTTCAGCTAATATATGGAAAGAATAAAGGCATCACAAAAAAACCTACAGCTATAACTAATATCGCCTTACATTAAATTTCTCAAAACATCAGGCATAGCAGAATAATTACCATTCCCTGCAAAATTCAACTCCACATCTCCCCTAGATTCAACCCAAAACTGCACAACAACCTCCCCCCGAATCGCCACCATATTCAAATAATCCCCCAAATCCTCAGCCTTAGCATAATGCAATCTAACCGTACTACCATTCAGCATTACAGGATGATAGAGGTCAATATTACTCACATTAGCCAATACCCCAGAATCAACAAACAATTCCCCCAGCAAATAATAATTCCTATCTGCAGGTAGTTGTTCAACCAACCACCTTAATGATCGCCCATTCATTTTAATGCGCTTGGTAATAACTTTTAACGGGTTACCTTTTATTAAAACGGCTTCAGTGGGAAATAAATTATGATTAATCTCACTTGCACCAACCGCACGCGATTTACCATCATGCTCAACAATCAAACCGCCCTGCC
>Ga0209707_1001789_pt1 | contig 11735 bp, 9 predicted proteins | sample EN4Hudsemesocosm_FD_184630 | JGI IMG/M metagenome (GOLD analysis project Ga0209707, IMG submission 184630) | Methane-oxidizing microbial communities from mesocosms in the Hudson Canyon - EN4B Hudson Canyon (SPAdes) (version 2) | ecosystem: Environmental > Aquatic > Marine > Cold seeps | place... | reverse complement strand
TGAAGTACTTCTTTTAATGTGGGAATATTTTGTGATTGAATATCTTTTTTATTTACATGGCGTTTTTTGATTGCACTGAAAGGGTCTTCATTTATAAACCAAGTACCAAAATCTAATTTTAACAATTCTTCATATTCCAAATCACACACATTAAATCTGTATTGATAATCTATAAATTCTGCAACATCTGATGTCCTCTTACAAGAATCATCATGAATAATAACCGCAACTCCATCTTTGGAAAAGGCCACATCTAATTCTATAAAGTCACATTTTCCCAGAGATGCTTCAAATGCACTCATAGTGTTTTCAGGGCGATTAGCCCTAAATCCACGATGAGCAGCGATAAGCTCTTCTTTGCCTTTAAAGTTATCATAAAATGCCATTATTGACCTTTTTTAGTAAAAAATAAATTTAATAAGGCTAAAAGTGAAGTACCAATAATTAACAAAAATGAAATTGAATTAATAACAGGGGTGCTTCCATCTCTTACTTGTAAATACAAATTCACAGGTAAAGTCGTTTCAGAACCAATTAAAAATAGCGTTGTATTAAAGTTTTCAAAACTCATTAAAAATGCAACAGCTCCTGCACCTATAATGGCAGGTTTTAAAAATGGTAGAATAATATACCTGATAGCTTCAAATTTTGTTGCACCTAAATTTAAAGCAGCTTCTTCTAGTGAATCATCAAACTTTTTAAGTCTCGCGCTAACAACCAATAAAACAAAAGTAGTAATAAATGCAAATTGACCAAGCACTACCAACCAAAAACTGGGTCTTAGAATCTCTAAGTCAATGTTAAAATTGTCTTCAAGATACAAACCTGTAGAGTTTACAGATAATAATAAAGAGATTCCTAGAATCACTCCTGGAATTACTAAGGGAGTAAGCGCCAAGAAATATAAAAATTGTTTATATTTAAACTCTTCTCTTTCAAATAAAAAGGCACCCATAGTTCCCACTATAACAGACAGAATTGAGACAAAAAAGGCAGTTTGTACACTAACCCAGATACTCATTAGGTTCTCTTCATCTTTAAAAATTCCCAGTCTATTTTCAGTCTCAGCTATGAACCAGTCAAGTGAGAACCCATTCCAAGGAAGAGCCGGGTAGTTTGAGTCGTTAAATGCCAAAATACAAGTTACCAATAAAGGGGCAAATAAAAATGTGAAAAATAAAACCACATAAAGTTTAAAACCCCAAGAATATGACTTGGAGTTGGGTAAAGTTCTTATCATGACAATGCCTTCGCTAAGTTTTGTTTACTTATTTTAAGACCTAACCAAATAATAAGTGAAGATAATATTAAGAGTAAAAATCCAAATGCCGCACCTTGATTCCAGTTGAGACTTGCTATAAATTCGTTATAAATCTGCTCTGTAAACCATAAAGAATTCTTTCCACCCATTAAGTTTGGTGTCAAATAATTTCCTAGGGTTAACATAAATACAATAATCGATCCAGAAACAATTCCAGATGCACAATAAGGTATGACTATTTTGAAAAATATGGTTAATCTCGAAGCGCCTAAATCACTTGCTGCTTCTATATAACTGTCATCCATACTCTCTAAAGAAGAAATCAAAGGAATGACCATAAATAACATTGAAGTATAAACCAGACCCATAATCATAGAAAAGTCATTGTATAACATCTCTATTCCACTTGTAGTGATTCCTAAAGCTTGTAAAAAATGGTTAATTACTCCGCTTTCTCGTAAAAGTATTGTCCATCCATAAACACGTACCAGTTCGCTCACCCAAAAAGGAAGCAATAAAAGTATGGTTAAAAATGCGATATATCTAGGATTTACAATCTTCGTGATATAAAATGCAATAGGGAATGTTACTACAAAAGTTAAAAAAGTTACAAAAATGGCGTACATTGCTGTTCTTACAAATGTATACCAATAAATATCATTTGCAAAAAACTCTTTGTAGTTTTCAAAACTCCAAACCATATCTCCCATATCATTTTCATATCTTAATGACATTATGAGTAGTTCAATTTGAGGTATAATGATTAAAAATACCAACCATATTATAATCGGAAGTAAAAAAACATAAAAACTCAATTTTGAATAATTTTTCATGATTTACTTCTTATAACATTTACAGTCATTAATATGAACACCTGCAGGAACAATATCTCCATCTTTAATATGAGCAAATTGTCTGTTTTGAGGTAAAGATACCATCATTTCTTGATTGGTATCTTCAATGCTTGTTAATAACTTTGTGTTTGACCCATCAAAGAGAATTGTTTTAACTTTTAGATTAAAACGATTTAATCCTTCCAGTTTTTCATCTGGTAGTAATATAATAGATTCTGGTCTAATATATACCTTACATTTCTTTTTGATTTTATCTATAAGAGTTACTTTAAAATTAATTCCAACATCTGTTACAACTTTATTATCTGATGTTAGTTTTGCTTCAAACATATTTGATTCACCCACAAAACCTGCTACAAAACTGGTTTTTGGGTTTGCATAAAGATTTTTAGGCGTATCTATTTGCTCAAACTGTCCATTGTTCATAACTGCAACTTTATCACTCATGACTAAAGCTTCACTTTGATCATGTGTAATATAAATAAAGGTTGTTCCAAACTCAGCTTGTAACTTTTTAAGCTCAATTTTCATTGTTTCTCTAAGTTTTAAATCCAATGCACCTAAAGGCTCATCTAAAAGTAATATTGATGGTTCTAATACTAAAGACCTTGCAATTGCAATTCTTTGTTTTTGACCACCAGAGAGTTGTGATACCTCTTTTTTACCATAACCTTTTAAATGAACTTTTTCCAATATATCACTTACTTTTTTATCAATTTCTTTTTGGCTAATATTTTTCCGTTTTAGTCCAAAGGCAATATTCTCTTCTACATTCATCATGGGGAAAAGTGCTAAATTTTGAAAAACAAGATTAACGGGTCTGTTATTAGGGGCAACGCCTGTCATCTCTTTGTCTCTTATTTTTATTGAGCCACTACTTGGTTCTAAAAATCCAGCTATCATTCTTAATAGAGTTGTTTTACCACACCCTGAAGGTCCAAGAATGGAAAAAAACTTCCCTTCTTCTACGAAAAAATCTATACCTTTTACAGCACTGTGGTCTGCAAAGTGTTTTTCTAATTTTTGTACATTTAAAACATATTCCATTTATTTCCCAATCTGATTGTTTATTATTTAAGTTTTGTGTATTTAAGATTGGGGGAGAGAAAGATTCAATCCCCCAAGAGGTTTACATAGATGAAGCTTTAACTTTGTCTAAAAGTTTACCTTCAATTTTTTCTAATTTAGCAGGTACTGGTGGATACCAGTTGATGTTATCTAAGTCAGCTTTTGAGTATGATCTCTCAAAGTTTGCTTTGATTTCTTCATTTAAAAATTCGTTTGCACCATTTGAAGCAGTTCCATAACTTTCTTTATTTGTAAAGAATGCAGCATTTTTTGCATCTAACATAAAGTTAATCCACTTATAAGCACCATCAACATTTTTTGCTTTTGCAGGAATGGTAAAAGTATCAATCCAACCTAGTGCTCCACTTTTTGGTGCAACAAAATCGATGTCTGGATTCTCTTTATGTAACTTCCAACCACCGTTGTCCCAACCCATAGAAACATGTACTTCACCACTTCTCATTAATTCAAGTAATGCATCACCATTTGCATAATAATTTTTTGCAAGTGGTTTTGCTTTGATTAAATCAGCTGCAACACCTTCCATTAATGATTTATAAGCCCCTACATCAGAGTACTTTTCAAAAGGATTTCCACCTTTTGCAAAAGCAACACCAAGTAAAGTTGGTCTTTTTAATCTGTATGAAATTTTACCGTCATATTGTTTATTCAGTAAATCACTGTAATCACTCGCATTTGGAGCCATTTTAGTATTAACAATTAGTCCTGATGTTCCATAAACATGTGGAACTCCAAAAGAATCATTTTTAACTTTTGTATTTTTCTTAACAGCATCTAACATCGAAGTTATGATTGCACTTTCGTTTATTTTTGAATAATCAAGGGCTTTGTAGATTTTGTATTTTTCTTGAACAGAAGAAATTCTATCTTGACTTGGTTGTGCTATATCAAACCCAGCTCCTCTTGTTGCTCGTAACTTGGCAATCATTTCTTCATTGTTTGAATAAGTAACTTCTACTTTTAAACCCGTTTGTTTTTCAAATTTTTCAACCAAAGCTTTAGGTGCATAACCTTTCCATGTTAAAATCTTCAATGTATCTTGTGCCATTAAAGTACCACTTGTTAGTGATAAAACTAATCCCGCTGTTAATAAAGTTGTTTTTTTCATACTAATTCTCTCCAAAATATAAACTATCTTTTGATAGTTGTATGGTTCATCTGTCAAATTGACTGATCACAATTCTCATTTAAAATATGGTACTTTAATTAGGTTACATCTTCGTTACAAATAAATCAAAGAAATTATTTTTTCAAAGAAATAACAAAAGTAAACCAAAATACATTGTTTAAATGACACATCATAACATTGTTATGTTTTGACAATAGTGACGTATAGATTTTTAAAACTAGCTTAACTAAATTGCAAAAGTATACAAAAATGTCACTTTATTGAGAAAAAACTGGAACTTTTTTGAAACAGAACGCCTATGTCTCGGTGATTTGGTACTTAAAGAGTAAATGTGTAAAACTTTTCAAATATTTTTTTTCTTACTTATAGTCATAAAATATAGATATTTTAAAATTATTATGATAGAATGTATTTTTCAATTTTACATCATAACATTATAATGTTGTTTTGATGAGAGCAGTTGACATTTTTTGTAAATATAATTTAAATTATTAAATATTTTGATTAAATTAAATAGTTTACAAGAATTAAAAAAAATTATTTTATAATGAAATAAGAGAGTTTATAAACAATTAAATTAAATGGAGATTGTCAATGGACAGAAGTAAAAGTATAAATGCCAGTGATGTTAAAACACTTGAAGATGCTATACATTTAATAGAATCAAGAAACATTAAACGTGTAAAAGTTGCAGCAACTGATATAGATGGAATTTTAAGAGGTAAATATATCAATAAAGATAAATTTATTTCTACCTTACAAAGTGGTTTGGGTTTTTGTGATGTCATTTTTGGCTGGGATTGTCATGATGAATTATATGAGAAAGACTCAATTACGGGCTGGAAAACGGCTTTTCCTGATGCCATTGGTCAAATAGATTTAAGTACGTGTACGGAGTTGCCACTTGAAGAGAATTCCATACTGTTTCTAGTTGATTTTCAAACAGGGGGAGTTCATGAAAAAGTTTGCCCCCGGTCATTACTTAAAAATATAATTAAACAAGCTGAAGATTTAGATATCTATTTTGATGCATCAACGGAATTTGAATTTTTTATGTTTAATGAAACTCCTAGCTCCGTACGAGAGAAAAATTACAAAAATATGGAAAATTTTACTCCTGGAATGTTTGGTTATTCCGTATTACGAAATTCAGTTCACAGCGATTTCTATCACGAGTTAATGGATTTGTGTGACAAAATGGACATGCCTATTGAGGGATTACATACTGAAACGGGTCCTGGAGTATTAGAGGCTGCTTTATATTATGATGAGTTACTTAAAACTGCGGATAAAGCAGTACTTTTTAAGACATTTACTAAAGTATTGGCACAACAAAAAGGACACATGGCTACATTTATGGCTAAGTGGTCAAATGATTATCCTGGACAATCGGGGCATTTACATATTTCAGCACACAATAAAAAAGGGAAGTCACTTTTTTACGATGAAACAAAAGAGAATACTATTTCTGATGAGATGAGATGGTTTATAGGGGGGCAACAAAAATTAATGCCTGACGTTCTTGCAATGATTGCTCCTTCTTGTAATGCCTATACACGACTGATTCCAGGTTTTTGGGCACCAACACAAGCTACCTGGGGAGTTGATAATAGAACTTGTGCCTTACGAGCAATTACGGGAAGCTCAAAAGCGCAAAGAGTTGAATACAGAGTAACAGCTGCTGATATTAATCCGTATATAGCACTTGCAGCTGCTGTAGGTACTGGATTGTGGGGAATCAAAAATAAAATTGAGCCTAACTCTCCCATAGAAGGAAATGCTTACGATGTTCAACTGCCTGAAGAGTACTCTTTCCCTAAACATTTACACTCTGCAGCTGAGAGATTGAAAAATTCTAAAATTGCACGAGAAATATTTGGAGATACTTTTGTAGAGCACTATTCGTATACGAGAGAACATGAAGCCAATGAGCAATTAAAAGCCATTACCGATTGGCAATTAAAACGATATTTTGAAATTATATAAAAAAGAGGACTAGAATATGAGTACATTTAAAACAATAAGCCCCATTGACAATTGTGTATACGTAGAAAAAGAACTGCACACTTATGAAGATATAAATATAACATTGGAAAATGCAAGTCAAGCACAAAAATTGTGGAAAAAAGAGAGCTTAGATAAAAGAAAAAAATACATACAAAAGTTTATTGATATTATTGTTTCTCAAGAGTCTGAGATTGCAGAAGAATTAACATACCAAATGGGACGACCTATTACCCAAAGTCCTTATGAAATTAAGGGTTTTAAACAGCGAGCTGATTATATGATGGATATAGCAGAAAAAAATTTGCAAAATCACTATCCCCATGAGATTGATGGTTATGAGAGATATGTAGAAAAATTGCCCTTGGGTAATGTTTGTATCTTAAGCCCTTGGAATTATCCTTTATTAACTTCGGTTAATGTATTAATTCCTGCCCTTTTAGCGGGGAATTCAGTGATATTAAAACACTCAGCACAAACTCCTTTAGTGGCACTAAGATATAAAAAAGCCTTTGAAAAAGCGGGTTTACCTAAAGGGCTTTTTTCCATAATGTATTTAGACCATGAAAATACCTCTTTATTATTAAGTGATGAAAGAGTTGATGGGGTATTTTTTACAGGCTCAGTAAATGGTGGGTTTGCTGTTCAAGAATCAATTAAAGATAAATTTATTCCTTGTGGACTGGAACTTGGAGGAAAAGACCCTGCTTATGTTAGAGCAGACAGTGATTTAAATATCAGTGTTGAGAGTCTAGTAGATGGAGCATATTTTAACTCAGGTCAATCGTGTTGTTCTATTGAGAGAATATATGTACACGAAGATGTATATGATGAGTTTGTTAATAAATTTGTTGAGATTACGAAAACATATAAATTGGGTAACCCTTTGGATAAAGAGACAAACTTAGGACCCATGGTTAAAAGCAGTGCCAGTGCTTATGTGCGAGCGCAAATTAAAGAGGCGGTGAATCTTGGTGCTAAATCTTTGGTGGCAGAAGAGTTATTTTCTCAATCTAAAGAGGGAACACCTTACTTATCTCCTCATGTATTAGTGGATGTTAACCACTCAATGGCAGTAATGAAAGATGAAACTTTTGGTCCTGTTGTAGGTATTATGAAAGTATCAAATGATGAAGAAGCCATCAACCTTATGAATGACAGTGAGTATGGATTAACTGCATCCATTTGGACAAGTGATATAAAAACAGCAAAAGAATTATCAAGTCAAATTGAAACAGGCACTGTTTTTTTAAACAGATGTGATTACTTAGACCCAGGGCTTGCTTGGACGGGCGTGAAAAATACAGGGCGTGGAGTATCCTTGTCTGCTTATGTTTTTGACAGTGTTACTCGATTAAAATCAATTCATTTTAAATTGTAAAAGGAAATATAGATGTCTAAAATTAATTCAAGCAATTGGAACTATCCCACCTCTATTTGGTTTGGTCATAACAGAACAGAAGATATTGTAAAAGCGTGCCAAGAACTTAATATAAATAATCCTCTAATCGTGACAGATGAAGCCTTGGTTACCTTACCCATTATAGATGATTTAAAAGGGCCATTAGAGAAACATAATATCTCATATACACTCTTTAGCGATGTTCAAAGTAATCCAAGTGGAAAAAATGTTGAAGATGGAGTTGCCGTCTATAATCAAAATGCCTGTGATGGTGTTATTGCATTTGGAGGAGGTTCAGCTTTAGATGCAGGGAAAACAATTGCATTCATGAGTGGACAAGTATTAAGTGTTTGGGATTTTGAAGATATAGGAGATAACTATACTAAAGCCAAGATAGATGGAATTGCACCAATTATTGCAATCCCTACCACATCTGGAACAGGTTCTGAAGTAGGTCGTGCCACTGTTATAACACACAGTGAAACACATGCTAAGAAAATTATTTTTCATCCCTTGATGTTACCCTCAGTGGTTATTTTAGATCCAAACTTAACCTATAATTTACCCAAACATATAACAGCTTGGACAGGAATGGATGCTCTTGTACATGCAGTTGAAGCTTATTGTGCGCCAGGGTTTCACCCAATGGCAGATGGAATAGCTCTAGAAGCAATAGCTTTAATAAAAAATAATCTGGTACGTGCATATGAAAATGGGCATGACGAAAGTGCTCGAGCTAATATGCTCGTTGCAGCTATGATGGGTGCAACTGCATTTCAAAAGGGATTGGGTTCTGTTCACTCTCTGGCACATCAATTAGGAGGGCTTTTTAATACTCCTCATGGTTTGGCTAATTCAATAATTCTGCCTTATGCTCTGACACAAAATAAAGAAGCAATTGAAGATAAAATGAAAAAACTGTGTATCTTTTTGGATATCAATAATCCAAGCTGTGAAAGTTTTATTAAATACATCATTTCATTGCAAGAGATATTGGGTATTCCTTCAAATTTAAGTGAAGCAAAAATAGAAAATGATAGAGCTGAGGAGATAGGGAAACTGGCTTTTCAAGACCCCTCAACTGGAACAAACGCTAAAACACTAGAAGTAAAAGATTTAGTAGTACTGTTTCAAGCTGCTCAAAGTGGTAGTTACAAGTTACTAGAAGATTAGAAGTGAAAAAGTTATTAATTGTAGATGGTAATACAGAAGAAGGCAATTTAAATATTCACAAGTTTTCAGGCCTTACTTATGTGCCTCTGTTTACAAAAGTACTTCAATTGTGTGGAGAGTATGAAATAGATGCTTTGTATCCCACACATGAAAATTTTATTATGCCAAGTATTGATACATTAAAAAAATACGATGGTATTTTATGGACAGGTTCTTCTTTGAGTATTAATGCAACAAAGCAATATGTTGAACCACAGTTGGAGCTTTGTGATAAGTGTTTTGAATCACAAACACCCATTTATGGTTCTTGTTGGGGATTACAAGTTGCCGTTGCAACAGCTGGTGGTGTAGTGTCCTCATCTGCCAAGGGATATGAAATTGGAGTAATGAGTGCTTTGCAGTTAACATCTGAGGGAGAAAAGCATTTTTTATATAAGAATAAAAAAAGTCCCATCAAATCTTTTTGCGTTCATAAAGATTATGTGGAAAAATTGCCACCTAATAGTACATTGCTGGCATCAAACAGTTTTTGTACAGTGCAAGCGGCTCAAATACGGTACAAAGGTGGAAGTTTTGTTGGGGTTCAATATCATCCTGAGTTTGATATACCTCAAATGTTCTCTACCTACAAAAGATTAGAGAACATGTTATTTCAAAGTAAATATTTTAATGATAAAAAAGAGTATGAAGATGAAATGAGCAAATTAGAAGATAGTATTAAAAAAAATATAGAAGCATTTTATAGTGATGAGGTTTATCGAATATTAGAAATTAAAAACTGGCTAGATACGTTATAAAAAATTATTAAACCTCCCTCCCTTATAAAATCTTAATTTCTATATGAATAAGGTTTAAGATGAATTTATTAAAAAAATTATTTGATTTTTCAAGATACAAAATAGTGGTTTTCCCACTTATATTACTTACATTGGCATATTTTTTATTTGCAGATGAACACATGAAAACTATATTTGCAGGAATTGCAATTTTTATTATTGGTATGAAGTTTATGGAAGATGGATTTAAACTGTTTTCAGGAAACAGTTTGGAGAAATTTTTGGAAAAGTTTACCAATAGTTTACCAAAATCTATGTTTATGGGGTTCTTTGCAACTACTTTGGTTCAAAGTTCATCTTTGATTTCCATAATTATCATATCTTTTTTGTCCATTAAAATCATTACTTTGCCACAAGCTATTGGAGTGATTTTTGGTGCAAACTTAGGGTCAACGACTACTGCATGGCTGGTATCATTTTTTGGCTTGAAGTTAAATATAGCATCGTATGCAATGCCTATGATTATATTTGGGGTTATTGGTACATTTTTAAAATCAAGAACCTATGAAGCTCTTGGAAATGTATTGTTAGGCTTAGGTTTTGTCTTTTTGGCTATTTTTTATATGAAAGATGGGTTTGAGAGTTTACAAGGAACTATTGACTTAGCTGAATATGCCATTGAAGGGTATTTGGGATTTGTTATTTTTGCTCTTGTAGGGGCAGTTGCAACTGTTGTTATGCAATCAAGTGGTGCAACTATGGCCTTGGTTATAACTGCACTTGCCTTAAATCAAATCACTTATGATAATGCCATTGCTTTAACCATTGGAGTAAATGTGGGAACTCCTTTTACCGCAGTACTAGCAGCACTTACCTCAAACGAAAATGGGAAACGATTGGCTTTGGTTCACTTGGTTTTTAACTGTGTTACAGCACTGGTTGCATTTATATTCTTGGGACACTTAACAAATTTAATTGACATCATATCTGTCTATTTTGGGGTAATGGATGATAACTATACCATCAAATTGTCTCTTTTCCATACCTTGTTTAATTTAGCTGGAATTATAATCATGACACCTTTTATTTCAAAAATACAGAGATTGAGCCATTATGTTATTAAGAGTAAATATAAAGCACAATATAAACCAAAGTTTATATCAAAAGAATTGATTGATGTTCCCGTTGTTTCTATAAAAGCTTTAGAGAATGAGTTATTACATTTATATAAAAACTCACATAAAATTATTTTGCACACTATATCTTTACACCGTTCAGATGTATTTTCAAATAAAGATTTAAAAAAGACAATTAAAAAGTCAAATGATGTAATTGTACTGGACAGTATTTATAATAAAAATATGAAACAACTTTATAGTGAAATTATGCAATTTGCCTCTTCTTCTCAAAAGTATATGGAAAAAGATGATGTATATAAGGTATTTAAACTAAAAATTGCAGCAAAAGAGATTATCAATGGTGTTAAAGAGGTAAAGAAATTACAAAAAAATATTTTAACCTATTTAAATTCTAAAAACCCTTTTATAAAATCTGAATATAATATTTTAAGAATGGAGTTGGCAAACAGTTTAAAAGAGATAGACTTATTGGATAATAAAAAATACAGTGAAGAGAAAAAGAGTTCGAAGATTGAAAAAATAAATAAACGACTTAATACCTTGGATATTATCACAAATGGGAGAATTGATGCTTTAATACGAGAGAATAAAATTAATGCAAAAATGGCCTCTTCTTTAATAGCAGATAGTTCAACAACGTATCATATATGCAAAAAATTGGTATTGATTACGAATATTTTATTTATGAAAGATGAAAATCTTGAAATAATTGAAGAACACAGTTAGGAAGTTGTAACAGCAATACTAATTGCTGTTACGTAGATAATCTTACTAGATAGAATTACTTAGAAAAAGGCTGAGCACCAAGATACTCGCTATAACCTATTTCAGCACCAATTTCAAGAAGTCTGTTGTACTTAGCGATTCTGTCACTTCGTGCAGTACTTCCTGTTTTGATTTGTCCACAA
>Ga0209707_1001786_pt1 | contig 11748 bp, 8 predicted proteins | sample EN4Hudsemesocosm_FD_184630 | JGI IMG/M metagenome (GOLD analysis project Ga0209707, IMG submission 184630) | Methane-oxidizing microbial communities from mesocosms in the Hudson Canyon - EN4B Hudson Canyon (SPAdes) (version 2) | ecosystem: Environmental > Aquatic > Marine > Cold seeps | place... | reverse complement strand
GACAGTATGTTTTCATTTTTAAACCTCTCTTTTCAAATAAAATCATCGAACATAATCTCTATAGCATAAATGAGACTCATTGTCAGTAGAAAAATAATTATCGCGTGTTGTTTTGTGTTGTAAATTTCATGTTGTACGGGTATTAATAAAGTTCAGCTTGCAAATAGACCAATATAGACATCTATATTCCTTAACCAGAAATCTCCAACAATTTTTAAATGAGAACCATTGGACAGTTCAGTTCAAGATTGGAAGCTTTTGGTGTCTTTTTTTGGGGCTAGAAATTTTTCAATTTAAACATGGTTGTATGTCCATTGTAGGTCGATAGCGCCTATTGGGCATCATCTATCAAGGACATTTCTTGCTAGATTTGAATGAGCAAAAACCAGCCATTTAGCGGGCATTGAAATTATTAGAAAAAGTAAGATTTTGCTCTACACTTGAATATGCGAAATTTTATTCAGACCTACTTATCTTGGATTAATGCATATTAACTCGTTTAGTGTTACTGGCTTCTATAGTATCTATTGTCATAATATTGAAGTTAGAGTGTATGACAATTAGCCCCAAGACAATGACTTATTAACCTTTTGATATCTTATATTTCAAATGTCTACAATTAAAAACTCATTTTTTCTATAAAAAAGGCAACGACCCCTTTGTTACTTTCCCTTTGATACTTTGTTATGATTTTTGATGTGCTAGAATTTCACAGTTAGGTAATATTGTTTTATTGAGTGATTGGGCGGAGCTTGATTTATGACTATAGCCAAGTAGATACAAGGATGGGGTGATTAGTTATAAATAGGTGGCTTATAGGAAGGTCATTTAAGGGATTAGAAATACGCCGTATAAAGACATCAACACAGATAAAGGTGAAATAACATGAACATTACATTAAAAAAATACTTGGTTGCCAGTTTTTTAGTGCTGTCTCTTGGAACAACGAACCATGTTACAGCAGCTACAGAAACTCAAGTTGCGATGACGCAAGTTACTAATACCGCCATTAAAAACCTTGAAGCGGCATTGAAAGCCGTAACGGCGAATAAGCTTGATGAGGCGCAGGACTATATTTATGCCACGCGGGATTCTGCCAGAGACATCTTGGGAGCTTGTTCGATTGCAGCAAAAAAAGAACGCGGTTCTACTGCACTTAAAAATGCACGCCGTCAAATCAAAAATGGTGATACAGCAGGTGCTACGGTTTCTTTAAAAGAGGCGATTAAAATTTTTAAATCCTTACTTCTATCTGTTGATAATGGTCGCCCAAGTGTTTTTGAGTGGTTTAAGTGATTAAAAAGTTCAGTGCGTTGAGTTCATCTTATATCTACCAGCGGCTTACTGAATTTGGCGTTATTCTGGTAACTTTTGAGTAACCGCAGGGTCGCTTACTGTCCATTGAAGATTGTCCCCAAAATACTTTAAATTGTAAACCCAGATGGTCGCTTGCCAGCCATGAGCAGTCATTTATTGCTCACAGCTATTCTAAAATATAAAGTATTTTATCTGTGTCCTCAGTATGTTGAGTTTCTGCCTGTTGAAAAACGCCGAAAAGGCTTAGAAAAGTTTTGAAATATGTATTGCCGCGATCTAGAGCTCATGGAAGATTCTTATTTTAAGCCGCTATTTGAATGTTGCAGATAATTTCCCTTCCCCCCGTATGGTAGAATGGTAGGCAGTAAGAAGCATTATGAGTAATTATTATCATGAAACATTCACCTTATTCAAAAAAGAAATATTATTTAATTTTCACACTGTATTTTCTAGGTTTTGGTATTGTCATTGCACTTTTAACCTCAATTATCAATTACAAATCTAGCTTTACAGATATAGATAATAAGCTGCAACTAATGGCAACTTCCGAGTCAAGTTTCAAACGGGAAGTCTTATTTGATTATATTTCATCGACTGAAATGTTGCTCGGTTCTATAACAAGAAATCCATTGACTCTAAATTACCTTAAATCAGGTGGAGCAACAGACAAACAAAATCTACAAAACCTTTTCTATGCTATGTCTTATGCGAATAAAGATATTATGCAGCTACGTTATATTGATGCATCGGGTCAAGAAGTCATCAGAATTGACCGTGATAAAAGGTCGCCTGAATTATTAATTGTGCCAAAACATAGGTTGCAAAATAAGGCTGATCGTTACTATTTTAAAGAGACATCACTTTTAATGGCTCATCAATTCTGGCATTCAAATATCGACCTAAATATGGAGCATGGAAAAATAGAGCATCCTCTTAAACCAACATTTAGAGTTGCCACTATAGTCGTGGTTGATAACCAACTGAAAGGCATTGTAATCGCCAATTTGTTGTTTGAGAATATGATTAAAGTATTAGTCAATTCAGCAAATTTTGATGTATACCTTGGGGATGAAGAAGGAGAAATAATTCACCATCCTAATCATTCAGGCTCATGGAGTAAATACCTCGAAAACAAAGATACTCTGCACACTATTTTTCCTGAGAATGTAAATCTGATCCGAAACAGTACCAACCATTCAATTCAAGGTCTGTATTCATATTCGCTTGGAGATTTGTTTAGAAATACAGAAAACCTCAAGGTGATATTTACACCTAAGTCGGGTACTATGGAAGAATTTCATGAAAAAAATCTCCGTACTGCATTAATCATTGCAATAACAGTTCTTCTAGTTTCTATCCCTCTGTCATGGCTGATCAGTATTATTCCATCTTCACTTCAATCTAAGCTTGCTGAAGCTTACGACAAAATTAGACAGAGTGCTGACATTATAGATAAGTATGTCATGATTTCAACAACTGACAAAGACGGACACATCACTGAAGTTAGTAACTGCTTCACCAAAATCACTGGCTATACAGCGGATGAAATCATTGGTAAACGTCATAATATTCTGAAGCACCCTGAAACAAATTCAGCAACCTATAAAAACTTATGGGGAACCCTACTTAAAGGCCAAATGTGGGAAGGGGATATAAAAGACATTAATAAGTTTGGCAAAGAATTCTGGATACACTTAGTCATTACGCCAGAAAAAAACTCAGAAGGTGAAATAGAACAAATTACTGCAATTGCTCAAGATATTACAGATAAAAAAGTCATCGAAGAAATGGCAATTACTGATGACTTAACAGGACTTTATAACAGATTAAAGCTTAAAGAGATTTTGGCCAATGAAATATCGAGATATGACCGCTATGATAGTAATTTCTCAATAATATTTTTTGATATCGATTTCTTTAAGAAAGTCAATGATAAGTATGGCCATCAAGTTGGAGATGAGATTTTAATTCACTTGGCTAAAGTTTTAAAAGCAAGCGCTAGAGATATTGATTATATCTGTCGCTGGGGTGGTGAGGAATTTATCATTGTTGCGAGTGGATTAGGCCTTGAGAGTGCTTTTGTATTTGCCGATAAACTAAGGGTACACATTGCAAATGAAAAGTTTATAACTGATGAACCAATTACTATCAGTTGCGGCGTTGCACAGTATGTTAGTGGAGAATCTACTTCAGAATTAGTTTCAAAGGCTGATCACGCTTTATATGAAGCTAAAAAAAATGGTAGAAACAATGTTGTGAAAGGATAGTGTTTAATTTTGTCATAGGTTGAATTGAGCTTATAGCTCCATATTTTAGATGGCAGCAATGGGTCGGCTACCGACCATTGAATATAACACAAACTTAACTCCATTATTGTTAGGCTGGAATGGTCGCTTGTCAGCCAACTACAGTCATTCAGAAAATTCAATTTTGAACTAAATTTACAGGGTATAGTTAATCATGGTCATGATCTCCAGATATGGATATCGGGTATTTTAGGATGATATACAGTTAGATATTTAGACTAACACCACAAATATGTTGATTGCATTACCTAAATCAGAGAAGATACACTGAAACTGTACAATCAATTGTTATTTTTACCTGATTACCCATGAGCTTCAGCCATTTTGATAGCAACCTTGCAAATCATTGAAAAATAACTGTTAGTTAATATTGGAATATTCAGTTTTTACTTTTAATTCCGATGGAATAAATACCGAACCCTTATGTTTCAGTAAATTAGATATACCTCACTTAAAGTGGCTGAGACTCATGGGTAATCAGGTATTTTTATGCGTGGCCAATTAACGGGTTTTACCAATAAATTTAAATAGGATACCGAAACTCAACCGTGACCGAATTTTACCGAGTTTCACGTTAAACTAGAGAGCTTAACCGAATAGAAAGGAGAAGATTTATGAGGACTAAAATATCGCATCCCTTTTACCCCATCATTTATGTACGAGGCTATGCAATGACGCAAAGCGAAATTGATGCCACAGTTGCGACACCGTATATGGGTTTTAATCTCGGGGCTACAAAAATTCGTCAAAACTGGAAGGGTAAGGTTAAACGTCATATCTTTGAGTCACCATTAATACGATTGATGAAAGACTATAAGTATGAGGATAATTATCAATATGGCCATGAAAGGGAAGGAAAACTGTCAGCCAGAAGTGTGATTGTCTATCGTTATTACGAGCAGGCTGATAGTGAATTGGGTAATGACAAGGCACCAACTGTACGTGAAGCGGCAAAGGGGTTGAGTGATCTCATTCTGGATGTTAGAGAAAAGATTTGTAATGGTCATCCACAGGCGTTAAAAGACTTCAAAGTCTACCTGGTCGCTCATTCCATGGGTGGTTTGGTATGTCGCTGTTTTATTCAGAACCCAGATATAGGCACAGCTGAGAGCAAGGCGTTAGTTGATAAGGTTTTTACTTATGCAACACCACATTATGGTATTGAGATGGCAGGGTTAAATGTCCCGAGTTTTATGGGGCTATGGGATATGAATAATTTTAATCGTGACAAGATGTCGGATTATCTCGGCTTTTCTAATGAGCCAGATCGAGTGAATGATTTGAATGGTACTTTTGATCCTTCACGATTTTTCTGCCTGGTTGGCACCAATCATAAGGATTATGACGTTGCAGCAGGCATGTCGAGTACTCTTGCCGGAGAAATGAGTGATGGACTGGTGAAAATCAGTAATGCAGTTGTGCGTGAAGCGCCTCGTGCGTATGTGTATCGTAGTCATAGTGGACATTTTGGTATCGTAAATTCTGAAGAGGGTTATCAAAACCTGACACGTTTCCTGTTTGGTGATTATCAGGTAGATGGTTATATCGAAGTGGAAGAGCTCCCATTGCCGCCATCAATTCGAAAATCCTTTAATGATGGGAAGGAGGTAAGAGCGTCTTATTATTTTGAAACTACATTATCTCCTCGTGGTGCAATGACTTATAAATTGACTGAACGGAAGAAGGAAACATATTCTGCTATTCTGCGACAGTTCGATGAATTATTGAAAGTCGAAAAAGTAGATGGTCTAAATAAGGCGAGGTCACCTTTCATGTTTTCTGCATTTTTGCAGTCAAAAAATATTACTGTTGGAAAATCAAGTGTGTTTTCAGTTGATCTGGCGGTGTCTACTACAGAATATGAAATTGATGGATTTCTATTTTTTGATCATACGATTCCTGGTGAGTATTTGTATAGAAATACAGCCGTTATCCGCATTACTTCTGGAGCTGACGGTATTAAAGTTAAATATAACTTTAGTGATGACTCGTGGGGAGAATCGCCAGGAAGTGAGATTAAACATGATGATAAAGGAATGTATATTCCATTGTCATCAAAGAAAGGTTTTAAGGCCAGGCTACGTCTAGTTGTGAAACCTTGGAATGAATAAAAGGCTCAGTGTGATTTAAATTTCCGAAATCATTCCCTTTTACTGATAACACTGGCTCCTTTATTTGTACATTTAAATTTGAATGGGGAAGTAAACATAATGCTTCTCTAAATTATTATAACTATAAAATCCACCTGATAAAGACGGGTGATTTTGATGTTCGTCTTATGCAAGAGTAAACAGCGGTAAATAAAACTGTTGTTGAAAGAACATAAAGTTGATCGCAATGCCTGAAAGATTGACGTAAAAAGTTAGCTCGGACATTGATAACATAAGGCGCCGAAAGGAAAGGATGTCATTTTTCAAAATCCGTAGCAGTAATCAAAACAACTGTAAAAAGGAAGTTTTGGTGCTTGCAAGGTTGAGTACGGAGAAAAAAGCGCGGACGAGTTTTATGGGTTTTATGAAAACCATATAAACCTAGTTGGTTTTATCTATTAGATGCGTAGAAGGCATTATAGTAAGTAAAAAACAAATTTAAGTTATTGATCTGTAAAGGCCTGCAGGTAGCATATGAAAAAAATAATAACGACACCTTTTAAAATAGATGATACAGCATTAGATACCTTACATAGTATTGTTATATATAATACTGCAGAATATACGAATAAAGAATACATTGGGGCTATTTTTCAATCTAAGAATACTGTAAGTGGTATTAATCTTGATATTAAGGTTTCGACATCTGCAATTAGATCTTCTTTTCTATATCTACCAATATTTCTATCAGACGATGTTGAAGTATCAATTAGCTGTCAAGGTAGAGTTATTCATCATGAACCGGTTAATATCGAAGAAGAAACTGGTTGTTACTTACATATTGTTAGTTTTGAAATTACTGAATACACTGAGAAAGAATTTGTCACTGATATTCATGTTCAAATATCCTACAAAAATGCAAATACATTAATACAAATCCCTGATAGTACAACAAATGTTGAACTAAGGCCTCATGTTATTCAGAAACAAGATATAAAAATAGCTATAAGTTATATTTCGTATCTTATTTTACTTATTTTGTTGTTGATTGGAGCGGGAATAATAATTTATGGTAAATATGTACCAGTTGAATACGAAAAATTTAACCAGATAATAGTTAGTCTTATTGTTTTAGTTATTTCGTTATTTGTTCTCCCACTTCTGAAATTAGATTATTTAGTCAAAATTTCTCGTTCTATTTATAGTAAATTTCGTTGGCATCGCAAGCACTTATTTTTTATATTAATTATAACAACTGTTTTCTCTAATATGTATGGTTATAAAATTATGGATTGTTTATATGTACGACAACAATATTCTGAATTTCTTCAGAAATATCAAGATACCAGCGACGATAAATATTTAATAAATGCGCTAAGTTTATTTCCCAGTCGTATTGAAGCACAACAGCTGATTAATATGCACATCTATCTCCGTCGAAAAGTCGAAAGCAAAGAACCTATTGAGCAATACATAGCAGAATTAGACTCAAATAAAAAAATTAAAAATATTTTACAGAAAGATGATAATGATTTATGCGAACGTTGCGTGAAAGACCTAAATTACATAAGAGACCCTAGACTATGGTTTGCAACATTACTGCCAGAAGCAGAAGCTAACTCTAGCTCAGTGTATAAAAGGAAGGCACTTGAGCTTTTGATACAAAATAAAGATAACGCCTCCCTTTTATTAAGTAAGGTCATTGAGTATGACTTATTAGAAAAAAAATATGATGATGCAAAAAATGATACATGTCGTGATGAGATAGCAGAATTAATGATAAAAAACATTACTACTTTAAAAAAAGTAAATGATCAACTCAATTCAGTTCAAATGAACCTTCATATTCATCAAGAGGCCTATGATCGAATAGGGCAGTATTATTTTAAATATGGAAAAAATGTAAGTGAAGCCATTCTTTCATTTAAAGAAGTTATTGAGACTCGCATAAAATACTCTGGGAAACTACCATTTTGGGATAGATCGCCTTTAAAGTTAGGGCTTTATCATTTTATTATATCTTTTCAATCATCAAGAAAAGATTCGAACGCCGAGTTTTCTCGAAAAATATTAAATCAACATCCAATTTTTAAAAAAGAATTTGAGAATACTTTTATTAAAGAAGAGCGATATGAAAAATACCGAAAAGAACAAAAGTGGTATGAAGGTACTCTTATTCAAAGGGAGTCTACCCATGATCAGTTTGCAATTGTAATGAATAATTACGTGAATAAAGGTTGGGAGTACTAGTTATGAAAAAATATATTACATTATCAGTAGCTGTTATATTTTTTTTAAATTCAGCTTTGGCAAATGAAAATATTGTTGCTTCATTACTGTTTGAAGAAGATCCACCTCTTGGGGCGCCAATATATTTTTCTACGTCCTGTTCACCAGGAGTTCTAAAAAATAAAGTATCACATGCTTTTAGTAACGCAGAACTAAAAGATATTGCTAGAAAAAAATCTTATCATGTGATTGTATCTCATGGTACAACATTGAATGTAGAGGGGTACACAACGAAGCACTACTTTACTGAGTTAGCCCCAGTTTATGTTTCAAAAAACAGTAATATCAATAATATAAAATTGAAAGATTTAAAAAAAATATTGAAAGGGGATGTAACTGACTGGAAACAATTAGGAAGTACCCCAGGCCTAATTAAGTTATATTTGCATGGAGGGGCATTACAGAAACAATCTTTTTCTACATTAGCAAAAAATATAGGAATTGATGTAAATATTGAACTTAGGAGTGATGCAATCTATTCCGATAATTATAAAAATCTTTTGAAACACTCTCAATCTGACGAAAATGCAATAGTTATAGGTTTGAGAACGATTAAAAATGAAAATATTAAATTAGTAGATATTAATGGTGTTACGTTTTCACAGAAGAATAGCAAAAAATATCCATTAAAAGTAAATGTTGGGCTGAATACACTAACTGGAAAGAAAATAACTGAAGCTGAAGTCTGGCATGTAATAATGAGTTCAACTAGACTAGATCTCCAATAGGTAGGTAGTTAGTTTTTTTTGGGAGGGAAGGGACAATAGTCGAGTAGCCCATGGAAACTTCCCCCTCAGGCTCTCACAGAACCGTACGTGAAACTCTCGCTTCATACGGCTCCTATCATCCAACCGCTTCATTAAGTAAAACTCCAGTGTACAAACAATTTGGGTTCACGTTGTCGATAGCCTATTATCCAGCGTACCGCTCGGCGTTCCGTTTTTAATCGTTTATACTTTTTCTTTGCCCATCTTACTAGTTTTTCATTTAAGTAAAACAATACCCGTTTAAGTTCCGCTCGTCCATATTTTCCATAGTAGTTTTTCCATCCCTGTAGGATTGCTCGACTGTAATACGCTATGGCATTAAGGGGTATTGTGCATAAACGGCATATTATTCGCTTAATGCTCTGCAGCCCATTAATGTCATAGCATACAGAGCGCCCTTGTTTTTCCAAAAGTAATTTATTAAGCCCAAACCCCAGAAATTTATTAAGTTATTTTATAACAAACCGTTGCGCTTCAAACCCCGTTTATGCACAAAACCCAAAAAACTTAAATTCTTTTTAGTAATTTTATTTGTTGTTTTATTATTCGATCAACTCTCTGTAATGAAGGTTTTTTATCATCACTTTCAAGATAATCTCTTATCTTATCTTTATTATCCTCAATATCTATTAACATCTGATAAACGATACCGAATACTCTTTTAGGGCGCACATTACATTGGTTAGCCATTTCTAAAAGGTCTTTCTTGGTAACTTGGTTAGGGTTTTTCTGATGACCAATAGCTAACGCCAGTGTCTCATCAAGATGCTCAATAGCACGAGTACAAACAAGATCGTAAAAAGGCGCTAGCCGTGTTTCAGAGTCCCCATATAAAAATGAAATATTCTTAATGTGTCCGTCTGAATTACCTAATATTAAATTAAATATCTGCCATTTAATCAACTGTTCTGCATCGACTAAAGGATTAGAAGAGTTCTCTATAATTAATTGATAGCACTGAGCAAAATTAGGCTTATCTGAGCGCTGGTATTTTTCTTTAAACCCTAACGCCTGACAAAAATCTTCTTGATGAATCCTTGTTATCCTATCACCTATTATTCGATCGTATCTTTCAGATATTGTATAACTGTAATCACCTAAAAAATTTAACTCTATATCAATGGTATTTAAGCCAATCGCTCTTGCTAACTTGGTTGTATACACTTCATAAAGGGGTACATTTTTAAAGTCACGGACTTCAAATTTCAGGATGTGCGTCGATGGTGCTTGGCTCACTGGAAAGTAAATCCCATCCTCTTTAACATGAACTGTAATTTTATCCTGTGCACCTGCTAATGAAAGTCTCGGTTTATCCTCAATATTAATTGAGGCACCACGAGTTTCTATTATTTTAATAAGAACTTCATCGCTAAGTTTTTTATAACTTTGGTTAAGGTCAGGTTCTTTTTCTATAGGCAAAATAGATATAGCCCCCGCACATTCACTGCCGATTTCTCTTAGTAAGTCAAAATCTGTATCAGGACATCTGAACCTAATACAAATCCTATCTCTCGCCGCCCCCTCAGGTAAAAGATTAGCAAAAAATCGATGTGCAATTATACTTTCTGGTGCTTTATTTAGTGGCAGGCTGATTGATAACGGAAATTTATTCCAATCATTATCATATTTAAACGACATAGCTCCTTGGTTATCTCTCCATAGATAACCAACAATTTGATCTTCGTACCAAACGTTTAACTCATCTTCAATCATTTCCATCCTCTTGGAACTATACGGATTTCCAATCCTAAAAATTTAATCATTTGAAATACTTTTCCAACCTGACAAGTTTCTTTTCCCCGCTCAAACTCACCGATTAACCTAGCACTCATCATTGCCATATCAGATAGATCTTCAATACGAACTTTCTGTGATTTTCGATGCTGGCGTACCAACACACCCATTTCTAAAACACTATCAACCTTACCGTAAGGTATTTTTTCATCTTTACTCATGAGGATAAACTTATAATATTACTGATAAGTAACATTATAACAAAAAACGAGTACTTATTAATAAAAATTACCGATCAGTAATTTTTATTTCTCCTGAGCAATAACCATAATGGGGTTAATTAACTAAAAGAACGGCTTGTCACAGCGACCTTCTGTAGCCCTTGCTACTCATGCTCTGTAGCCGAAATATCCATTTTCAAATCTGCAATGATATTTTCTATAAGCTGTTGAATATTAATAACATTTCCTCCGTTGTGAAATTCATACTTTCCAATAAACCTAATATGTTGCCAAGCAACAGGTGAAAAACGTATTATCTCTTTGGCCTTTTCTGGAATTCTTAATGTTTGGTGTTACAGAACTAGCATTAATTTTGAATACCTAAAACTTTTTTCCCGTACTCTCTTAAATTACCCTTGGGATCAACATATCTATAGAGTGTTGGCTTTGTAATTCCTAACTCTTTACAAAGCTCAGAAACAACCGTTTCTTTATTTCCCATTGCTGCCTGAGCTAATCTTACTTGAGCCTTTGTTAAAATGTGTTTTGCTCCACCTGTTCGGCCTCTTGCTCTAGCTGAGGCTAAACCAGCTTTTGTACGCTCACTAATTAAATCTCTTTCAAATTCAGCCAGAGAAGCAAATATCCCAAAGATTAGTTTTCCGTGGGAAGTCGAAGTGTCTATATTCGCTCCTTGCCCCGTTAAAACCTTAAAGAAAATACTTTTTTCATCCAGCCCATGAACAACGCTAACCAAATGTTTTAAATTTCGGCCTAACCGGTCGAGCTTCCATACTATTAAAGTGTCATCAGCTCTTAAGGATTTTAAACACGATAATAAGCCAGGGCGATCATCTTTTTTTCCTGAAGCCTGATCACTATAAATATGATCTTCAGAAACGCCTGCTTTCTTGAGTGCATCAATTTGAAGATCAAGATTTTGTGAACCATCAGATTTTGAAACCCGTGCATAACCAATTAGCATGTTTTTACCTGTTTCATAAACGACCGTTTGTGTAACCTT
>Ga0209707_1001784_pt1 | contig 11768 bp, 10 predicted proteins | sample EN4Hudsemesocosm_FD_184630 | JGI IMG/M metagenome (GOLD analysis project Ga0209707, IMG submission 184630) | Methane-oxidizing microbial communities from mesocosms in the Hudson Canyon - EN4B Hudson Canyon (SPAdes) (version 2) | ecosystem: Environmental > Aquatic > Marine > Cold seeps | place... | reverse complement strand
GTTCAACAGGGACAAAATAAAGCTAGGCTCCTACGTCGTTACGCTTCATTTTAACCCTTAACCTTAATTGTTTAGGAAGCTCTATGAAGTATTTTGCATACGGTTCAAATATGTCGATTGCTCGTCTGAAGGCGCGTGTTCCAAGTGCAATGCCTCTTGGATGTTACAGCATTAAAGAGCGCGATCTACGATTTCACAAATCAAGCAAAGATGGCTCGGGAAAGTGCGATGCATTTTTTACCGGAAATGGCGAAGATGTTATTTTTGGTGCTTTGTTCGAAATGAATCCCAGTGAGAAGGCTATTCTGGATAGAGCAGAAGGGCTTGGGTTTGGCTATGATGAAAAAGAGATTACTGTTATATCTGAAGAGGGTATTCGATTTAAAGCAATAACCTATTTTGCTACAGATATAAAACCAAACCTTAAACCTTATTCTTGGTATCTGAATCATGTGTTTATTGGAGCAACCGAGACATCTCTGCCGAATGACTATATTCAAACGAAAATTACAGTTGAATCTATCGAAGATAACGACAAAGAAAGGGATGCAGAGCAGCGTGCGATACATAGTTAATAAATAACTGCAGCGGGGTAGGGTTGAGGTACGAAACCCAACAGTTATCGCAAAGACGTTGGGGTTCCTTGCGTCACCCGCAACCTACAAACCCTGTTTACCGCGTTATTCTCATGAGTAATAGTCTTTTTTTTGGACATGTTTTAACTTATATTCTTTAGCGTAAGAGCAGGCTAAAGCCTGCGCGCCCAATAATGGATAAGCTTTTTAAAATGGCTTTAATAACAGATTTGACCCACCACCCTATTTTGAATAGTGGTTAGATAAGGTGTTGGATTGAATTGAATTAAGTAGCTTCAAGTTAATGATGCTGATGTCCATGGCCATGTTCTTGAGCAAATTCTCTATAACTACAACCATCACATTCCATCATCGGTTTATTATCTGGTTGTTGCAACGCTTTAACATTGTCATCAAGTAGCTTAAAAATCTCAGGTTCAAAGCCTAAATAATGCCCTAAGCCAAAACGAATCTGTGGGTACTGCGCTTGCAAATGCTTGTGTTGCTCTACAATACGAGTGATTAAGGTGCCTGTAAACAAGTAATATGGCAAGATGGCAATTTGTGTCATCCCCAGTTTGACTTGTCTTTGAACTGCAGTTTCCAAACGGGGATAGGTAATGCCTGTAAAAGCAATATCAACTAATTCATGATCAGTTTCTTCAAGCACCCAGCGAGCTAATTTGGCGACTTCACCATTAGCAATTTTGTCAGAAGACCCCCGGCCTAAAATGATAACACCCGTTGATTTTGGATCTGGCATTGCCATGGAATCCATGACTTGTACTAATTGACGTTTAACCGTGGTTAACAGTGTCATACTTACGCCTAAGTTTTTACCGTAGATAAATTCAACATCAGGGTGGCGTTGTCTGGCTTTTTCTAAATGCTCGGGGATTTCCATTTTTACATGGCCAGCAGCATTTAATATTAAAGGGATGACTAATACTGTTGATGCATTTTTAGCGGCATTATCAAAGCCTTCATCTAATAAAACATCGGCAAATTCGATATAGCAAACTTCAATATTCCAGTCTGGATGTTGAGCTCGCCACTGTTTTGAAAATTGCTCTATTTCCTTGTTTCCATTTGGATCACGAGAACCGTGGCCGACTAATAAAATTGTTTCTTTCACTTGTATTCCAGTTTTTTAATTTTGTAGAGCGGACTTTAGTCCGCAATATATTTAGAGATGTAGATGAAATAACTTGAACAATTTTTTGGGGTGCAGTCCTTTAGGCTGCCTTTAAAATGCAACCTAAAGGACTGCACCCCACAGTTGTCTGTTTTATTTCATGCGGGTTCCTAACTCTTATCGGCTTTACGAAAACGATGTGTAAAACTCGCATCATACAGCTTGGATTTTTTTAATTCAGACCAATCTCTTGAACCTATGGTAGGGCTTGCAATAATCATTGCCTGACTGTTAATTCCAGCCCGTTTACATTTTTCTTTAATATTTTCTATGGTGCCGCGAATAATTTGTTCTTCACCTGGCCAGCTGGCTTTGTAGACCACTAATATAGGTGATTGATCCGACCAGCCAGCGGCTATTAATGAGGTTTGAATTTTTTTAAGCAGGGTGATTGATAAATACAGACACAAAGTGCAGTGATGAGCGGCAAGGTCTTCTAATGACTCGCCATCAGGCATAGGTGTTCGTCCTTCCACGCGTGAAAAGATAACTGTCTGGGTCACTTCGGGTAGCGTTAAAGTTTCGGCTGCGGCTGCGGCTGAAGCCATTGCAGAAGTAACACCAGGAACAACGGCCACTTCAATTCCAGCTTTATCCAAAGGCTGAATCATTTCAATTAAGGCACCGTACAGGCCAGGGTCTCCAGTTTGAAGCCGCAGAACATTGGCATTATCTTTTGCTTTGCTGATCAGCCAGTCGCAAATTTGTTCAAGCGTCATGCCTTTGGAATCTTGAATTTCACAAGATTCACTGGCCCAGGTCATCGCGGCTTCGGAAACTAATGATCCTGCATATAAAATGGCATCAGCTTCACGTATAAGGCGCTGGGCTTTCAGAGTTAATAGCTCAGGGTCTCCGGGACCTGCACCGACAAACCAAACTTTTGGCATAGAAAAATTCCAAAAAAAGGAACTTTATATCATAAATTGCCCTATGAGCGTATAACGGAAATTACCATTAAAATATTACTGAATATGATTTAAGAATCTTTATATTAAGTAGTTCTTAAAGTAAAGGTGACTGGTCCATCATTAGTGAGTGATACTTTCATATCCGCACCAAATTGACCAAATTCGGTTGAGGGATATTTTTGTGAAGCAAGTTTAGAAAAATAGTTATACAAGGTTAATCCCTTTTCTGGTGAAGCAGCTGTTGAAAAACTAGGTCGATTACCGCTTTGGGTGTTTGCCGCTAAAGTGAATTGAGGGATGATTAATAGTCCTCCATTAATATCCCGCAAACTTAAATTCATTTTATCGTTTTCATCGGCAAAGATTCGATAATTAAGTATGCGTTCAAGTAGTCTGTTAGCCTCTTTTTCAGTGTCCTCTTTTTCTATGGCGACTAGAGCCATAATGCCTTGGTCAATTTCCCCCAGGGTGATGTTGTTAACAGCAACGTTGGCTTGAGTAACACGTTGAATGATAGTAAGCATGATTTGAAAAGGTCTGAGGTTTTTAAAAGGCTATTATTACTGATTAAGCTGTTTATATGTTTATCAAATTCCCTAAGTTAGATTTTATCAGCATTATAGCTATACTAATATTGAAGGTTTTAGTATGGAGTTGAGTGTTAATAAGGCAAAGTATCATCTTACCTTTTATAGTTTTAGTATCAGTTAAAGGGATGGAGTTTAATGGCTAACAATAGTAAAAAAATGGCGGGATTTTTTTCTGGTGGTTACTTTTTGGGGCTTGGAAGTCCCGTGGCAGGAATAGACACCTTTGAAAATTAGCTTACTTTTAAGTATATCCATGCCCTTTAAATCAATTAAAACAATAGTCCTGATATTGCAGTTTTTGTTTGTATCTTTTACTGCTCAAGCCGAAATATTTCAATGGTTTGATGAGAAAGGTAAGCAGCACTTCTCAGATAAACCTCACCAGGGTGCCAAAACATTACATGTTGATTCTGGATATAGCTATTATCAGGTAAAAAAAATTTATGATGGCGATACCATTTTAATAAGTAATGGTCAGAAGGTCCGTTTTTTAGGTATTAATACCCCTGAAGTGGAAGGGCGAAATAAATTAGCCCAGACTGGAGGGGAAGAAGCTAAAAACTGGTTGCAAGCTCAGTTAAAAAATAAAAAAGTTCGCCTGGAAAAAGATGTTGAAAAAAAAGATAAATATGGTCGTCTACTTGCACATGTTTTTACTGAAGATAAACAGCATATGAATTTAGAGTTAGTAAAAAAAGGCTTCGCAAGTGTTAATATTTATCCGCCAAACTTAAAATATACCGATGATTTATTAGCTGCTGAATCCATAGCTGAACAAAACAGGCTGGGTATCTGGCAATCCCCTGAATATTTTCCAAAACAGGCTGCTGGAATAAGACAAGGAAGTTTTAAAGGTTGGCAGCGAGTCATTGGTCGAATAAAAGCAATTCGACATACCCGAAAATATAGTTATCTGGAATTTTCAGAGAACTTTGCTTTAAAAATTAAAAAAAAATCGAGTAGTTTTCCCCCTAAATTAGCTGATTATGTGGGGAAAACTGTAGAGGTTAGGGGCTGGATCAATAAAAACAAAAATAGATATAGCATGTTCATTAGGCATCCAAGCGCTATTAAACTTAACTAACCATGCAAAATACAAATAGAAATTTTAAAGAATACGGAATTATGAAATATTTGAAATATATAAGTATTGCCATTTTATTAAGCATGAGCTGTTTTTCTTTTGCTAAACCTCTGGAGTGGCCAAGTTATGGTGGCGGTTTAGATCAACTTAGATATGTAGAGGATTCATCCGTTAATGTGGGGAATGTCAATAAATTAAAATTGAAATGGATGTTTCAAACAGGCATTGTTGGATCATTTGAAAACACCCCTATTGTCAAAGACGGCGTGATGTATATAACCACGCCGTATAACCACCTTTATGCATTGGATGCGCGAACGGGTAAGCGTTTATGGCGTTATCGTCACAAATTAGGTGCGACTATTTTTTGTTGTGGACCTAATAATAAAGGAGCCGCTATTAATGGGGATTTGATTTATATGGCTACTTTGGATGCCATGTTAATTGCAGTCAATAAAGATACTGGCAAACTGGTTTGGGAAATTGAAATAGCCAAGCCAGATGAAGGGTATTCTGAAACTGGAGCCCCAATTGTATTTCAGAATAAAGTCATTATTGGGGTGTCTGGAGCCGAATATGGTATTCGTGGTTTTATTACTGCCTATGATGCCAAAACAGGTAAAAAAGTTTGGCGCTGGTACACCATTCCTGAGCCTGAAGAAGTTCAGCCTGATGGAACAAAGGGCTGGTTTGGGGTGTTTGCAGAAAAAGCAGATGGTATTAATGATTTGCATAGAAATATAGAAGCAGAAAAAGCCGCTATTGCATCAGGTGAGTTTGATGATGCCTGGCAGCATGGTGGAGGTTCTAGCTGGATGCCTGTGACTATCGAGCAGGAAACAGGTGTTATATATGCCACAATTGGTAATCCAGCGCCTGATTTAGATGGTGATGTAAGACCTGGTGATAACCGTTGGACAGCATCAATCGTTGCATTAGATAGTAAAACAGGAAAATTGATTTGGGGTTATCAGTATTTGCCTCATGATGTCTGGGATCTTGATGCAGCTTCCCCCCCCGTATTAACAGAAGCTAAAAATGAGCAAGGTCAACTTGTTCCTGTTGTGATTCACGCTGGAAAAACGGGGTGGGTTTATATTCATGACCGAAAAGATGGGCGATTGATAAGACGGTCTGAACCGATGGTTGAACAAAAAAACTTGTTTGCAATTCCAACGAAAGGTCAAGGTACGGAAATGTTGCCCGGTGCAAATGGGGGTGTGAATTGGTCTCCAGGGGCTGTTGATACAAAGCTGGGTTATAGTTTTTACGCTAACTTGCATCAACCTATGTATTACGAGGTTCGTTCAGTTCCCTGGAGAAAAGGGCGACTGTGGTTAGGCGGTGCTTTTAAAGTGATTCCTGGTGAAGAGCAGTCGGGAAATGTAACGGCTGTGAATATTCATGATGGTAAAATTGCCTGGCAACATAAAACGGATAAACCGATGATTGGTGGTGTATTGGCAACATCAGGGAATCTTGTTTTTACAGGCGATGCCGAAGGTTATTTTTTTGCATTAGATTCTCGGTCGGGTAAACGCTTGTGGGAATTTCAATCAGGTGCGGGGGTTAATGCTGCGCCAATGGCTTTTCAGATAGATAAAAAACTGTATATTGCAGTGGCATCTGGAGGAAATGCGCAGATTAATGCACCAAGAGGTGGCAGTGTCTTGGTATTTTCATTAGCAGAATAAGCTAACTATTAAATAGATTCAAAGAAAAGGCTTGATGATGTTTGCCTTCCCCCTTTAAAGGCCACGTCGTAGCAGGAGTTGGCGATAAAAGTATAATTTTATCCAAGAACCAAGTAAAATGGGCCGCTTAATTTAGTGGGACAAGTTTAAGATTATCAAAACTTGCTTCTTTGGTCGGAATTTTTTGAGGTGTTAGTGTGGAGCTCAGTGGCGGAGAAATAGTAGTCCAGAGTCTTATAGACGAAGGTGTTGAATTTCTTTTTGGTTATCCTGGTGGGGCGGTGTTGCATCTCTATGATGCTATTTTTCATCAAGAAGAAGTCAAACATATTTTAGTTAGGCATGAGCAGGCGGCAGTGCATTCTGCTGATGCTTATGCTCGCTCAACAGGTAGGCCAGGTGTTGTGCTGGTTACGTCTGGGCCTGGTGCAACAAATGCTGTCACAGGTATTGCAACTGCACATTTAGACTCCATTCCCATGGTCATTATTTCTGGTCAAGTAGGTACACCTGTTATAGGGAGTGATGCTTTTCAAGAAGTGGACATGGTGGGGATTACTCGCCCTTGCGTTAAGCATAACTTTTTGGTTAAAAATCTTGATGAACTTGCCATTACCATGAAAAAAGCGTTTCATGTGGCAACAACTGGGCGTCCAGGGCCTGTTGTGGTTGATATACCAAAAGATATTACTGATCCAGCGATAAAAATACCTTATTTTTATCCTAAAGATATTTCTATGCGTTCCTATAATCCTGTTGTTAAAGGGCATACTGGGCAAATTAAAAAGGCAGTTGATTTGCTGTTAAATGCAAAACAACCCATGATTTATGCTGGTGGAGGAGTCATACTGGGTAATGGCAGTGGCGAATTAACTGAATTTTCACATCTGTTAAATTATCCTGTAACCAATACTTTGATGGGATTGGGCGGCTTTCCTGCAACTGATAAACAGTTTGTTGGCATGCTAGGGATGCATGGGACTTATGAAGCAAATATGGGAATGCACGAGAGTGATGTCATTATTGCTGTGGGTGCACGATTTGATGATCGAGTAACGGGTAAATTGACTGAGTTTTGTCCTTATGCAAAAATTATTCATATTGATATTGACCCGTCTTCAATTTCAAAAACTGTGAAAGTTGATGTGCCTATAGTCGGTGAAGTGACTGCTGTGTTGAAGGAAATGATTGAGTTGATCAAGGCAAGCAGTATCAATGTTGATCAACAGGCTTTAACCGAATGGTGGGCGCAGATTGATAAGTGGCGTGATGTGAATTGCCTAGAATACAATCGAGAATCTAAGGTCATTAAACCACAGTATGTTATTGAGCAGCTTTATCAGGTCACAAAAGGGGATGCTTTTGTAACCTCGGATGTTGGTCAGCATCAAATGTTTGCATCGCAATATTATCATTTTGATAAACCTCGTCGTTGGATTAACTCGGGTGGACTGGGAACTATGGGGTTTGGTTTGCCTGCTGCTATTGGGGTTAAATTAGCGCACCCAGATTCTGATGTTGCCTGTGTGACAGGAGAAGCCAGTATTCAAATGTGTATACAAGAGTTGGCAACTGCAACTCAGTACAGCACGCCAGTAAAGGTTATTAATTTAAATAACCAATATATGGGAATGGTTAGACAATGGCAGGAGTTTTCTTATGAAAGCCGCTATTCCCAGTCATATATGGACACTATCCCCGATTTTGTTAAGTTGGCGGAAGCTTATGGACATGTTGGTATGCGTATTGATAAGCCAGAAGAAGTCAGGCCAGCGCTAGAAGAAGCGTTTGCAATGAAAGATCGCCTAGTCTTTCTGGATATCATGACTGACCGTACTGAAAATGTATATCCAATGATTGAGGCGGGTAAAGCACATAATGAAATGAAGTTAAGAGTTGCGCCAGGGACACCGATTAACAGGGAGTTGGCGTAATGAGGCATATTATTTCTATTCTTATTGAGAATGAAGCGGGGGCTCTTTCTCGTGTAGCTGGTTTGTTTTCTGCTCGTGGTTATAATATTGAGTCGCTAACTGTTGCGCCTACAGAAGATCAGACGCTTTCTAGAATGACGGTTGTTACCCGTGGAAGTGATGAGGTTATCGAACAAATTACCAAGCAATTAAATAAATTAATTGATGTCGTTAAGTTAATTGATTTGGCAGAATCGGTACATGTTGAACGTGAGTTAATGATGGTTAAAGTTAAAACAACCGATGACTCACGTGAGGAAATTAAACGTTTAGCTGAGATTTTTCGTGGAAAAATTATTGATGTCACCTCAACAAGTTTTGTTGTTGAAATGACAGGCGATTCAGAAAAGCTGGATGCATTTGTTCTGGCGCTTGATGAAGAAGCGGTTATAGAGGTTGTTCGATCTGGGCCTATGGGAATGTCGCGAGGCGAGAAAGGGCTGCATTTATAAGAACCGGCTAAGGACTCAAGGCGAAAGAGTAGGTCAAGAGAAAAATGTAGGGCGGGCTCTTTAGTCCGCTCTTTTTTTGCGTGCTTTATAAAAAATACCTTCTTAGCGTCAAAGAAAAAAGCTATAATTGCTGGTTACAGTTTATTTTAAAAAGAAAACAGGAAAATTCATGCAAGTTTATTACGATAAAGACGCAGACCTTTCGATCATTAAAGGTAAGAAAGTAGCGATTATTGGTTATGGTTCACAAGGCCATGCTCATGCTAACAACTTAAAAGAATCTGGCGTTGATGTAGTCGTAGGTTTACGCGCTGGATCTTCTTCAATTGCTAAAGCTGAAGCATGTGGCTTAACAGTTAAAGATGTAGCTGCGGCAGTTGCTGAGTCAGATATTGTTATGCTGTTGACGCCTGATGAGTTTCAATGTCAGTTATATAAAGAAGAAATAGAGCCAAACATCAAACAAGGTGCTGCGCTGGCTTTTGCACACGGTTTTGCGATTCTTTATAACCAGGTAACACCTCGCGCTGATTTGGATGTGATTATGATTGCACCTAAAGCGCCTGGTCATACAGTACGTTCTGAATTCACCCGTGGTGGTGGTGTTCCTGATTTAATCGCTATTCATCAAGATGCTTCTGGCACAGCGAAAGAGATTTGTCTTTCTTATGCATCAGCTATTGGTGGTGGTCGTTCAGGTATCATCGAAACAACTTTCCGTGATGAAACAGAAACTGATTTGTTCGGTGAGCAAGCTGTTTTATGTGGTGGTGCGGTTGAGCTAGTAAAAATGGGTTTTGAAACATTAGTTGAAGGCGGATATGAGCCTGAAATGGCGTATTTTGAATGCTTGCATGAATTGAAATTGATTGTTGATTTAATGTTTGAAGGTGGTATCGCAAACATGAACTACTCAATCTCTAACAATGCAGAGTATGGTGAGTACGTAACGGGTCCTAAAGTTATCAATGAAGAAAGTCGTTACGCAATGCAAGAAGCATTAGCTAACATTCAAAATGGTGAATATGCAAAGAAATTCATCCTTGAAGGTATGACTAACTACCCTGAAATGACAGCAAAACGTCGATTAAATGCAGAGCATCCAATTGAAGTTGTCGGTGAGAAACTGCGTGGAATGATGCCTTGGATTAAAGCTAACCAAATTGTTGATAAAGCTAAAAACTAGGTTTTAAGCAGGTTAGTTAAAAAAAGCTCATCTTATGGTGGGCTTTTTTTGTTTTAACATACCGCGCTATGTTATATTTATCCAGATTGATATGTCGGGTTGAGCAATCGCTCAGCTAACATGAATTATTTTTAACAAAATTAATAGTCATTATTATTATGAGCAAACCAAAAAAAGTAGCACTACTAACAGCGGGCGGATTGGCGCCATGTTTAAATTCAGCGATTGGTAGTCTTATCGAACGCTATAACGAAATTGACCCTTCAATTGAAATCATCTGCTACCGCAGTGGTTATAAAGGTTTGTTGTTAGGTGATTCTTATAAAGTAGACGCAGAAATGCGTGAAAAAGCAGGTTTGCTACAAAAATTTGGCGGCTCTGTTATTGGTAACAGTCGAGTTAAATTAACCAATATTGCTGACTGTGTTAAACGTGGTTTAGTTCAAGAAGGTGAAGACCCTCAAAAAGTAGCAGCTGATCAATTAATCAAAGATGGTGTTGATGTACTACACACAATCGGTGGTGATGATACAAATACAGCAGCAGCAGATTTAGCTGCGTTTTTGGCAGAAAATGATTATGGTTTAACGGTTATTGGTTTACCTAAAACGGTTGATAATGATGTATTCCCTATCAAACAATCATTGGGCGCATGGACTGCAGCAGAGCAAGGGGCACATTACTTTAAAAACGTTGTGGCTGAGAATAACTCAAACCCACGTATGTTAATCGTACACGAAGTGATGGGACGTAGTTGTGGTTGGTTAACTGCTGCAACAGCAACTGAATATCGTAAAATTCTTGATAATTGTGAATGGCTACCTTCTTTAGGCTTAAGTCGTGACAGTTATGAAGTGCATGGTATCTTTATTCCAGAAATGGGTTTTGATATTGCTGCAGAAGCTAAGCGTCTACGTAAAATTATGGATGAAGTTGATTGTGTTAATATCTTTGTTTCAGAAGGTGCTGGCGTAGAAACAATCGTTGCAGAGATGGAAGCGAAAGGCCAGGATGTACCAAGAGATGCTTTTGGTCATGTTAAGTTAGATGCGGTAAACCCAGGTGCATGGTTTGGCGAGCAATTTGCTGAAATGATTGGTGCAGAAAAAACATTGATTCAAAAATCAGGTTATTACGCGCGTGCATCAGCAGCTAATGCAGAAGATATTCGTTTGATCAAATCATGTGCTGATTTGGCCGTTGAATGTGCTTTACGTGGTGAAGCGGGTGTCATTGGTCACGATGATGATCAAGATTTTGTTTTACGTGCCATTGAATTTCCACGTATTAAAGGTGGAAAACCTTTTGATATTGATACGCCTTGGTTTACTGAAGCATTAGCTGAACTAGGTCAGGCTAAAGGTTCAAAAGTAGAAACAAGTCACTAGAATTAATTGTGGGAGTGTCCGCAGATACTGCGGACACTCCTGAAAAACAACCCTATTTTTATCTAAATATGACTGAAAAAAAACGATCAATTCGTCAGCGTGGAATTTATTTATTGCCTAACCTGTTTACAACAGGAGCAATGTTTGCTGGATTTTATGCAATAACATCTGCACTTAATGGGCGTTTTGAAACTGCTGCAATTTCAATATTTGTGGCAATGATTCTTGATGGCCTGGATGGTCGAGTTGCTCGAATGACAAATACCGAAAGTGAATTCGGTGTGCAGTATGACAGTTTGTCAGATATGGTTTCGTTTGGTGTTGCTCCAGGAATTGTCATGTATATTTGGGCATTTGAAAGTTTAGGTAAACTAGGATTGTTTGCTGCTTTTGTACACACTGCAGGTGGTGCACTTAGATTGGCTCGGTTTAATACGCAAGTGGAAGTGGCTGATAAGCGTTATTTTCAAGGTTTACCAAGTCCGGCTGCTGCGGCAATATTGGCGGGTGCTATATGGATAAGTATTGAGCTAGGTTATGATGTGGAGTCAATTAAATACCTGGTATTAATTCTTACTTTTAGTACGGGGTTGTTAATGGTGAGTAATTTTCGTTATTCTAGTTTCAAGGAAATAGATTTAAAAGGTAGAGTACCTTTTGTTGTAGCGATTGTAGTCATGTTAGGTATTGGCTTTGTAATGGCTCAAGCAGAAATTATGT
>Ga0209707_1001783_pt1 | contig 11772 bp, 9 predicted proteins | sample EN4Hudsemesocosm_FD_184630 | JGI IMG/M metagenome (GOLD analysis project Ga0209707, IMG submission 184630) | Methane-oxidizing microbial communities from mesocosms in the Hudson Canyon - EN4B Hudson Canyon (SPAdes) (version 2) | ecosystem: Environmental > Aquatic > Marine > Cold seeps | place... | reverse complement strand
CTTGGGAGCAAGACAAACAGGTGTGGGCACTTGAAATGAAACAACTGCTTGAAAAAATGAATGATGCCGTCAATGACGCAGGTGGCATATTATCGCATAAAGAAGCGGAGACATGGAAAATACAATACAGGGAATTACTCGGTAAGGCAGAGATAGAATGTCCGCCACCCGACAAGCCAAAAGAAGTGAAACGGGGACGAACAAAGCGGAGTAAGGCGAGAAATTTACTGGAAAGGCTTATTGATTTCGATTCGGATGACTAAAGTTCAACAGAAAATATCGGGCTGCTTTCGGAGTACCGATGGTGCTAAAATATTTTGTCGCGTCAGAGGTTATTTAGCAACGTGCCGTAAACAAGGTGTCAGTGCAACCTTGGCAATGACGCTTGTGTTTGAGGGAACGTTGCCTGAATTTGCTTTATAATTTTATTCGGCTTTCAATTACGCTGAGTAGTTACCTAAATACTTTGTATTTTGAAACGAAAAATAAGGGGATTTTAGTTTTATTTTCCATTTGTAAGGTTCAAACCTTCGCCTTTCAGGCGAAGGTGTCGCAAGCGACAGAGGTTGATGATACGTATTGTTTGTGAGTGAATGTTGAGTTAATAAGGGCAATCACAAGGGATTGCCCGTACAGGTGTGGGTGGGTACCCGCAAATTATAGCGTTGAATGAGTAGTGTTATACGTGGCGCTATAATGAAATGATTTGTAAAGTAGGTTTTCTGTTTATTTTACCTTTTTTAGATTAATCACAGTAAAAAACGTTTCATATTTCATGTATCTTATTGAAAATAATCTTATTTTTAAGTAATCGTTTGTTATTCTTATGAATAATCGTTACATAGTGGTTCTTTTTTCTAGTAAACCGGCATAAATAATTAAAGAATGAAACGTTTTCTAGTTAGGTTCTTTAAGGATTATTAATCATGCGAAATGAAACGGTTGTAAAATAATAACTTCATTATAGACTGAAAAAGTGCCCCTGTGTGAATTGATAACTGTCGGGAATGTTGTATTTTTAACGCTACTTTTTTATTTTTTGTACTAGCCTTGTAAATGCAGGGAAACTAGAAGTCAGTGACTCTTATCAGGTTGATTTTATTTTGGTAAAAAATATCCGAACATGTTTTTTAGGTTGACGGCCTTACTAGAATAAAAAGTTAAAGTTACTTTATAATGTTTTATGAATAAATCCTTACATCTAAATAATGGGATGTCACCTTTGAAATAGAGGTGATGTTGTTTGTGGTTAGTTTGATTTTTTGTAAGGGTTTACATTTTAGTCTTTCGACAGGGTATGGGAAATTAATTTTATGAGTTCTATTGAGAATTGGATTTCTATTATAGGAAGTATTGCTTCAATAGGGGGAGGGTTCTGGGCTTTTATTGAGGCACGAAAAGCTAAAAAATCAGCATTCAAAGCAGAGAAAATAAAAGGTGAAATAATAGATCGTAGAAAGCTTGTTGAAGTGTCACAAATTCATACTGAAACTAAACGAATTTTAACAAAAGTATCAGCAGTAGGGCCTTCTTGTACTTCATCACTTGTTCGCGGTATTAATTGTTCCGGTATTGCTCAAGAAGTTGAAGAATATTGTCGGTTTTTAAATGAGCAGAGCAATCATTTTACAACTTCATTTGGCAATCAGGCAAAGGAGTTATGTGAATCGCTGAAAAAGGACATAGAGTTACTAGCAGAAGCAAAAAAATTTGAAGAAAAAAAGAATGCAGGAAAAAGTATTTACTACCAGATTAATGCTTTTATGCCTGTAGTAAAAAGCGTAGCGGATGACAATAAAGAAAAGATCAGTATTACTTAATAGAAAAGGATTTGGAATGAACGTATCAGATAGTGAAAAATTAATTTTATTAATGTTAACTGAATTATATGACTCTGTTGGAGTCAAGGGAGAAATTGACCCAGATTTTATTCGTTCAGCTATTTTTAGTGATAAGACCTGGAGTATTCCTTGGAAATATTATGGAATACCATTTGAGGATCAAGATACGCCAGAAGTGGTTAAAGAAGTTTTAGATATTCTTGAAATGTGGAGTGTTATAGAATCTAGCTATGCTGAGTTATCTGATGATGAAAAGGATCTAGTAGAGAAAGAGGCTTCGCCATTTGGAAAAAAACCAACTTTTAAAGGTTTTGATGGCAACAATGAATCTGAATATATGAGTACGGCTTCATTTATTGTTAATGAGCTTGAAAGGTTTGAGGAATTTAAAGGTAGAAATTTCAACTCACACAGCCAATCTATTGATGCTTATAATCGTATGAAGTTTGTTTTTGAAAAAATAAGAAAAAATATAGATTTTTATCCTCTTAATGCTCAGCAACTTATAAATTTACTAAAAGAAAAAATTCATCCAGATAGTAGGTCTTAGTAATTTTTGTATTGGCATTGAAAAGGCTAATAATTTGGATGTTAGCTATCTTTGCATCTATCATAAGTTTCTTTATCTATCTTAAAGCTATATAGTGATTCAGATTCTTGAGTTTTATTTTTATGCGTATAACTGTCAACTCTGCCACAATGAAAGCAAGCGCCTGATAAATTGTAACCTTCAGATTTATTGTGTCTTTTTTTAATCGGAGAGATGTTAAATGTAGCTAGTTTTTTGTTGCCTATGTACTTTAAAATAAGTTCGCGATTTATAGGTTCAAAAGGATAAGTATCCCAAAATTGAAATCGGCCATACAATAAAAATGAAAGTCTGTGAACAAAGTTACTTTCTTTTCTACATTTCCAGCATCGAACTTTACCGTGTGTTACCTTAACAATTATTTTTTCAATATTTTCTATGTCATCTATATAATCTACAGGGATTAGGTCTTTTATTTCATTTCTAATGAAGCTTTCTATTAATGAATCAATATGAATTCTGTGAGGAATTACGAATAGGTATTTTGTTTTTTCGTCACGAATGAAATCAAATATCGGGCGATTTTTATCATAATATATTTTTCCATTTTGCTTTTTATATTTCGTGTTACTTCTTTTTCTATACAGCCAAATGCATTTTATTCCTGATTCTATATATTTATTAGTTCGTCGAGTGAACTCGTCTGATGTTTGAGTTGACCATTGCACTTCAAAAGCTAATTTATCATTCCCTTTCGTACAATAAACGTCTGCAATCCAAACCTCGCCAGAGGGTGTTTCCCCTCGTTTTTCTGCTGTTACTTCCCAGCCATTTTCTATTGCAATTTCAGAAATTAAAGTTTTTAAATAAATATGTTCAGCTGATTCAGGAGCAGTTAAACATTCGCCTTTTTTACTGTGGGAGAAAAATTTAGTGTTGAGCTTGCTGTTTTTCGGCACCGCATGACTGTCGCAACAGGGCATTAAAATATCAATTTTTTTGTGATTTTCTTTTAAGTCAAACCATAGCTCATCATCACAATCAAATGTGTGGACATTCTCATTATTTAATCTGGCACGTATAGACATAAGTAATTATTTTATTTATATTTTAACATTGCCTATTATTTAGCATGGAGTGTTATCCATTCTTGAGCTAAACGTTGTGCTTCTTCAATCTGTAATGGTGTCATTTCTCTGGAAACAATTTCCTTTAAATTAATTGATGACTCGAACCCATTTGCGGCTGAAATATTGAAATACATGTGTGCCAATATATAATTTTTAGTTGTTCCGTACCCGTTTTGATACATTACTCCTAAGTTGTATTGAGCTTCAGAGTCTCCTTGCTCTGCTGATTGTTTATACCATTTTAGAGCTTCTTTATAATTTTGAGTTGTTCCTTGTCCTTGAGCATACATATTGGCTAGATTGTATTGAGAGCTATAATGCCCTTGCTCTGCTGCTTTTGCATTCATAGAAAACACCCGAATAATTGGGTGGAGGATATTTTTGAATCTCATGACTGATAGCCTTTATATAAGTTTTAACCATTATATTAATAAATTTAACGACCACGAATAGATGCCTAGCAGGACACTGAAATATTAGAAGTGAGCCTAAAAGCACGATAATAGAATGTTAAAAAAACAACTGTATTTTTAACATAGCATCAAGCATAGAAAATCGTCTATTAACAAAACCATGTTTATGGGTAATAATGTTAAAAAAGGCTGTTAAAAAAACAAACTTATGTTATCGTTAATAAAACCCATGTTAAAAAAGTAAACGAATGAAAATAGGATATGCCAGAGTTTCAACATCGTCACAAGACACCGCATTACAAATAGATGCGTTGAAGGCAGCTGGTTGCGAGACAATTTATGAAGAAAAAGCATCTGGAAGTAAAAAAGATAGGCCTGAGCTTGAGCAGTGCATCAAATCTCTTAGAAAAGGTGATGTACTTGTTGTATGGAAACTCGATAGACTCGGGCGGTCACTTCAACATCTCTTGGAAATAGTAAATAAGCTAGAAACATTAGGCGTTGGTTTTACTTCATTAACGGAAGCGATTGACACAACAACGAGCACCGGTAAATTAATATTTAATATATTTGGTTCACTTGCTGAATTCGAGCGTTCATTAATTAGAGACAGAGTTAATGCCGGATTAGAGGTTGCTAGAAAAAAAGGAAGAATCGGCGGCAGACCTTCAGCGCTTAATAAAAATCAAAAAGAAATGGCAATCACCATGTTTAGCGGTGGCGCACTAAAATCTGATATAGCAAAACATTTCGGTGTTACGAGACAAACTATTTACACCATACTTAAAGATGTAAAAAAATAATTATTATTAAAGGAAATTTTAAAGAATGACATCAATGGAACAAGAGCAGCAAAATTTTATAGTCGATTTAGAGAAAAAGCTTTGGAATTCGGCAGAAAAATTAAGAAGCAACCTAAACTCATCAGAATATAAACATGTTGTACTGGGCCTCATTTTTTTAAAATACGTGAGTGATTCGTTTGTAGAGCGAAGAAATCAATTAGAAAAAGAATTCACTGATCCTAATCATCAAGATTATTTAGATGGGGACAAAGAGCTTTTACTAGAAGAACTTGAAGAACGTGATGTTTATACAGTAGAAAATATTTTCTGGGTTCCAGAAGCGGCACGTTGGGATAATTTAAGGTCATCATCCAAACTATCGCTTGGCTCACCTTTATCATGGGGTGGAGAGTTTAAAGGCGTAGGAAAATTACTTGATGACGCAATGGAAGCTATCGAAAAAGATAATCCAAAATTAAAAAATATCTTAAATAAAGACTACGGAAGATTACAGCTTGAATCAAGTAAATTAACCGGACTTATCGACCTTGTTTCATCTATACCTTTTAATCATGAAAGGATGTCTTCTAAAGATATTTTAGGTCATGTTTATGAATATTTTTTAGGTAATTTCGCAAGTGCAGAAGGAAAACGCGGGGGCGAGTTTTATACCCCGAAGAGCATTGTAACGACAATTGTTGAATGCCTAGAGCCTTATAAGGGTCGTGTTTATGATCCTGCTTGTGGCTCAGGTGGCTTCTTTATTTCATCAGAAAAGTTTATTAATGAACATGGTGGAAATATTGGTGAAATTTCTATTTATGGTCAAGAATCAAACCCGACGACTTGGAAGTTGGCCGCCATGAATATGGTTATTCGAGGGATTGAGTTTAATTTAGGTAAAGAGCCAACAGATACACTTAATAACGACCAGCACCCAGATTTAAGAGCTGATTTCGTAATCGCGAATCCGCCATTTAATCAAAAGGAGTGGGGAGGATCACAAGACGATAAGCGCTGGACTCATGGTATTCCACCAGACGGAAATGCAAATTTCGCATGGATACAACACATGCTGTATCACACTAATAATAATGGTTCTGTAGGACTTTTATTAGCTAATGGATCAATGAGTTCAGCAACAAAAAATGAAGGTGAAATTCGTAAAAGTTTAATAGAAGATGACCTGATTGAATGCATGGTTGCACTTCCTGGACAGCTTTTTACAAACACTCAAATTCCTGCCTGCATCTGGTTTTTAACCAAAAACAAACAAGAAAAAAACAAAAAACGTAACCGAGAAGGTGAGGTTTTATTTATTGATGCGCGTAATTTAGGCTACATGAAAGATCGTGTATTAAAAGATTTTTCTATCGATGATATTCAAAAAATATCAGAGACTTTCCATAACTGGCAACAAGGAAGCAATTACGAAGATGAATTAGGTTTTTGTTATTCAGCAAAAGTTGAAGATATGGAAAAACATGATTTTGTACTTACTCCAGGACGTTATGTAGGTGCAGAAGAAATTGAAGATGATGGAATTCCTATTAAAGAAAAGGTTGATAAATTAACGGCTTTATTGGAAGAACAGTTTAAAGAAGGAAGAAGCCTAGAAGATGAGATTCAAGACAGTCTTAAGGAGTTGAAATATGAAGTTTGAAACAGTTAAGCTTGGTTCTTTATTGGAAGTATTAACTGATTATCATGCTAATGGGGCTTATAAAAAGTTAAAAGAGAATGTTGAATTGCTAGATGAGCCTGATTATGCAGTAATGATAAGAACTACAAATTTTGAAAAAAATGATTTTGATTCATCTTTAAAATATATCACAGAACATTCCTATAATTTTTTATCTAAATCTAAAGTTTACGGAGGCGATATAATAATGAATAAAATTGCCAATGCAGGGTCAAGTTATTTGATGCCTGAATTGGAGAAACCTGTTTCTTTGGCGATGAATTTATTTCTTTTGAGAGTTAACACTGAGAAAGCAAACCCAGTTTATGTATATATTTATTTAAAAATACATGAAACATACGTTAAGAATTTTGCTAATGGTTCGGTGACAAAAACTATAACAAAAGAGGCTGTTAGAAGTCTTGATATACAATTGCCGAAAAGAAATATTCAAAATGATCTTGTGAAGTTTTATTTTTCTTTATCCAGAAAAATCGCCCTCAACACCAAAACTAACGAAACCCTAGAAAAACTAGCCCAAGCCCTTTTCAAATCATGGTTTGTCGATTTTGATCCTGTAAAAGCCAAAGCAAAGCTAAAACAAGAAGGTGGTAATTTAGACCTAATAGCTAAAGAATTAGGCATGTCTAAAGAAATATTGGCGTTGTTCCCTGATGCTATGCAGGAAAGTGAGTTAGGGGATATACCAGTGGGATGGAAAGTTGGGAAACTCTCTAACTTAATAAGTTTCAATCCCAAACGTGATTTAAAAAAAGGAACAATAGCACCGTATCTTGATATGAAAAATGTTTCTACTCAAGGGCATTTAGTTAAACAAGTGATTCTTAGAGAGGTTGCTAGTGGTACAAAATTTATTAATGGTGATACTCTTTTAGCAAGAATCACTCCTTGTTTAGAAAATGGAAAAACAGCCTATGTGGATTTCTTAGAAAAGGATCTTGTTGCTTGGGGTTCGACAGAATTTATTGTAATGAGATCTAAAGAAGGTGTTTCAACATCAATAAGTTATTTTATTGCTAGACTGGATTCGTTTAGAAATTTAGCCATTCAAAGCATGACAGGAACAAGTGGGCGACAAAGGGCAAATGCTAAAGCATTAGAAAATTTGCCTTGGGTTATTTATCCTGAACAACTACTTGAAAATTTTGGTACTTTATCTGAAGGGTTCTTAAAGTCATCAAAAATCAGAGATAATGAAAATAAAGTCCTAAATCAACTCCGAGACACCTTACTTCCTAAGCTCTTATCAGGCGAGATTACCATAAACGACCTAGAATCCAACACATGAGAATATTTGATAGAGAACAATGGGGAAAAACAATATGCTTTGATAGTGATTTCCCTTATTGGGTATGCGGTGAATGTAATAAAGGAAGCTTGCACAAAAAAGATAAATTAATAGCAGAATCAGCAGAAATAAAATGGTTAAGAAGAGCTGATGAAGGACCTGGATTGGATGTAGATAATTATTATGCTCATATGATTATTAAATTAGAATGCAACAATCCTAATTGCTTGTCTGAATCACTCCTATCAGGAGTTTTCACAAATGAACATAGAGATTATTACATTGGGAATCATGACCAAGGTTATTTAGCCTTTTTTTCTCCATTATTTTTCACAATTCCACCACAAGTAATTTTTATTCCTGAAGACACACCCAATGATCAAAAAGAAATGATTCAACAATCGTTTAAGATATTTTTTGATGATCCAAATTCAGCAGCCAATAAATTACGAATATTTTTAGAAAAATTAGTCCCTAAAACTGATGATAATAAGGGGAAATTACACTCAAGATTAGAAAAAGAATTCAAAGATTCTAGTGATATATTAAAATTATTACTGGCATCTAAGTGGATAGGAAATGATGCAAGTCATGAAGCTGATATCACCCACGAAGATATTTTAGACTCCTATGAATTTATTGAGCTTGCATTAGGAAAGCTTTATCCAGAAGATCATTCAAGCACACTAAATAAAGCAGGCACAATTAACACCCATAAGAAGTCTTCAAGTAAAATAAAGTCATAATAAATAAAGGACTATCCAATGATCACAGAAGACCAACTAGAAGAACTTTGCTTAGAATGGTTCCGCGACCAAAATTATGATGTTATTTACGGGCCTGACATTGCCCCAGACTCAGCTAATGCTGAACGCAAGGATTACTCTGAAGTTGTTCTTCGAAGTCGGTTAGAAGGTGCCCTACAACAACTAAACAAAGATATTCCACCCTCTGCAATAGATGACGCTATTCATCAAATCCTTAAACCAGAACATCCATCATTAATAAGAAACAACCAAGATTTCCATAAAATGATGATCAACGGTGTTTCTGTTGAATATGAAAAAGACGGAGAGAAACGCGGAGATAAAGTTAAATTAATTGATTTTAATAATATCAATAACAATCAATTTTTAGCGGTTAATCAATACACGGTTAAAGGCATTAAACAGCCTAGGCGACCTGACATCATTATTTTTATTAATGGCCTTCCTTTGTTTGTCATCGAGCTTAAAAATCCAGCAGATGAAAAAGCTGATATATGGGCTGCGTTTGATCAAATTCAAACTTACAAAGAAGAAATTGATGCATTATTTACCTTTAATGCTGCGACCATTATATCCGATGGAACATTGGCTAGAGTAGGCTCTTTGACAGCTGATACAGAGCGATACATGCACTGGAGAACAGTCAGTGACGAAAAGGATAAACCCCTCTTAGAATACGAATTAGAAACAATGGTAAAAGGATTTTTTAATCAAAAACTTTTACTAGAATACCTTCATGATTTTATTTTATTTGAAGATGATGGTTCAAAAACGATTAAAAAAATAGCCGGTTATCATCAATTTCATGGTGTTCGTAAAGCAATACAAGCAATCCTAACCGCCAGTAAAGAAGGTGGAGATCGTCGCGGTGGCGTATTTTGGCACACTCAAGGTTCAGGTAAAAGTATTTCAATGAGCTGCCTTGTTGGACAGTTAGTTCAACATTCCGACATGAAAAATCCAACCATCATTGTCATTACTGATAGAAATAACCTAGATGACCAGCTATTCGAAACATTTTCTGGCTATAAAGAGTTAATCAAACAATACCCTGTTCAAGCGGATAACAGAATCGAATTACGAGAATTGTTAGAGTCAAGACAGTCCGGTGGCGTTATTTTTACAACGATTCAAAAGTTTGGCCTACTAAAAGGTGAAAAGAAACACCCTGTTTTATGCGCTAGGTCTAACTTGATTATTGTTACAGATGAAGCCCATCGAACTCAATACGGATTAAAAGCTAAATTTGATAAAGAAAATGACATATATAAATATGGTTACGCTTATCATTTAAGAGAAGCCTTACCCGAAGCAACTTTTATAGGATTTACAGGAACGCCGGTTGAAATGGATGATAAAGACACTCAAGCTGTCTTTGGTGAATACGTTAGTATTTACGACATCAACGATGCTGTTGAGGATGGAGCAACTGTACAAGTTTATTATGAAAGTCGCTTAGCTAAACTTGAATTAAATAAAGAAGAAATACCCTACATCGATGAAGAAATAGACGAACTTTTAGAAGACGAAGAAGACCAATCCAGTGAAGAAAAAGTTAAAAGTGAATGGTCCTCATTAGAAAAATTAGTCGGTGCAGATAAACGATTAGACCTTGTTGCAAAAGACCTAATCGATCATTGGGGAACTCGGCTAGAAGTCATGGACGGTAAAGCGATTATTGTTTGTATGAGTCGTGAAATTTGCACTCAAATGTATAAAAAACTAACGGAATTAAAGCCTGAATGGAAAGCTCCCCTACTTAAAAGAAAACAAGGAAAAGGTGAGATTGACTATGAAGATCCAGCCCAAGGAGCAATCAAAGTCATCATGACAGGATCAGCTTCAGATAAACTTCATTTTCAACCGCACATCTACAACAAAACGACTAAAAAATTAATTGAAAAACGCTTTAAAGATGAGAATGACCCTCTAAAAATCGTTATCGTAAGGGATATGTGGTTAACAGGATTTGACGTACCTCCTGCCCATACAATGTATATCGATAAGCCGATGAAAGGGCATAACCTAATGCAAGCGATCACTCGGGTTAATCGTGTATTTAAAGATAAGCCTGGAGCCGTTGTTGTTGACTATATCGGTATCGCAAGTGAGCTAAAAAACTCATTAAAAACTTATACAGATAGTAGCGGTAAAGGAAAGCCAACGATTAACACCGCTGAAGCTTTCGCTAAATTATTAGAATTAATTGATGTTATTCAAGGAATGTATGACAAATTTGATTACAGTGATTACAAAAACAATGGATTAAAATTATTAATTCCAGCAGCTAATCATATATTAAGTTTAAAAGACGGGAAAAAACGCTATTTTGATACCGTATTAGCCTTAACCAAAGCATTTTCATTGTGCTCAACAATGGATGAAGCAAAAGAGCTAAAAGAAGAAATAGCCTTCTTTCAAGCAATCAAAGCGGTAATTTCAAAAAGCATCAATAAAGATGATAAAAAGAAAGAAGAGAAAAAAAATAATATATTAAAACAAATTTTAGACAATGCAGTTACACCGAATGGAATTGCTGATATTTTTGAACTAGCCGGTCTTGATAAGCCCGATATTGGTATTCTTTCGGATGATTTTTTAGAAGATATAAAACACATGCCGGAGCAAAATTTTGCTGTCGATCTTCTCGAAAAATTATTAAAAGATCAGATTCGATCCAGAATTAAAACGAATATTGTCCAATCTAAAAAATACAGTGACCGCCTCGAAGCAACATTAATAAAATATACCAATAGAAGCATCCTAACAGCTCAAGTTATTGAAGAACTTATCAAGAACGCCAAAGAGTTCAGAGAAGATGCTAAACGTCATGAGAGCATGGGATTAAGCGCAGATGAAATCGCCTTTTATGATGCAGTTGCTGATAATGAAAGTTCAGTTAGAGAGCTAAAGGATGAAATCTTAAAAAAGATTGCGGTTGAACTCACTGAGAAACTAAGAAAAAGTGTAACAATCGATTGGCGCAACAAAGAGAGCGTTAAGGCAAAGATTAGGATTGAAGTTAGGCGAGTGCTTAAGAAATATAAATACCCGCCTGACAGGGCCGTTAAAGCTATTGAATTAGTCCTAGAGCAAGCCGCTGTGCTGTCTGATAGTTGGACAGTAAGTTGATAACACAACTAAGATAGTAAAAGTTGTTCTTTTACTATCTTAGTTTATCTTTTTCCCCCGAAGAGCCGCTAAAATAGGGTCGTTCATATCAATGACATTTTTCGTGACTTTCTTTTTATTGGCCTTGATAAGAGGGGATTGCTCATTAAATTGCTCAGGATCAACATTATTTCTTCGAGCAACCA
>Ga0209707_1001780_pt1 | contig 11781 bp, 13 predicted proteins | sample EN4Hudsemesocosm_FD_184630 | JGI IMG/M metagenome (GOLD analysis project Ga0209707, IMG submission 184630) | Methane-oxidizing microbial communities from mesocosms in the Hudson Canyon - EN4B Hudson Canyon (SPAdes) (version 2) | ecosystem: Environmental > Aquatic > Marine > Cold seeps | place... | reverse complement strand
GTCGAAATTCTTCGATAACGTCGATCACGATTTGCTGATGAACCGTGTGTCAAAATGGGTCGATGATAAACGTGTATTAGCACTGATTGGAAAATATCTGCGTGCTGGGGTTAGCATTAATGGGAAGGTAGAAGACACGCTTCGCGGTGTTCCGCAGGGTGGTCCACTGTCTCCATTATTAGCTAACGTCATGCTAGATGATCTTGACCGTTATTTAGAAAGTAAACGCTATCGTTTTGCTCGATATGCTGATGACTTTGTCATCAGTGTTAAATCCTTCGCAGAAGGTGAACGCATCAAAGCGGAAGTCGTCACTTTTCTGGAAACGTTAAAGTTACCCATCAACACAGAGAAAAGCCAAGTAGTACCCGTGCGCAAGCTTAGTTTTCTTGGTTTTGTCTTTAAAAGGAAGAAAATCGTTTGGAGTCCGAAATCACTGGCAAACTTTAAGCATCGTATTCGTGAAATTACGGGACGATCTTGGGGCGTAAGCTGGAGTTATCGTTATTTACAACTCAGGCGATATATTTCTGGTTGGATAAACTACTTTGGGCTGAGTGAATTTTATCGTCCTGTTCCCGAACTGGATCATTGGATTAGAAGACGAATTCGTATGTGCTATTTAAAACAATGGTGCAGAATGAAAACCCGTATTCGAAAACTGATTAGTTTGGGAGTCTCTACAAAGTTGGCGATTTATATTGGCTTGAGTTCAAAGGGCTATTATCGGCTAGCGAAAACCAAGGCTGTGCAAATGGGCCTCAATAATGATTGGCTAAAAGCACAAGGGTTAGTGTCTGTTAAAGATCAGTGGGTAAAGGTTCATTATCCAAATGGCTAATGAACCGCCCTGTGCGGATCCGCATGCAGGGTGGTGTGGGGAGAGCTGGAGAGAAACCAGCTCTTACCCGATTACGCTTGTTGTTCATTACAAGTAATGAACATTGTTTTCTTCAAGTTTAATGACTTTTCGTTTTTGTAACTTAGATATAATTTTTTCTATATCAGCCTCAGAAACACCACCCTGAAATTGAAACATAGATTTTATTGAATTAGTTAATGATTTCTTTTTGCTAGGTTTTAACTTTAGCAATCGTTCTATAATATATTCTATGGTGTTAATATCTTTTGGAGAAGTTTCAGGTTTGAGTTTAGCATTTTTTACAACAGCTTTAGGCTCTGCTCGATTTTGAGGATTTTCTGTTTCTTCCTCTTTTCTCGCAGCTTGTACTAACAATTGTGCAAGACGCAACTTATCCCTATAACTGAGTTGCTCACAAGCAAGAGCGATTACATCATAAGTCATTTAATTTTTATTTCCTTAGTTACTTGAAAGCTTAACTATTCTTCTTAGGTAAATTGTCCTTGATAACCTGATATTACCCCACTTTTCAGGACAACAGTCCTTGATAATTAGATATCAAGGAAAAATTTCCTGATAAGTTGATATTAACCTGAAATTCAGGAAAAACCACCTATACTAAATAAATCCTGATTCTATTTGTTAGCCTCTCTTATGTCAATTAAAAAGAACACTAAACTTCTTGATGATGTTCGCCATATTATGCGCCTTAAACATTATTCCATTCATACCGAGAGAATTTATTCTGACTGGATCAAACAATATGTAAAATTTCATAAAATGCATCTTAAAAAGGAATTATTGAATAATCCCGAATCAAAAGTTGAGGATTTTCTTAGTTATTTAGCCATCCAGCGTAAAGTGGCTATTTCTACACAAAATCAGGCAATGAATGCTTTAGTGTTTTTATATAAACAAATACTTGAACACCCTTTAAAAAAAACGGTGGATGCTGTTCGTTCAACAAAAAACCGAAAAATTCCAGTTGTTTTAACTCAAGAAGAAGTTAAACAAATCATTACATTACTTGAAGGGTCTTCTCAGTTAGTTGTATATCTACTGTATGGTAGCGGTCTTAGAATTACAGAAGCTGTCAGATTAAGAGTTCATGATATTGATTTTGATTATAAACAAATAACTGTACGTTCTGGAAAAGGTAATAAAGATAGGGTAACGCCCCTGTCAAGTAGATTAATTATGCCAATAAAAGCTCATTTAGAACGAGTCAAATTAATTCATGACAAAGACTTACTTGCTGGATATGGCTCTGTATATTTACCCTATGCGTTAAATAGAAAATACAAAAATGCTGAGAAAAGCTGGGGGTGGCAGTATGTATTTCCAGCTAAAAACCTATCAAGCGACCCTCGATCAGCCATTACCAGACGCCATCACCTTGATCAATCAGGCATTAATAAATCAATTAAAGAAGCTGTTCGAGCACTTAATATCACTAAAAGAGTCAGCGCCCATACCTTCCGTCACTGCTTTGCCACGCATTTGTTACAACGTGGCACGGATATTCGTACGATTCAGGCTCTATTAGGGCATAACGATCTAGAAACAACGATGATTTATACCCACGTGTTAAACCAAGGCGGTCAAGGTGTTACTAGTCCGCTGGATGATTTAGGTCTTTAACCTGATCACTTCCTTTTTCTTTATATTCTTTAATAGAAACTTGCAAAGCTAAACGTTGTTTTTCCAGTTCTAATAGTTCAATTTCTCTTTTAAGATAAACGTCTGCTTTTTTTCTGGCTGTATAACTTTCTTCTTGCATGGCTAAACGCTGTACTTCATAACGTTTCTTATAGCCAACATCGGCCTCAAAATCTAATTGCTTTTGCTTATGTTTTAGATCCAGCTCTTCAATATGCGCTTTATTTTTTGCTTCACGCCAACTCACTTGTTCTTGTTCAAACCTGACTATATCTGCCGCTAACTCTTGTTGCTTTAAGTCCGCTTGATGAGCAATTAATTGAGCCTTTTCTTGCTTCTCATTTTCCCTTAATAAGGCTTGTTCAGTTTCTTTTTCTTTTAATTCTACGATTAAAGCCATCTCCTTTAACTGGCTATTCTGTTTTATTTTATCGGCGTGTAATTTTTTGCTAATTTCAAACTGTTCTAACTGCTGGTCTACTTTTTCTTCTAGCAATAATTTGGTATTTTCTGCTTGCAAGGCCTGTTTTTGTCTATCCAGTTCTGCCAGTTCATTTATTTGCTGGAACTGCAGCCGTTTATGATCTATTTTCTGTTTTTCTTCCTGTTGCTGTTGTCTAAACAGCTCATTCCTTTCTTCTTCGTTAAATTCAAAACTTTTCTTGAGTACTGACAAGTAAACACTTTCTTTTGCAAATTGAACGTCCGGGAATTCTTCAAAGCTTGGTTTTAACTGGCACAGCACTTCTGACTGAATATTTTGCAAAATCAGCATTTCATTAATCGCAAAACAAATCCTTTTTTCTACCTCGTCCAGCCCTTCATGTACCCAGGCTCCATCCGATAAATTAAGCAATTCCCGATTAACATGATCAAGTGCAACGTCATGATAGGCATTTTTTATATGTTCATTTAATTCCGACAGAATATCTATATTACTTAAAGCATAATTAAAGGTCGCCTGAAATCGGACATCCAAAATAACATCAATGGTACAAAAGCCGTCGTATAGCTTAACTTGTTCAGTACATTGCCACTCTTCGATAGATAAAGGGTAAACTGTGTGATAAAAACGTTTAATAAAGTTTTTCGGTCGTAAAAATATTTTTTTATAAGGCCCAAACTTACTGTGTACCACCTGACGATCAACTTCAAAACCAGATTCCCATACCTCATTTGAGGAGTCAGTTTCTGAAGACAGCGCCATTAACCAACTATCTATTTCTGTTTTTGAGCTATTCATCGGCATTCACTTGGTCTTGTTTTTCAGTTAACTTGGCCAGTTTCAATTGATTAATTTTTTCGCCCATTTTCTCAGCAATCAAGGGATAAAGATTAGGCGCAAATTCAACAGTTTTATGGTCAATTTTTCGTAAAAAGCCTCTATTTAATAATAGTCCTACAGCAAACATTCTTGACCAGTCTGAATATCGCCTGGCTTTTTCAATTTCAGTTTTTTCAATCACCATCTGCAATTCATCATTTGCATTAATTGTGAATTCACCAAATTGCCTTAAACATTCAAAAACCAGCTCTTCCTCTTCGGCTGTCAATGGCCCTGGCGCTGTAAATTCCAAACGATAAGAAAGTAAAACGGTAAAAAAATCGACCATTGCCGCACAAACAAAGGCAAACACTGAAAATCCCTGCCACATTGAAACAGACGGGTTTACATCTTCTGTATATTGTTTATAAGTCATTAATAAAGGTGCTTCTGGCAATCCCTGTCCAATAGAACTAGATAATTGCCCCACTTGTAGCTGCACATCTTGATAATCACTTAGTACTCGATAATATGAATCTTCAAGGTCCTTGGCTACATCCAAATCACTCAAGCTGCCTTGTAGTTTTTGAATTTTTTTATTTAACTCAGAAAACTCAACATCCAGTGCTTCTTGCTTTAATTTCTTGGCCTGATAAATCTGATTGTAATGTTTCCAGAATGGCCCTTCTCCGACCTGGTTTTTGTAACCTGGTGCAATCAGTGGATGGGTACCAAAATATGCCAGAGAAACTTCTTCAGAGGCGAGTCTAAGTTCTTCATGCTGCTTGGCCAACACATTTCCCTTAATAGCCACAACCTGACTAACATAGTCTTTAACACCCTGCCTTATCTGGTTTAAGCGATTAATATGGATGGTATCTTTCTGTGAAATTTCATAAAACTTAAAATATGAAAATGAGATAGAAGCCATTAATGCTATTAACAAAGATAAAACCACGGAGAAATAGCGTACTCTGTTTGCTTTCCAGTGTATCCCAGCCAATTCTAAAGAACAGATGACAACAATCGATTGAATAGCAACGGTAATAACCAGGGCAATCCACGGTGTAATAAAATGTGACAGGCCATAATAAGTGGTAAAGCCCGATGCCACACTGAGCATTAGCACGATGGGTATGGTCCATATCCGCAGCATCCCTACAAATAAGGTCTGAATTGTATTGATTAAATAGCCAACACCCGCAGATTTTTTTTCTTTTTTTTCAGTTTTTGACATGCTTAAACAAATATTAATTATGCTTTTACACAATAATTAATTTACCCTCTCATCATTTTTATAGATTGTTTCGGTTAATTTAACACCGTCTTTATTCCAGATTGTAACCAGCCCTTCCCTTTTTCCATTAACAAAATGACCTTCAACTTTTCGTTGTCCATTTTCATGCCAATCGATCCATAAGCCATGTTTCACTCCATTTTTATAATGCTTTTCTATAATTTGCTGTCCACAATCATTCCACCAGGTCCATAAGCCTTCTTGCTTACCAGAAGTAAAAAGCCCTTCACTTTCTTTACGCCCAGTTAAATGCCATGCCGTGTAAAGTCCATCTGCCAAGCCATCTTTATAATGAACTTCTTTTTCTATTTGTCCATTGGCATAACGTGAAATAAATTTCCCGGTAAAAAGCTGATCATGTCCAGGTTCATAAAAGTGGCCATCTCGTTCTAATAATCGATTAACAACTTTACTGACGATTTCCTTACCACATTCAGGGCAAAAATTAACTATTCCTACTTCGGGTAATTTTGTACCACAATTATGACAAAACATTGTATTTCCTCTTATTATTCAATTTTCAAACGACTCAGAAATCATTTCGCCATTTTGACAATTCCCTTGCCATTTTTTTTGTCCATTTTCCTTCCAAACTGTCCAAAGTCCTATTTGCTCGCCATTTTGCCAATGTCCTTGAGAATACATTTGTCCATTTTCATACCATAGCGTTTCGCATCCATTTTTTTTGCCATTGCAATAAATGACCTCACCTTCTTTCTGTCCATTTTGGTACCAGGAAACCCATAGTCCATTTAATGCACCTTTTGACCAATTGAATTCACTTTTCTTTTGACCATTTTCAAACCATTCTACTTCCAGACCATCAAATACATTATTAAGATAACTTGTTTCCTGAGCTTTGGTGCCATCTTCATACCAATAACTCCAGCAACCATGGCCTAATCCATTATTAAAAGTTTCTTCATGTTTTTTCTGACCGTTACAATAATAGGTAACCCCCGAACCACTATAAGGTTTGCCTTCGTAACACATCAAATTATTTATTTTTTGTAATTTGTTGTAATCTACCTGTTTTACAAATACTTTATTACCACATTCAATACAAAAATTAGCACTTACAAGTAATTGATTCCCGCAGTTACAACAAAACATATCAATTCCTTCTACATATTCAAGGTAGTACCAGTATAATTCAACATTTTAGTCATGCCTACAAAAAGAGGACAAGATTTTGCCAAAAGCCAGTGATTTAAAACAAGGGTCTGCAATAGACATTAACGGTGAACCCTACGCAGTCAAGAAGATTGAAGTTAGAAACCCAACATCTCGAGGTGCTTCTACACTTTATAAAATTCGGTTTGCTCATATGAAAACCAAGCAAAAACTGGATGAAAGCTATAAAGGTGACGACTATCTTAAAGAAGCAGACTGTTCTAAATTAATGGTTCAATATTCTTATCAAGAAGGTGAAAGTTATACCTTTATGAATCTTGAGACTTATGAGCAGTACACCTTAAATGCTGAAGATATTGACGGACAAATCGAATATCTTACTGAAGGTTTAGAAGGTATTCTTATTCTATTATTAGATGAGACACCCTTAGGGATAGAATTGCCGACGACTGTTAGCCTTGAAATTGTTGAAACACCACCCGCCATGAAAGGTGCAAGTGCAACTAATAGAACGAAACCAGCACAACTAACAACAGGTTTAGAGGTTCAGGTTCCAGAATATATTGAAACGGGTGAAGTAATAAAAGTTAATACTGACACTGGAAAATACATGTCTAGAGCTTAGTTATTGCTGATTAAGTACACGTTTGAACTCTTTTATATAAAGACCAACTCAAGCTTTAGCCATTATTCTAGCAGGGATTCACATTTTGCTATCCTGCATAGTGCCCTTTGGGTCAATGCAAACCTGTTCTAGACCTGTTTGTGCCGAGATCCAGAACCCAGGGATGGGATGGTCATATAAACAAGTATATGCTTATGATTCAGATCGTACATCCCTATACTCTGGATACCAGCGATCCCTGCTGGTATGACGTGATCAGGGCTTAGTTTAAATGGCTGAGACTTGTGGTAATCAGCACCTTAATCCAAGGAATGGACACCCAACTTCAATTAACAAAAACACCATACAGTCAAAGTGTTATGTTTTTTGTTACTTAGAAGCATTTTAAGTCGGAGCCATCACCCAGCTACAAGTAATACCAATCCCAATATATTTATACTTGAGCTGAGGGGTCGTCATTCCTGCAGGCTCTTAGCAGGAATCTATCTGTGAGGATGGATTCCCGATTAAAGATTTCGGGAATGACGGTTATTAGCGTGATTATTTATTGGGATTGGTATAACAAGCATAACCAAGGTAAACGTCATACTGGCAGAGAACGCCAGTATCCAGAACACAAGGATGTGCTTCAGTCATTTCCAATGATCGTTGTCAACATCCGTGTCACTGGATCTCGGCATCCCTGCCAAGATGACGGTTTTAGGCTGGGTATCGATAACAATAAACAAATTTAACCTTTGTTACTTAGAAGGTATAATTTTACTTTCATCTAGTTAAACACCATTCACTATGTCACAAAATATTTTAAAGATTCATCATTCGAGTGTTATCGTCAAAGATACCCTCGCGTCGCTTAAATTTTACTGTGGCATTTTGGGACTAAAACAGCTTGAACGACCAGATTTCCCTTATTTTGGTGCCTGGTTAGAGGTGGGCACACAACAAGTCCATCTTCTGGAATTGCCAAACCCTGATCCAACAGCTGGACGACCTGAACATGGTGGTAAAGACCGTCATATTGCTTTTTATGTCACTAAGCTTGATTTAATTAAAGAGTCTTTAGATAAAGGCGGCGTGAGTTACACCCTAAGCGCCTCTGGACGAAAAGCTTTATTTTGTCGGGATCTTGATGGAAATGCCTTGGAATTCATTGAAAACCCAGATTAAAATCACGGTTATAACACTTTAATTGACGCTATAAATCACACCGCGACTGATTTATGATGTTGTTTATAGCGAATTGAAGCCCGCACCACAAAATATTATATTGCGCAATGGAATCACCTCATATACCAAGCCACTACCAAATATTATCTACCAGAGAGGGATATCTTGATCTTCAGATAAGTGGTGATTGGGTGATAGGTAATTCTTTACCTAGCCTGGATACAGTCAAAAAAGCACTGTATCAGCAACAAAATATCAGTCATATTGTTATCGACAGTAGTGCACTAGGCAAATGGGATAGTCGTTTAGTGTCTTTTATTCTATTACTGTCTGAAAACCTGAATAATAACAATATTGACTTAGATATAACGGCTTTGCCTTCAGGAATTCAGAGTCTTCTACACTTAGCCACTATGGTTCCAGTAAGAAAAGGAGTCCATAAAACAGAATATCAACCCTCTTTTGCTGAACGTATCGGTAATAAATCATTAAATTCACTAGCCGAAACGCATAAGTTCATCACCTTTACTGGCGAAGTCTGGTTAAGCTTATTCAGGTTTATTCATGGAAAAGCTCGTTTTAGAAAACAGGATTTTTGGCTAATTGTTCAGCAATGCGGCCCTGATGCATTACCTATTATCACCTTGATAAGTTTATTAATGGGCTTGATTCTCGCTTTTATGGGCGCCATTCAATTACGCTTATTTGGCGCAGATATATATGTTGCCAACCTGGTGGCTATTGGTATGTCCCGTGAAATGGGTGCAATGATGACGGCCATTATTATGGCTGGACGAACAGGCGCAGCATTTGCAGCAAAACTGGGGACCATGCAAGTGAATGAAGAAATCAATGCCTTTAAAACCATGGGTATTGCAGCAATTGATTTTCTGGTACTGCCTAGAGTGCTGGCATTAACATTGATGATGCCATTACTCACTTTATATGCTGATGTTATAGGTATACTGGGTGGCCTATGTGTGGGTGTCGGGATGATGGATATTTCGCTGGTTGAATACTATCTGCAAACCAAACAATCCATCACCTTGGTTGACTGGTCCACTGGCATATTTAAAAGTGCTATCTACGGTTTTCTCATTGCCAGTATAGGTTGTATGCGTGGCATTCAATGTGGCCATAGTTCTTCTTCAGTAGGTGATGCGACCACCTCAGCCGTGGTTAGAAGCATTGTCATTATCATCGTTACTGATGCCATTTTTACTTTAATTTTTGAAAGAATTGGTATTTAACGATGACTGCAGAAGCACATATTATTGTTAATGAGCTGTCCATGGCTTATGGTGACTTTGTTATTCAACAAGATTTAAACTTTACCGTGAATAAAGAAGATATTTTTATTCTAATGGGAGGAAGTGGCTGTGGTAAAAGCACCCTGCTCCGCCATTTAGTCGGATTAAAACACCCGGCAAAAGGTTCTGTGTTTTATCAAGACACCAATTTTTGGGAAGCTAGTGAACAACAGCGAAACGAATTAATGCGTCATAATGGTATTCTCTATCAAAGTGGAGCCTTATGGAGTGCAATGACATTAGCGGAGAATATCGCCTTACCTTTAGCTGAATATACTGATTTAAGTTCAGCAGAAATTAGAGAATTAGTCTCATTAAAACTAGCCTTAGTCGGCTTGTCGGGTTTTGAAGATTATTATCCATCCGAAATCAGTGGTGGCATGCAAAAAAGGGCTGGCCTGGCAAGAGCCATTGCCCTGGATCCTGATATTCTTTTTTTTGATGAACCCTCAGCAGGTCTTGATCCCGTCAGTGCAAAATTGCTGGATGATTTGATTTTAGAATTACGTGATAGTCTGGGTGCTACCGTTGTTATTGTGACTCATGAACTATCCAGTATTTTTGCGATAGGTAATAACTCTATTTTTCTTGATACTGATTCTAAAACCATGATTGCAAGTGGTGACCCCAAAATTTTACTAAAAGAATGTGAGGACTCCAGAGTTCGTCAATTTCTCACGCGTGGTGAAAAAAATAACCGTACAGAGATATATTCATGAATAACAAAGCAAACCCAACCACAATAGGCATATTTATTATTGGAGCCTTCAGTCTATTGGTCGCCAGTATATTTGTTTTCAGTAGTGAAGCCTGGTTTAGTAAAAATCATAAATTTATCGTTGTTTTTACTGAATCGATTAATGGTCTTAATGTAGGTGCCCCCATTAAACTCTATGGTGTGCAAATCGGCCATGTAACAGAAATTAATGTAGAACGTGATATACAGCGCAATATGACCTTGATTCCCGTGGTCTTTGAGGTTGATCAAGAAAAAATTGGTAACTATGTCGATACTCGAAAAAAAGACTGGCGTAATTCAGAAGTCGAAAAACTGATCGACTCAGGCTTACGCATGCAGTTGCAGTTAGGTAGTCTGTTAACGGGACAATTGTTTATTGAAGCCCTATTTTTACCAAACACAGAAGCAAAATTATACGGTCACAAAACTAACCTTAAAGAAATCCCCTCCGTCCCCTCCAAGAGCGATGAAATCCAGAAAGCACTACGAAATGTACTTGAAGGCACAAAAACAATTGATTTAACCGAATTATTTAGCAACCTGCAAAAAACCGCGGCCAATATTGAGCAGATAACAGGATCAATTCAAACTCAAAGCACCCTGACTGCGCTCAATAATAGTATGTTAGATTTGCAGCAGATTCTAGGTACGGTTAAAAAAGATATAGGGCCTATCAGTAAAGACCTGAATAAAACCATCAATCATGCAGATGAATTACTGGTCACTCTGGATACCAATGCTAAACCATTATTAGAGGATAGTCGTCAGATTATTTCCACGGGTAAAAACACCTTGCAAGCCATTAGCTCAACACTTGATGAGGTCAAAGCATTAACTAACAATAACTCACCGATTAACCAGGGGTTACAAGCAGCATTACAGCAATTAACCCGTGCAGCCAGTGCAACTCGAAGCATGATGGACTATCTGGAACGCCACCCAGATGCATTAATTTTTGGTAAAGAGACAGAAACGGAAGAGAAATAACATGAAGTATATAAAATTACTGTTACCTATCAATTTAGCTTTCCTTTTAGTTGCTTGCAGCTCTCATCAGCCCACCAGTTTTTATCAACTTAAAGCAATGGAAACTGCTGATATAGAAGCAAACAAATTGCAGGCTAAAGAAACGACCGTGTTAATCAATCCAATAAAATTTCCTGAGTACCTGGACCGTCCACAACTAATCATTAGAGACAATGACTATAAACTTCAATTAAGTGAAAATCACCGTTGGGCCGAGCCTTTAAAAAATGAATTTTTTCGTGTCTTGATGGAAAATATCAATACCCGATTGGCTCCAGGCCATGCTGTCAATTATTCAGAATTAAATGCCGTTAATCCAGCAATTCATGTCTCAATTGAAGTATTGCAACTCGATGTTAGTATAGATAACCAGGCCGTTCTATCAGTCAAATGGATTTTAAATAAAGACAAAACGATAAAAAGATATAAGCATCAATATACTATTGCAGTCACGAATAAAAACTATCAATCAAGAGTAGAGGCACAAAGCAAAACAGTATCACTGTTTGCTGATCAGCTTGTTAAAACCATGGCGACATTTCAACAAGCTCAACAATAAACTTTGTCCTTATTTAAAGAAAACAGGTAGGGTGGGCAATGTTTTTCTGCCCACCGTAATTCATACTTTGACGGTGGGCAGAAATGGCCTGCCCACCCTACAAACCACCAATCCAGAATAGAGGTACAAAGCAAAACGG
>Ga0209707_1001773_pt1 | contig 11799 bp, 10 predicted proteins | sample EN4Hudsemesocosm_FD_184630 | JGI IMG/M metagenome (GOLD analysis project Ga0209707, IMG submission 184630) | Methane-oxidizing microbial communities from mesocosms in the Hudson Canyon - EN4B Hudson Canyon (SPAdes) (version 2) | ecosystem: Environmental > Aquatic > Marine > Cold seeps | place... | reverse complement strand
GGAGATTTTGAAAAGGCCTATGAATATATCAATAAAGCCAAAGTTTATCTTTTAGGGGTTGCCAGTTTATATCACTATAATGAGTTTAGATTGTACGAGTCAATAATTACTTATAATTATTCAAAAGTCAATTCAAGTATTAAGAAAGAAGACTTATTGGACTTGTTAGAAAAAAACTACAACTATTACGAGACCGTAGCTCAAACTTCAATGGACAATAATAAGTACAAGGTACTTTTAATCAATGGATTGATACAAAATGTAAACGCACAAAGTGATGCATGGAAGTATTTTGATCTGGCTTCTAAAGAGGCTGATAAACAAGAGTTACATTATGCCAGCGCTCTTTGTAACATGTGTACGGCTTCTTATTGGGAAGAAGAGAATATGAGTGATTTTACTCATCTTTATTTACAAAAAGCACATAAGAGTTTCCAAACATGGAATGCCACCCAGTTAAGCATGAAACTTGAGAATAAGTATCCAAGTATTTTTTCAAAAATCAATTCTTCTGAAAAATTCAGTCTCAATAATTTTGATTTTGAATCCATTATGAAAGCAACTCATGCAATTTCAGAAGAGATTTCATTGGAAGAATTACTTAATAAAATTATGACCATTATAGTTGAAAATTCTGGCTCTCAACTTGGATTTTTATTACTTCAAAATGATAAAAAGCTTGAAGTCGAAGCGGCATATGACTTTGTGAAAAAATCAGGAACTAAGGATATAAAAACAGTTGTTGCTATGCCAAACACTATTATAAACTTCGTAAAAAGATCAAAAAATACTGTTATTTATAGTGCTTCTTCTAATAATAAACTATTCAAAAATGATGCATATATTAAAGAAGTCAATCCCAAATCGATTTTTTGTTTGCCCATTATTTACAAAAAAGAGTTTTTAGGAATTTTGTATTTAGAAAACAGAGATATAGATAACTTATATACTGAAGATAAAATTCAATTTTTAAAACTACTTTCACATCAAGCAGCTATTTCAATTGAACATGCGAAGTTGTTTAAACAAACCATTGAACACTCCAATACACTTGAAGAAACAGTTACACAAAAAACTAAGGCTTTACAATTGGTTGTGGAAGAGTTAAGAGTACATGCAACCATTGATTCAATGACAGGATTAAATAATAGAAGGTACTTTTTTGAACTTTCAACGAATATGTTTTATGCTTCTCAAAAAACAAATGATTCATTACATGCATTTGTTTTAGATATTGATGAGTTTAAACTTATTAATGATACCTATGGACACAGTGTTGGAGATCAAGCCATTAAACTGTTTGCTAAGTCTCTTGAAGTATTTAACAGCGAGAACTGTATTTTAGGACGCTTGGGTGGTGATGAGTTTGTTATTCTGGCTCGAGGTAAAGATGATGAAACCATTAAACGATTTATTGATGATATAAAAGAAAATATCTTTGCAATTAAATTAGAATATGGAAGTACTCCAATAACTTTATCTGCTAGTATTGGGGTTAGCGCTTATGACAATAAGATTAACTCTTTGGATGAACTTATACTTGAAGCAGATGCTGCTATGTACAAAAACAAAGGTAATAAAAAAACTGTACCCATTAGAACAAGGGCATAAAAAGGAAAGGGATATACAAACTTATATCCCTTATTTATGAGTTACTTGTAGTGTTTTTTAATACCACATCCAATAATACTTTTGCACCATTGATGAGCTGCTCTTTTGATGTAAATTCTTTGGGATTATGACTTATTCCATCAAGACTGGGTACAAAAATCATAGCTGAGGGTGCTACTCTTGAAATCATTTGTGCATCATGACCCGCGCCAGAAGTTATTCTTTGATTTGAAAATCCTAAATTTTCACTTGATTTTTCAATATCTAAAACCAATTGAGTATCAAATTGTACGGGTTTAAAACGTGCCAATGAGTGTGTAGATATTTTGACCTTTTCTTGTATTTCTAAATCACAAAGATATTTTTTGACCTTTTTTTCTGCTTCTAAAAGTTTTTCTTCATTTGGATCACGTAAATCAAGACTAAATGTTACCTTATTGGGAATAACATTTATGACATTTGGTTCCATCTCTAAAGAGCCAATAGTAGCCAAGGTTGTTCCTGTTTTTAATGCAATATCTCTAACAAATACATTGATTAAAGAGGCAACTAAACCTGCGTCATGTCTTAGGCGTGTGGGTGTAGTTCCTGCATGATTTGCCTTTCCCTCAATTGTAATTTTTTGCCATGAAATACCTTGTAGGTTTTCAACAACGCCAATTTCCTTTTTGTCTGCATCTAAAATAGGACCTTGTTCGATATGTAGCTCAAGGTATTTATATACTTGAAGTTTTCCTGAATCAAAATCACCATAATAACCAATTCTTTGAAGTTCATCTTGAAGTATACTGCCATCAGTACCCACCGTTTCAAGAGCTGCCTTTATATCTAAACCTTTTGAAAAAACAAGTGAACCCATCATATCTGGTTGATAACGTACACCTTCTTCATTGGTAAAGGCAACAACGGTGATTGGTCTACTGGGCACTATATTTGCATCTTTAAAAGCTCTGATAACTGCAATTCCAGCCAATACTCCATAACATCCATCAAGTGCACCTGCATTTTTAACTGTATCAATGTGAGAACCCATCATTAATGGTCTTTTGTCATTATTATATGAGATTAATGTTCCAAAAATATTTCCGATGGCATCTATTTTGATATCTAAGTCCAGTTCTTTCATCCAGATTACAATTTGATCTCTTCCTAATTTTTCATCATCAGTGAGTGCAATTCTAGTTCTTCCATTATTATTGGATTCGAGCCCTATATTTCCCAAGTCAGATATTTGTTGAAGTAGACATTGCTCATCAAGCTTTAATTGTGTTGAGTTTTTCTTTGATGTAAAGTCTTTCATATGGACCCTTCTGTATAAATTATGCCAATTATATTGCAATTAATTATCTTGTGTCAAATAATCTATAATTATAGATTGTATAAAGAAAAATTATGAGGTCTCAATTTTGTTTTTTACATATATTCAAGTACAATAAAATACTTAGTTAAAAAGGAATCTTATGCCAACAAGAGAAGATGCTTACGAGTTATTAAAACAGTACAATGGAGATGCCCTAGTAACCCATGGCTTAGCTGTTGAGGGAACGATGAGGTATTTTGCTAAAAAGTTTAATGGTGATGAAAATGAGTGGGGGATAGCAGGCCTTTTACATGACCTTGATTATGAAAAATTCCCTGATGAACATTGCGTTAAAACAAAAGAGATACTCACTATTCATAAATATGATGAAAAAATTATTCGAGCTATTATGTCCCATGGTTATGGTATATGTACAGATGTTGAACCCTTATCTGAAATGGAAAAAACACTTTATGCCGTTGATGAATTAACGGGTCTTATCACGGCCTGTGCCTTGGTACGTCCTAGTGGTTCTGTTATGGATTTGGAAGTGAAATCAGTGAAGAAAAAATTTAAACAAAAATCCTTCGCTGCAGGTGCCAGTAGAGAAGTTATTCAAGATGGCGCTAAAATGCTTGGTATGGAATTAAGTGATTTGATCTCTGAGGTTATTATTGCCATGAGAGAAATAGCTCCTAGTCTTGGTTTAGAGATAAAAACCTAAAAGCAGCAATATGTACTGCTTTTAAATCTACTAAGAAGCAAGGGGTAGGTTTATGGTAAACTCTGCCCCCTTGTATTTTGTCTGTTCATGGATGTATTCTACATTTTTTACCAAAAGTCGACCTTTCATATTATCCACAATTGTATGTGCCATATATAAACCAAGCCCAGTACCTAGTGATTTGTGCTTGGTAGTAAAATAGGGTTCAAATACTTTATTTAGAATCTCTTTTGGAATTCCTCCTGCATTGTCTCTGATCATTATTTGAATAAAATTATCAATACAATTAGTTTCAATAAATATAAGCCTTTTATGCTCTTTGTCTTTTAAAATATCGATGGCATTGTTGATAATATTCATGGTGACTTGAAGAAGTTCATGTAAATTTCCATGGGTATGCATTTTGTACTCTAAGTCATTCATTACATTAATTTGATGCATTTTTACATTGGGTTCGATTAAATGTAAGTTATTGTGAATGACATCATTGATTTCAAATGCTTCAGGTTTTTGATTATTTTGTATATAGTTTGTAAAGTAGTTGATGGTTTCAGATAGATATTGTGAGTTTCTCATTATTCCATCAATAGAATGAAACAGTATCTCATCATCTAAAACACCACACTCTTTTTGTACTCTCATCCCAGAAGCTGCTGTTGAAATAGCAGACAAAGGTTGTCTCCACTGGTGGGAAATATTCTCCATCATTTCGGCAAGACTGAGCATTTTTGATTGATTTGCAACACTTAAATCATACTCTTTTAACAAAGTAATATCAGTGATATATCCCACAAAATTGGAAATATTCCCCTTGTCATCTTTTACAAATAATTTGTAATCATGTATCCACTTGATTTGATTATCTTTGGTAATAATTCTGTAAGGAGTACTTTCATAATAGAGTTTATCGTTTTGAATGGCTTGGGTGTATTCTGTAATATACTTTACAAAATCATCTTTATGAATACACTCTTTATAGGTTATTTTGTTATCAATAAAATCCTCTTCACTGTATCCCGTTAATTTTGCAATACTTTTTGAAATATAAGTAAGTTCACTGGAGCTGTATTTCCATTTAAATAGAACTGCGTCTGTATGGTCAAACAAAGACAATAAGGTATCTCTGTCTTGGGAGCGTGTTTTTATCTTCTCTTCCAGTAATTGATTTTTATGAAGTAGAAGTTTCTTGTACCTTTGTATGGTTAAACTGATGTTATTTGAGGGTAAGTAAATAAATAAAACACATATGAAAGTCATGACAATTGCAATGAAGATGTTATTGATTATAAAGTCATTGATATTTTCTTCCCAAAGTATTTTATTTTTTTGAAAGACCAAGTTAAGGTTAAGTAAACTAACATTCGAGGCAATCACCCAATCAAGAGAGGGAATTTTTTTTATGAAGGTGAGCATTTTGACATTTTGGCTTGCGGAAGTATTCATTGAGGAATCAAGTGTAGGTTCATGTATAGTAAAACTGCCACTGTCTTTAGTCATTTCACGTAGGTACTTTTGAATAGTGTTGCTTCTTTTTTCATTCCAGAGTCTTGTCATGGCCAAAGGTGCACTGGTGTGTGTTATTATATTACCTTCTAAATCAAACACATAAACACTGTTATCATCTTTATATTCAAAACCTTGAACAAACTGCCGAATACGTTCTTTTTGCTCTTCAAGGGACTTGTCTCTGTTTTTGTTTTGAATATCTTGAATCATTTGAATTAAGCTCAAAACCCTATCTTTCACAAGTGTTTTGGATTGAGCCAGTATCAGAGCTTCAATCTGTTTGTGTTCATTGTTGTTATATTGTTGTGTTTGATAAATAAAACTGAGTGTAAAAATCACTGCTGTAATAATTACTGCAATAAAAGGAAGAACACGAAGCCAATTTCTCAAAGGTAGTTCTGGAATATTCACGAATTATCTTTCATTGATGAGTAGGTGTTATTTGTTTTATGTAGCAATTCTATATCCAATACCTGATACATTCATCAAAGATTTTTCAGGAAGTTTTTTCCTCATATTTTTTATAAAAGAGTGTATGACATTGTCATTAATACCTGAGTCATCCCAAATACGAAGTTTCATCTCATGGTAAGTGATGATTTTGTCTTCATTAAAAATCATTTTCATAAAGGACCACTCTTTTTTTGTGAGCACAAAATCCTCAAATGGACCTTTTATAACGTAGTTATTACTTTCAAATATCCAGTAGGGCGCAATTTGGTGAATGGGGTTTTGAGTACAAGAGCTTGAAAATATTTTAAGTAGCTGTTTTAGTTCAGCATCAACAATGGGTTTTAACAGCATCTTTGTGAGATTAAATTCAACCATTTTCAATACTTCATTTAAATCATCATTCTCATAAGTTAATGCAATGTTAATTTTTGAGTCAACTTTTCGTATGTTTCGTATGAACTTAAGAGCATTTATACGTTTGTTACTCATATCGGCAATTATAAAGGTAGGTTTTTTTTCAAGATAGATTTTTTGTGCATCAAATTCATTTGTGACAACATGTACTGTTTTGAAAATATGAACTAACTTTTCTATTAAAAAGCTTGAACTGTTTTCAGAATCATTTACGTAAAGTAGACTTGTTTTTTCTAATACCTTTAACTCATTACCTATCATTATTATCCTTTTTTATTTGAGGCGTATAATAATAAAATTTATTTTATTTAGATATAAAAAAACGGAAAATTACTGATTTTAGTGAAGTATTGGAAAGTTTAGCTGGCTTCTGAGTCAGCTAATGTTTCATCTAGGAAGAGGTTTTGATACTCTTTTGGAGTACATCCAAAAAGTTCTTTGAAGTTTTTGGAGAGCAAACTTTGGTATTGCATACCTGAGCTATTGATGATTTTTGATATAAATGATCGTGGATTATTTATAATTTCTTTTTTTAATATATTCATTTTAATGGCAGTTTGATACTGTTTAGGTGATAGACCAATCTCTTTCATGAAAATATTTCGTAAAGTTCTATCTGTTATATTAAAATTGTCTGCAATTTCTTTGATGGATAAATCTTGCTCTTGATTTGTTTTTATAAACGAAGAGATATTATCAAACTTTTGATACCCTTTATTTTTTTTATCAAATTTTTGAATCTTTGATAAAAGCTTACCTACTTTGTATAAAATAAGATTGTAAACATACTCTTGATGAAACTCATTGTTAAGTTTGAGAATGAGTATTTTATTTATTATAGAAATAAATCTTTCTATAAAAAATGTATTTTCAAAACTAAATACACCTGCTTGTAGTTCCCCAAACCACTCTTGTATAATCTCTTTAGGGATACTGATTGTAATGCTGGTATATTCATCAACACTAGAAGCTGTGTATTCTTGACCTGGTAAACTTAAAATCAAAGAGTTACTAATAGTTGTAACACCATTATGTACACCTTTATTTATTTTTTTCTGGAGTTTAAATAAATAACGATCTTCATCAACTTGACCTTTATGCTCTACTGTACAATCAAATGATATCTCTTGAATAGAGATATCTTTAATATTTGCAGATGTTAGTGTTGCTGCTTTTGCGAATTTACTTAATTGGATGATATTAACATTGGCATGTTTTATATCTCGTATAAATCGTTCTACATTGTTATATTTTTTACTACACATGAAGAAAGTTTACCCATAAAAAGTGTAAAAAGTCAGTCTCATTGATATATCAAGTGATGACAGAAGAAGAATTTTCTATCAAAATTCTATATATAAAATTATTTTTTATTTAAGCAATCGTATAAATCCAATTTTATGTCTTATTATATTGTATAAAAATTATAACAATAAATTTCAAAATTTTTTTAATTGGATTATATTTTTACTTCATGAATAAATAAGATGAATATAAAAAATTCTTATTATGTGACTTTTAATGGTTAATTGTATTTTTTATATTATTTAATTTTCCGTTTTTTTATATTTTCACGAATTTTTTTTATGTAGAATTTTACCCATGAAGTATAACTTGAATTTTAAATAAAAGATCAATTGTTCATATCTTCATGAAGTGAAATCCAGTGTTATTGTCTTTTTGTATCTGCAATGCAACAGCAATATTGGGTTTTACTTCTATAAACTAATTATAAAGGTCAGAGTATAAATAGAGTATTTAAAATAAAATGCGCGGTTTTTTTGGTATTGGTATTATTCAATTCACTTTTAGCAAGAGAGTATAAAGTTGCCATCTTTGATTATGATGTTCCCCATCCTCATGAACAAACAGTAGCAAAATATATTCAGGAAAAGCTTATGGAAAGTGGCTTGCCTTTTAGTCATATCAATCTTTTTTCAGGAGAAAACCAAGACAAAGTGGCGGTGAAAGTTTTAAGAAAACTTGAAAATGATAATTATGATTTGATTATTACTGTAACTTCAAATGCCCTGTCAGCTGCTGAGTACAGGTTGAAAAATACACCATGGTTATTTACCAATGTAAACAATCCAAAGTTTTTTGGACACAGATACAATAAGTATTCAAGTCAACACAGTAGTGGTGTGAGTTATTACGTTAAGTCTATAGAACAGCTCAGATTTTTCAATGAGTTGATGAATGGAAAGCTAAAAAAGGTGGGTCTTATTTTTGATTATAGTGCTAAAAGCAGGCGTGTTGAGATATTTGATTTTGCCCAAGCCTCAAACAGACTTAAAATAGAGAGAATCATAAAGGTTATTAAAAATAAAGAAGAATTACCTTTAATTGTTACAAACATGATTGAGAGTGAAGTGGATGCCATAGTATTAACTTCCAGTAATAAACTGTATGAAAATATTGATTTGATATTACAACAAAGTAACAAATATAAAATACCCATTTTTTCAGTGAATAAAAAAGGAGTAGCTAATGGTGCAGTTACTGCTTTAGCAAACGACTATTATAAAATGGTAGATAATAATTTGATACCTATGGTAGTAGATGTTTTGAAGAATAAAAAAGACCCAGGAAGTATTCCTGTACAGAAACTTACTAAACCTATGATTTACTTGAATCTAACACAAGCAAAAATTTTGGATTTGAAAATTCCAAACAAAATTAAACACAGTGCAACAAAGGTATATTAATGAAAGATAATAGTTTGAATAAACTCAAATCAAAATTTACCTTAAAAGAGGACAAAAACACAGGTGAATACCATATTTTTGACAGTTTCGAAGATGCTTATTTTTGGGATAAATCACTGTGTAGAAGTATGGAAAGAGTAAACAGTGTGAACAATATTTTTTTTTGTAAAAGTGAAGAAGAAGCTCTTGAGTTATGCAGTAAACGAGACAAAAAGATATGTACCGTTTGTATTGGTTTTATGTACATTAATTAAGGTTATTCTCACATAATTCACATTTTTTTTACGTATAGTATTGGAGTAAAGGTAAATGATGAATATGCATAAAATTCTTATAACTCTTTGTATCTGCCTTGGTTTATATGCATCTCCCCAATATGATTTAAAATATAAACTGCAAAGTTTGGATGAACAAATTGGAATATTTCATGTGAAGTGTGATAAAAATAAAAATGTCTATACTTACACAAATAAGTTTAATATCAATTTTGAGTATTTATTTAAAACCCATAAATACGCATATTCTGAAGTAGCTAAAGTAAAAGATGGAAAACTTCTTTCAGTGCTTGCCCATAAAAATGAAGATGGTAAAATGAAAAAAATCAGAGCTGAAGTAAAAAATAATATTTTAGTCTATGAAGATGGCAAAAGTATTGATTTATCCTTGGTGGATTATCTTCCTTTTGACATAAGAGAAAGTAGTATTCTCCCAAGCTCTCAACAAAAAAAATTCAAACGTAGAACTTTTGATACCTTAAGTGCCAAGAGAATATTTGAAACCTATACCCTTCTACCAAGTATAGGAAGGGGAAGTAGCTATGAAATAAAAAACAACGAAGAAACTGAGCTTAAAACCTACGATAAAAATGGCATCTTGATATACTTAAAAAATTCATTATTTGAGATGACACTCTTAGAAAAATAAGTACAACAAATATAAAATTCTTAAGCCTTAAACTACATACAATTTTTAATACGTATTATTTATTACTTATTCTATAATTAATGATAATTTATAAAGGGGAGAGTCTCATGAGAATAAGAATACTATTTTTACTAATACTTGTCATTACTTCTTGTTCTCTTTATGCATCAAAGACGTTAAAATTCACATATGTGCAACATTCAAAAATAGCAGAGATAACAAAACAAATTTTAAGTGAAGCCTATAAAAGGCTTGATATAAAGGTGTCCTTTGAACCACTTCCCGCAAAAAGGGCACTTTATGTGGCAAATGATGGTTTAGAGTATGATGGAGAGTTACATAGAATTGCAGGTATTGAAAAGAGGTTTTCTAATCTGCTTGCAGTGCCTGTAGTAATATACTCCTTAGAGGGAATGGTAATATCAAATAAAGTTCAATTTGATGTGGAAAATTGGGAGTCTCTTCGTCCATATAAAATAGGTGTACGAAGAGGTATTGTCTTTGCATTTGAGGGAACAAAAGAAATGAACCCTCTGATTCTTAATTCAAATGAGCATCTGTTTAAGATGCTAAACTCAAGTAGATTTGATATTGTTGTTGCATCGAGAATTACAGCGGTAAGTCATTTAAAGAAGAAAGAGAACCACAAATTACAAGTGATAGAACCTCCTATTGAAGTATATAAACTGTATCACTATTTACACAAAAAAAATATAAAACTTCTTCCAAAAATTAAAAAAGTCTTGCAAGATATGAGTGATGAAGGTTTGATTGAAAAATACAAGGATGATTTTTTGAAAGTACTCTCAATTCCTGCTACTTAGCTTTATTAAAATTCCGTGATAAGGTCTTTGTAAAATTTCGTAACTCATCTTCTAATTGTAAATCACCCTTATAGATATCATGTAAAGCGAAACTCTCAATCTGTTTTGCTCCACAAAATTTAAATACTTTGTGGGTTCCTATGTTTACTTGGTCCAAACTTTGACCTTCCCAAAAACCATCGTCATTATCAAACTCTGAAATAGGGCAGTTGTATGTCATACTGAGCATATACTTTTTCTCTTTCATCAAACCACCTGAACCATACTTCTTAGATGCATCAAATCTGCTTCTCCCATCATCATTGAAAGTTACAGTTTTCTCTCCTGATGAAAATATTTCATCCACATATTTTTTAGTAAGCCAAGGTAAACCTGCCCAGTAAACTGGGTACTGAAACAAAAAAGCATCTGCCCAAGCAAACTTATCCAATTCATCTTTAATATTGTAATCACTTTCAACTATAGAGTGCTTTACATTAAACCCATTGTTATTTAAATATTCATCTGCAGCATTGATGAGTGAAGTGGTTAAATTTCCTTCTGCAAACTGCTCGTATCTTTGATGTCCGTTTATTATTAGTATATTTTTCATTGTTATCCTTTATTTTATAAAGGTATAATAACAGTTATTTAAAATATTTGTTGCATCTAAAAGTACTATTAATTATGCTAAAAGTACTTTTGTTGATACTTATAGAGCTTTGGGTATCTCTATGCAAAATCGTGCACCTGTATAGTCTACATCCTTATATGTATACTGATGATTATCCACTCGTATCTTTCCTTGAAGTTTTTCTTCTACAATTTTTTTGCACATATATAATCCAGCACCCGAACCAGCTTTTTCTTTGTTGGTAAAGTGTACTTCAAATATCTCATGGACATATTCTTGAGGAATGCCCTTTGCATTATCATAGATTTGTATTACCGTACACTTCTTAGATGAACGCACTTTTACAAAGATGTAGTTCTTTTTGCTTTTATGACAACTGAGTATTTCTATGGAGTTATTAAGCAGATGCATAAATACTTGCATCAACTCACTTTGGTAGGTATGAACAGTGGCGTTATGAAGTGAGATAATAAGATGTATATTTGCTTGATACAGTTGCGGCTGTAAGATATCCGTGATATAGGTAAAACTCTTTTGTATTTCAAAGTAAGACTTATGGGAGCTGTCATGAAAAAGTGAAGAGAAACTTTCAATAGTATCACTTAGATTCATGACATTTCTTTCTATGATACCCACACATCTGATTATCTCACTGTCATCCAAACTTCCCAGTTCACTCTTGAAGTTCATATTTGAACCCACTGCATTGATAGTAGCCAAAG
>Ga0209707_1001771_pt1 | contig 11803 bp, 11 predicted proteins | sample EN4Hudsemesocosm_FD_184630 | JGI IMG/M metagenome (GOLD analysis project Ga0209707, IMG submission 184630) | Methane-oxidizing microbial communities from mesocosms in the Hudson Canyon - EN4B Hudson Canyon (SPAdes) (version 2) | ecosystem: Environmental > Aquatic > Marine > Cold seeps | place... | reverse complement strand
ATCAACTTTTACAATTATAGAAATTCTTAGTGATAGAGTGCAGCACATGGAAAACAAAGGAATGTTCAGTTTGGCGCTTCTTACAGAAGATAAAGAACGTCTTGTTGTGTGGGGGAGTGAAGATGGAAACACTAGAAATATAAATTCAGTTGCAAGCCAAAAACCGCCGTTTTTCATTAAGTGTTTAGTCTCTAATCCAGAATCAAGCAGTGCAGCAAAGTATAATGATAATTTTTGGGTTCATGAGGATGATCCATTAGGAATTGTTGAGTGTTTATAAGCCGTATTAAATTAATACGATGTTAGCCGCCACCCACATAGTCTTTTCTACAGCACTATATCTTGGCGGTGCTGCTGTTTTTGAGTATAAAACCAGCATAATGATGTGGGCGATTGCAGCTTTATTTTCTTTAATGCCGGACATCGATTTACCTACGTCAAAAGTCGGGCGGCCTCTGTTTTTTATTTCGGCTCCACTTGAGCGGCGCTTTGGTCATCGCACTATCACGCATTCGTTTATTGGCGTTGGCATTCTTGCTGCATTAGCGTCACCTTTGTATGTTTATTATCCGTTAGCTTTCTGGGCGATCATGGGTGGTTATTGGTCGCATATGCAAATCGACATGGCTAATATTAGAGGGGTGGATTTGTTTTGGCCTTCGGCTATTAGAGTGGTGATGCCGGGTAAAATTCGATACCGTTTAGAAGTGGGCAGCAAAGCAGAAATGATAGTGATGTGTTCGCTTCTGGTGTCTTGTCTTGGCTTGTACCCTATGAGTAATTTAGGTCTGCGTGGTGGGTTGCATCAAATTCTGCGTAACTTCGAGATTGCTCATGATGAATACGTAAAAGTGCAGGGCAAAAACTTTTATACACTAGAGCTAAACGCAATTGATAATTTAACTCTGGAGCATATTGCCTGTAACTGTCCGATTTTGGGCGCATGGCAGGGTGGCTTGATTGTTGAATATCAGGGCAAATCTAGGGCAGTAGGGGAGAGTGAAGTAAATCATAATTTATTCCCCAAGGAAGCTGTGCTGATTAAAGGCGAGCCGTTACGAGTGATTACGCAGCGGGTGAATATGAATGGCCGCTCATTGCGTTGGTTAGTGGATAACTTACAGTCTAATCATGAATATTACTTGTTGGGTGAGCTATTTGTTGATTCTGGAATGATGGTTAATGTGAATGATATTGAGCTGTATCATCCAGTGATGCTTAGTGGCAGTACGGTTAGGTTGCATTATGCCAAGGCTTCGGATCTGGATGAGTATTTGAATATGGTGGCGATTCGGGGGGAGGTTGTGGTGCAGTTTTGGTTGAAGCCTGGGGATGACGGGGTGGAGTTGAGGTTTTCGGGTGGGGAAAGTGTCTCAACTCCTGGGGTGTTGGAGGGGATGTTTTAGTTTTTAAGGTTAAACTTCTGGCGTCTTTAATTCATAAAATATTTCAATTTGCTGCTTAATTTGTTCGCGTAAGCCATTGGTATCATCGACTCTAAGTTGTTTTATTCCAGACAGGTTGAAACCAATATCAGTTTTACTATCCCCAATACCGTCGTTATGAATAAGTATAAAATTTTTCTGAGGTAAATTTTTCCCTTGATTCAAGCCCATCAAATAACCGATTTCATGATAAACATTCTTATTACCGCAAGTTAGATCTGCAATGAAATAACCAGAATCTTCAATCAATTTGAGGATTTCATCATTAATTTGGTAGGAATAGCCAGTGTTGAACTGGTCAATACGAATATCGCGTAAGTTTATATAGAGATTATGGGCTTGATTGACATCCTCAACCGCATCTTTGATCGCCTTATAGTTTGCCTTAGTATTAGCACTAAATTGCATGGAGACAAAAATAGTCCGCTTTCTTGCTTCTAATACACAATCAAAAATTTTAATAATTTCTTTGGCCTGTGTATCTTTCATTTGATAGATATGGTTTTCTAGCACCCAATTTTTAAACACATTTAACTTAGCATCATCTTGATAAGCATAATGAAGGAAAGCGCTTAATAAGCCACTATTACATTGTTTACCTAGATTGGGATGCTTATATTCCGCATTAATTATACTTAACTGTTCTTGAAACTTACCGGCCTCCAGATCAATCTTATTTTCATCTGGGATAATCAACTGTTTTTTCACAAGACCTTCAAAGGTTTTTAATAAAAAAGTGCGTTTTGTTACTAATTTATCATCTTCTGAATTAACTACCTTGGCGATATTGGGGATCATTTTCATTTCCCCCAAACTACTCAATACTTTTCTGGCTAGCAAATATTCAACTCCAAATTTATTCAACAAAGTATCGTCACTAAATAGCTCGGTATCTTCCAGAATCTGCTTTAAACTTTGCTCCATGGTTAAAGCAATTTGGCGATAATTGACGTTATGAAATAAGGCTCGGCTAAAGCGTTGTAAGTTTTCATTATCATTAAATAAGACCAAACAAAAAGGGACGTTTAGATCTTTGTAACGCCGAATTTTTTCAGGTGTTAGTTTATCTTCTAAATCATCACTTAATATGCTTAAACGATGATTGCCATCAATGCGGTGAAACTTATTTATAAAATTTACGCCACCTAATATATCCTTGATATTCAGTGTTGCTCGACGATACAGAATAGTTTTCCTAGATTCTTCGGTAGATTTCCGAGTGGTTACTGAGTATTTTAAATCGAATGCTGAGAAGCTATATGTAGCACCTTTACCACTATCGAATTGAGATAAAAAATCATTGACTGTTGCAGTTAAATTACCATTATTTAAGCTTGTTCCTAGTATGACTTCAGGAAAAAATAGAAACTCCCCATCATCCAGAAACTTTTCCATGCGCTCTTGTTGATGAGAAATTAAATCACGCTGATAACTGGGGTCTGGTGCTGATATTTGATACAAATCACCTAAGCGAGCATAACCTCGTAAACAAACAAAGTTACCTAATGAACGATCTAATACGCCTTGTAAAATCATGCTTCACCTAAAATCATGGCTTCAACTTCCTTTTTAGCCTGGTCTAGCTCTGCTTTGGCTTGCTGATGTAGTTGTTTGGCTTGGTTGCGAACCTCAGTAATGTGGTTCGCTATTTCAGCTTGTTTTTCTAGTGGTGGAACTGGAATCATTAATGTTTTAAGTACATCTAACCCAATTCCAGATTGGTTATTCCAATTTGTACAAATAGAATAGAATATTCTATTTCTTTGATATAAATTAAGAATATTTTCTAAATAATCAGGGTAAACCTTACTCTTGTTCACCGTAATTTTTGTAATATGGTTAGAAAAAAATAATTCTTTTTCTTCTTTTAAAATAGTCGTTTTACCAACAAGTTCCTGGCTATTTGTGTTATTAAAAAGTATATCATCAACCTCAATTTTTTCCCCTTGAAAATCTTCAGGTAGATAAATATTTTTATCGTATTTTAAATCCCCATGTCTATTTATATTCGTTGGTCTTATTTGGATAATTCCTTGTCTTTCATCTGATTGATCTTGTTTACCTGCACCAACCCCTGAAATAAAAGTAATGGAAACAGCTCTCAATGAATGACTATCATAAGACCCTTCATTAAATTTATTCAAATCAGAAAAGTAAAAAATAGGATCAAGACGCTTTCCTGTAACAACTTTAAATTGTGTTTTAAATATTCGATTTTGTACGGTATTTTCCACTTGTTCAGGCAATTCAATACCCAATTCAGCTAACAGATAACTATCTATGCTATCGAGTAATTGTTGTGCTTCAGCTTCTTTTTGTTTTTTTGCTGCAACTGATTTTTGAATATTTATGTATATATTTCTATTATTTACTATAGGAATAGAAAATAATGCTGGATAATCTAGGGCTGGCCGAGTCCCCCCTGTGGCTCTTTTAGTTGCGATTTTCTCTACCGCATCCAGATTAAGAAAGGCGGCAATATTTTCACTTATCTCTTTTGATCCAGTACGTACGACTACAATATGCTGGTTTATATTTCCATTAAAACCATCAGGTGCAACAGAAGCTACAGCCATTCTTCCAACCCCTGTAATTTTAACTAAGAGATCGTGTTCTTTTATCTGACTTCTTTTTAATAAACCTTCATGTACATCCTTTGAAATATAAACTAAATCACTTTGATCTAGCTCTCCAGTAACAGATAAGTTTTGTACACGAATAAATGGAATTCCATTCTCCTTATCAGAATAATAGCTATCATTACTTTTACTCGGTGTTGCACCGCTAGCTCTAAATATTGAATAATCTTTTAAGCAATAAGTTGTCTTAGATTTTATTTTTTTATCCAACTCTACGAGTTCAGGAATATAGCAAAAAGGATCAATCCTTCCTTCTAGTTCTCTACGTTTAACTAAAAAAACTTTATTTGTGTCCACATCGGAAGAAAGCTGAAAACTCATGCTTCCCCCTTTTCAATCTCTGCAATGAATCGGGCTAACTCACTCCCAATTAAATCCAGCTCATTATTATTAGTCGGCTTACCTGTAGCGTCATAACCTATATCTTCCGCAATCGCCATAAAAATTGGGTAGTCATCAAGTATCTGTTGTTTTTGCTCTAAATATTTTTCAGTCAAGGTTTCTTTAATGGCATCGGATTTTTCTTTATACCTTGCATTAACCTGTTGTTTCCATGCCTTATAACTTTCTGAATCGGTTAAGGCTTTGCCTTGTAGGCCTTCAGCGTTATCAAAACCTTTCATATCCTTAATCTGCTGCTTTTTCTGTTTTTCCAGTGCTTGCAGTTTCTCAAGGAAGTTATTTTGTTCTTTAAGTGTGTCCTGTAAGTCTGTTTTTTTGTGCTGAATCGCTTCGGTCATTTCTGCCGTATGTTTTTTCAAAAACAATACGGAGCTTTTTACGCCTGCACCTGTGGCTTGGAAGGCGGTTTGCGGCATGGAAACAACCGCGATAATACGGAACTTTTCTTCTATGCCATCGCGTACATATTGCAGGCTGGAGTTGGTTAATATGCCATCGGGTATCACAATCGCTAAATAGCCGCCTGCGGTTAGAAATTTATGGCATTGCTCGATAAATAAGATCTCAGTGCTTTGGTTGTCTCTATCCGATTGTTTGGATTTTGAGTTTAACCAGTCGATGCCTTTTTGTGCATAACCATATTGGTGCATATAGGCTTGTTCAGTTTGCTTGATGCTGGAGCCAAACGGCGGGTTGGTGATAATAAAGTCGAAACGATTATAGGCAAACCCTTCATTTTTGGTGCGTGAATAAATCCCTTGTTGTTTAACATTACCATCTTGATCTTTAATATCATCAATGGGTAGCAAGCCATCGGTAGCAATCACATTGGTATGTCCGTCATCATGAATAATCATATTCATTTTTGCGGTTCTGGCAATTTGCTCGTTAATCTCTATGCCGTATAAATTTTTCTCAGCAAAATCGTGCCAGTGTTTGTAATGCGCGTTGGCTTCTTTTGGATCGTTTTCAAAATCTGGGTAAAAGTCTGCGGCTTGTTTTCTGACTTTATCCAGTGCATGCAGTAAAAATCCGCCACTGCCGCACGATGTATCTAAAACTAATGAGTCATGTGTTATCGGCAAGGTATCAACAATAAAATTAACGATGGGTCGAGGGGTAAAGTATTGACCAAAATCACCCCGGAAAAATGACCCCATAAAGGTCTCGAAAGCTCGTCCTTTGCTGTCAAGATCGGTATTGCCTAAATGGATGCTTTCCAAATAACCAACCACGGTACGCAATTTTTCGGGGTTAAGGCGTATATTGTCTTTAAACACTTCAGGGTCTTTTTTACGGCCTTCTTCATACAGTGCTTGAATGCGTTGCTGTAATTTTTTATTGGTTTCTGCTTCATCTTTTTCTGCATGAATCTGAAAATCGTACGCCTCACCTTTTTTTCTGGCTTTGCGCTCATCCCATATTTTACAAAAGATCAGTTTATCCAGCTCATCGAACGCTTCTGATGGGTTGAGTTCGCCGCCGCCCCAAAGCGAGTTATGAGCTTGTTTAAAACGTCGCGTTAATTCATTTTCTTCTACTGGCTCTAATTCAAAAAGATTTTGTCCATTGTAGTCGCCACCGCCTTTAGCATATTTAAAAGGGGCTAATTTTTTAACGCCATATTGCGGTATATCGGTTGCCGTTAAATATTTCCTTGGCTCTTTCTCTGGTATTTCAAAATAAGCATCCTTAATATTAGAGGTAACCCAAAAGTATTTGGCTCTAACGGTCCCTGTTGCCGCATAGCTAAAGGCTTGACCAATCGCTTGTTTAAACTCCAGCTCTGAAACTTCTTCTTTTTTACATTCAACAACAATATGGGCATGGCTATGTTCAACATTGTTATACACAATCATATCGGCTTCGCGGGTGTCTGAGCCTATTTTTACTGAAACAAACTGTTCTATGAGTTCAGGCGCATATTTATAGTCGATAATCAATTTTAAAAAAGTTTCAGCTTGTACCTGTTCTTCTGGGTTGCTGTAATTTCTTCTTTTATTTTGATGAATATAGGTAATGTATTTTTTTTCTTCATCAAACTTGATTAAGTCTTGATCGATTCCTTGTTGTATCAGGGACATTTATTATTTTCTTCCAATATTTAGCTAAAATTAATATGTTTAAGTGTTTATAGGTACACGTTAATCAGAGTTGTGAGTCTAACCAGATAGAGCGCTGTTGCCAATCTTGAGGAAATCCCATCGCTTTTTCGTTGATAGCGTGTCTTTTGAGCAGTGTCATCAAATTATTTTTCCAGTGATTCTCCGGACAGGTTTTATCCATCATATAAGCCAGTAATACCAAGGTGTTATATAGCTTTCGATTCGCTTTACTATCTGAGTTAAAACTTGATATTAAGCTTGGTGGTCGTTTATTGGGTATTTTTAAAGTCACCGTGTAGTCACGATTCCAGACTCGTGCATGATGAGCGCAATAATTTCTAACTGTACTTAGATGATGAATAAAAGACCGAAGGTTTTTTTCGTCTAAATTATAAATATCTGCAATGGCTTTACGATCTTGACGGTTTTCTAAGTTGTCGTACCATTGGGAAAGCTGCCCTATGGTCATGAGTTCAACAACAGCCCAAATAGGTGGTAAAGCTTCTTGGTATTTTCTGCTTAGATGCTTAATAAATTCTTCACCACTGCGCCTTACTTCTTTTTCCAGCTTAGATAATGCATGGACATATCTATCTTGGCTATAAAACAGTGTTGATGTTAAATGTGGATGGGACCCATACTTCAGGCTAAGATGGTAAGCAAATTGAGTTCGTAGAGATACTTCAATACGTTCAATCGCATCGATAAGCAATAAACGCAATTCTCTATCAAAAATATAAAGATTTAAAACAGCATCGAATTGTGTACCTGGATAGAACTGATGGTCTGCATGATTTTTTTCAAACGGCAGCCAATAAGCAGCAAGTCGGTAGTAATTAAGATGACTAAGATAATGTACAGCTTGCTTATCGTTGGTAACGGACATTCCCCGGTCTTTTAATTGTTGCAACTGCGCTTCCAGTGTCAACGGTATTTTGTCGTAGGGAATTTTTGATGATTTTGTCGGGCGTATCACTTTTTAGCCCTCCAGAAACAAGTAACCCTCCGGGGTGCGCTGTTCTTACGGGAAGCGTGGAGGGTATTGTTGCTTAGTATTATATTGCTAACTTGAAATAATGCAAGATGCTCTGGGTTTATAAGGTATTGCTGCATAATTTAATTCCTTTTATTTAATGATCCGTAGGTGGCTTCTATCGCGTGGTGTAGAGGGTATGTGTTTCTCAGTAGAGCCCTGTGCTGCCAACATTAAACCAAAGGTTAATTGCTCAATTTCTGTTGCATCTATCATCAACTGTTGCGCAATATCACGTTTACTCACGCCTTCTTCTCGTAATGCCGCAAATACTTTGGATAATATCTGTGATGTTTCATGAGGAGCCCCTTCCGGTTCTTTAGTTCGATACCCTGCACTTGAAATTTGTACGCAAAGCGTTCTATAAATCCAATCTGTTGTTAAATCAAGCGCGTGAAGTCTATAGTTAAGTGCTGCTACTGAAACAGTCCAGTGTTTTTTATACGTAATTAATCCAGGTAGTGTAGGAAACTTAGGTGCATTAGCTAAGATACTACGTCTTGGCATAAGAAAGGCGGATGCAAACGCATTAGCTTCTCTTTCTATTTCCTGACCTTGTGGTTCACCATGTCTATGTAACACAAGATGACCCAGTTCATGTGCTGCATCAAAGCGGCAATGTTCAGCAGATTTTAGGGTGTTGAGAAAGACAAATGGTTTTCCACCGTACCACATTGAATACGCGTCAACTTCTCTTGCATCAATCGCTAAAGAAAACACTCGGATGCCTTTTGATTCCAGCAATGAAATCATATTTTTAATAGATAGTTCGCCCATACTCCAGTAGTGGCGCAATGCATCGGCAGCAGCTTCTGGACTTTGTGGTTGGTTGCCTGACTCTCTTCCTAAGTCGGGTAAATCAACAGCGGGTAGATCAAAACGTTGCTCAATCCATTCGTTTAATAGCAATGCAATGTTTCCCGCGCTTAATGCTATATCTCGTTGCCCTGCCGTCATTTTAGTTAATGCCCTGAAACTGGCAATATTAGGGGTTAACTCATCAATATCGTCGGCTAAAAAGAAGGGAATTGGGAATTTTAGAGCAGATGCAATGCGCGCTAATGTTTCTGGCGCAGGTTCTTGGGTTCCTTTTTCGTAACTGGTAATAGATCTTTCACTAACACCAATAAGTTGAGCTATGGTTTTTTTCTTTATGCCTCTTCTTTTTCTGGCTAATGCAAATCGAGTCGGATTAAACATACTTATGAAGCTTTTCGCTTTATTGGAATATCGATGTCTTGGCTTTCAATTGGATTCACTTCAATTCGTGTTTCATCAAGTGGAAGTGGCGTTAGGATAATGCGTTCTTGCCAGGCTGTTATCTGCCCTTTACTATTAATATTAGAGGGTAAAGATAATTCATAGCGAATTTCATTTTCTGCAATATAGTAAAGAAAAATCCAAGTTGTAAAATTATCTTGATTAGCAGGTAAGGCAGAAAGAGTTTCTGGAAATAAGTCCATTTGGTTGTTTACCTGGATGGCCTCCATCGTATTGGCTCCTTTAGGGCACTTGTTTGATGGTGTTCCGTGTGATGAGCCTGTAAATTCATTTCCTGTTGCCACAGCAATGGCTAACTCTAGTGGTTCATTAATGACAAGTTCATAGTTAGCTTTATCCGATTTTACCCAGCCAAGTGGTAGTAGAACTTCGCGCAGTCTGGCAACTGTTTCAGCCCAAGTGGAATATCCAAAAAAAATGCGTGGATGATTAGCCGTCAATTTTGTACGGGCAAGGTATCCCTGTTTAATTGCATCTTTTAAAGCCTCTTCATTAAGATTAAGTTGTTCAAGGCATATTTTTTTATCTAAGGTTTCAGTGCTAATTTTTAGTTTCACGGCATGATGTCCTTTCTGATCTTAGGAAGTTAATAACTTCCGATTTTTATACCACAAATGAGGTTAAAAAAACAGAAGTTAATTCTTGTGAATCAGTTTATTTATATATCCGCCACCAACTTACTCAACCTCTCCTGCCCCGCATGCGTATAAATCTGCGTAGTGGCAATACTTGAATGCCCTAATAAAGCCTGAATGTCGATCAGCTGCACATCCTTTTCCAGTAACCGCGTAGCATAAGTATGACGGAGTTTATGCGGGGTTACCTTTTTATCAATCCCCGACTTTTCTACGAGCTTCTTTAAATACGCCCGTGCTGCATGTTGGCCTATTGGTTTACCACCTGGTTTTTTAGAAAATAGGTATTCATCACGGGATTTATCGGCAATCGAAACAGAAAATACCCGACCAAAAGACTCAGGCAATGGTACTTGCCTTTCTTTATCGCCCTTCCCTATTACTCTTACTGATTTAGCTACGCCATCCACTACGCGAACATCACTGGTTTTTAACCCCAATGCTTCGCTAATGCGTAGGCCTGACTTTTGAATTAATTCAAACAGCAGCTCATAACGCTGGCGTATCTTAACCGATGAGGTTTTAGAGCGGCCAAAAATGGTTTCAGGAATATCATCATAGTTACGCATGGCTTTCATAAATTCGTCTTGCTCTTCTGATTCCAACCAGACAGGCATACGGCTTGGGCGTTTAGGTTTATCAATTAAGTAAATTGGATCATCTTGTACATGCTCTCGACGTTTACACCATTTATAGAAAGTAGACAGGCAGGAAATTTTTCTGGCTACCGCATGAGCACCAGTTCCCTTTTTAGATAAGTGGCTAACAAAGTGCTCAACATCTACTGGCTGACATTTTCGCCAGTCGAGTTCTTCTTCGGTTAACCAGCTAATCCAAATGTTTAAGTCTGAGTTGTAATTGTAGCAAGTCGTGTCCGCATGACCCTTGGTGTATTTTAAAAACTCCAAAAATTCTTTCTGGATCTTCTTGAATTTCAATTCAATAGAATTAGCCATCTTTCCTCCATCGCACTCACCGAAACCTGTTTGAAAAAATCAGCTTGGATTCGGGGCTACACAATTTACTAAAATTAGTATTTTATATTGTTTTATATGGAATGGCAAAACGTAAAAATTCAGTATTGACGCAGAAAACAGCCTATTAACAACTATAAAAACACCCATTTACAGTATAAAAAACAATAAAATTACGTAAAACAAATGTTTTAGTAACTTTAGTACCATTTTTGGGCTATTTACACCCAAAACAGACAAAACTTTATTTCTGTACTAACATTATTATCAATATGCAAAATAGTTAAACCTAACCGACTATAGTTATCTCTAACTGAGATATATTAATGGACATCTAAAAATGGCTATTTCAAATACAGAAAAACAGCAGCGGTTTTATAAATCTAAGATTGAAGCAAAAGAATCAAAAATATCTTGTTGGCTTCCGGAAGACGACAATGAAAGATTGCAGCGAATTATGAAAATATTGGACTATGCCGGCAAAGGGAAAAAACAGCAGGGATATTCTTCTGTTATCAGCCAAGCATTAAAAGAACTTGAAATCAGTTTAACCCCTCCCCCACAGAGAGAAGTTGTTAGATATGGTTTGCGGATTATGGATAAACAAAGAAACTAATGACTTATTTATCTCTCGAATTAGGAAAGGCACCAGAAACTGTTACTGAGGCAGTCGATAGATTGTTGGTTGTCTTAAGCGATGATCAGAAACCTGAAATAGCAGCCATGAAAGAAGATGATCTTATTGATTTGCACTTCGGCTTAGGCATGGAAATTAGAAATGCGTTTGGCTTGCATGATTTGGGCAGTAAATTACTGGCTGATTGTGGTACGCCACATCCTGATGATGGGGCTGGGGTGATTATCATGAATTTATGGAAACAAGTGCAGGTAGTTGATGAGAATACAGATTAATAGCCGCGAAAAAGAGCTTATTTATAAGTATTGGTATATGGCTCCTGAAAATGTGAAGTCCCAACTTACAAATACTCGTAGAAAAACCTTAGATATTGAGCCTGATGATATTAAAGACTTAGTTGGTTATTTATCTCTGGAGTGTAATCATTGCGACAATAAGAAATTAGCTTATGAGCTAGATGATTTATGCGAAATGTTAGAGAACTTTATTAACCCTTCCTCTTATATTATGAATTTCTGATGACTGGCTCGGCTATCGCCCAGCACTTTATCTGATAAAAGCCATCCCTGGCCGCGGCAGAAAGCATCCCTGCTATCTGCCATGAAGCTTCACCGCATTAAACCCGCAATTGTTCCCTCCGCTCAAAAGCATA